>Ga0082335_1001871_pt1 | contig 41987 bp, 33 predicted proteins | sample Subgrocontami58m_FD_72375 | JGI IMG/M metagenome (GOLD analysis project Ga0082335, IMG submission 72375) | Subsurface groundwater microbial communities from S. Glens Falls, New York, USA - GMW37 contaminated, 5.8 m (SPADES assembly) (version 2) ...
TCAGCCCTCAATCATCAATCGTTCCATCCGCTGGCGCGCCTGCTGCGCCCGCGCGAGCGTGTCCTTGGTCGAGCCCGCCGCCGCGATCTCGAGCATGAACGGCCCGTCGTAGCCGATTTTCTGCACGGCCGTCAGCGCCGCCGGCCAGTCGATCGTCCCCTCGAACGGCATCAGATGATCGTCGGTGCGGCCCCGATTGTCGTGCACGTGCGTCGCGACGAGATGCTCGGACACGGTCTCGATGGCGTCGACGAGGTCGCCGTCCAGGTGCGCGTGGCCGAAGTCGAGGCAGATGCCGACGTCCAGGCCGTCCGGGCCGCCGCCACGTTCCACGTCCTCCTCGACAAAGTGCACGAGTGAGCCCGCGCGCGAGAGCTCGTTGGGCTGCACTTCCACCGCGATGCGCACGCCGAGCGGTCCGGCGATCTCCTGCAGGTCTTCGACGCTGCGCTGCGCCGCGGCGCGCGTGTCGCCGGTTGGGCGGACACGCGGGTCCGAGCCCGCGCCGGAGGAACCGATCTCGGTGTCGGCCCGCTGGCCTCGCGGCAGCCCGAGGTGCGTGACCAGCACCGGCACCGGCATCCGCCGCGCGATGTACAGCGCCTGTTCGGCCTCGCGCACCGCGTGCGCACGCGCGTCAGGGTCCGCGCTCGCAATCGACAGCGTGCCGCTCCAGCGCCCGCCGACGTAACTCTCGGCGATCGGGGCGTGAACGCTCTGCAGCACGAGCCCGGCTTCGGCGAGCCACTGCTGCAGGTCGGCCACGGCCGCCGGGTTGTGGTAATCGAAGTGCGTCCGGGTGGCGAAGACCTCGACCATCTCGAATCCGTATGCCGCGATCTCCAGCAGGTGATCGCGGCACAGGCGCTGATGGTGGTAGAGGTGCGTGGACACCCCGAACTGAGGTTTACCCACGTGACGAACCATCTATTCTACCGCAGCTCGCCGACGTGCGCCGCCAGGAGCTCGCGCAGCCGGGTGAACCGGGGGTACTTCTCGAGATTGGTCCGGACGTAGCGCAGCGTGCGCGGCATGTATTGGATGTAGACCGCATTGCGCCGCGTCATCGTCTGATAGCCGAAGGTGCCGAGCGCCTTCAGGTTGCGCTGCAGCGCCATCAGATCGAAGCGGCGCCGGAACTCGCCCTCGGACGCCGCCGCCCCGTCGCGCGTCTGCAGCGCGAGGAAGTACGCAATCAGTTCGTCGAGCTCGCGGTCGGTGATGTCGACGTACGAGTCGCGCAGCAGCGACACGAGATCGTAGGTGTCGGGCCCCAGGCGCGCGTCCTGAAAGTCGATGATGTAGAGGCGGCCGTCGCTCAGCATCAGGTTGCGGCTGTGATAGTCGCGGTGGCACAGCACCCGCGGTTCGGCCGCGAGCTCGTTGGCGATCGACGCCCACTCGGCCGCGAGCGCTGCCCGTTCCTCCGGCGCCAACGCCGCGCCGCGATAACCTCCGACGAAGTGCTTGGCGAAGAAGTCGAGCTCCCAGGTCAGCTTCTCGACGTCGAACGCGATGGAATAGGGCAGATAGGCATCCGATCGGAGCTCGCCGCCGCGCCGCTGCAGCAGGTCGATCAGCGCCACGGCCTGCCGGTACTGCGCCGCGTGTTCGGACGGCGAGGCGGCGCCCAGATGCGCCTGCAGCGTGACGTCGCCCAGATCCTGCAGCGCGACAATGCCGAGCTCGTCGGAGTGGCCGAGAATGCCGGGCACCGGCAGCGGAATCTGCTGCAGCAGCGCCCCGACGTTGGCGAACGGCAGCGTCGCGAAGTCGATCGGGCCGGCGTGCAGCGCCAGCACACTCGACGGGCCGTCGGCCGGAATGATCCGAAAATACTTGCGGTCGGAGGCGTCGCCCGTCAGCGGCACGACGCGCGCGTTCCGGCCGGCCAGCCCGCTCTCCTGCAGATAGCGATCGATTCGATCGCGAAGCTGGGCGCCGTCGGTGGATCGCTGTTCGCTCATGCGGTGCGCTGTCCGGTCATGATGTGGCGGGGGCGGACCCCACGTCGAACGGGACCGCCACGAGCTCGTCGCGATTGTCGCGGATCAACACCGCACGCCGATAGACGGCGCCGGCGGGCACGCGCACGTGGTCGGTGACGATGCACTCGTCGAGCGTCGCGTCGGGCCCCACCTCCACATCGTCCCACAGAATCGATCCCGCGACGCGGGCGGTCGCATCCACGCGCGTGTGCTGCGCCACGGGGGGGGCAGGCAGCGCGGCGGCGGCCATGAATGCCCGCGACGTGCGCCAGTAGTCGGTCGTCGTGCCGACGTCCCAGAACGCGGCGTCGCACACGAACCCACGGACCGCTCCCGCGCGCGACGCGATGAGCGCGTCGTAGACGCCGCCGATTGAGCGTGCGGGTTCGCCTGCCGGCAACGGCGCGAAGACGCTCGCCTCCACGATCTGCGCGCCGATGTAGTGGTACGAGCCCTCCGCGGCGGGGCCGCGGGGGATGAACCCGACGACCCGCTGCCGCTCGTCGAGCTGAACGCCGCCGTACCGGAGAAACTCGCGGTTGGGCACGAGCGCGAGCGTCACCGGCGCACCGGACTCCGCGTGCGCGCCGGCGAGTTGCGCGAGGTCCAGATCGGTCAGCGTGTCGCCGTTGATGATGAAGAAGGTCTTCGCGCCGATGATCGGCAGCGCCAGACGCGGGCCGCCTGCGCTGCCGAGGACGCGCGGCTGCTCCCACGAGTAGCGCGCGCGGACACCGAGGTCGCTTCCGTCGCCGACCACTGCGGTCAGCGTCTCGGGCCGGTGATGGAGATTGAGCACCACATCGGCGATGCCCTGGGACGCGAGCCACGCAATGATGCGGCGGATCATCGGCTCGCCGGCGACCGGCATCGCGGGCTTCGCGCGGACGTCGGTGAGCGGCCGCAACCGCGTGCCGAGACCGGCGGTGAGGACGAGGGCGTGACGGATTGGCTGAGTCATGGAATCACCGCGCAATCGGCCGGCCGAGCGTCGTGAACGCGCGGCGGACGAGGACATACATCGTGAAGCACTCGAGCGCGAAGGCGGGGAAGCCCAGGTAGCCGGGCACCGGCATCTCGAAGATCTTCAGATGCTCCATGATGGGCACGGTGTAGTGCCACTTGGCCCGCGACCAGTAGTTCCAGAGCTCCCACAGCACGCCGCAGAGAAAGCCGCTGAGGACCAGGTTGATCAGACGGTCGCGCCGGCCCGCGCGCCAGTCGGCCCACAGCGACTCTCCGCCCAGCCGCGCGTTGATGGGATCGAGCAGGAAGATGAAGCCGAGCCACACAGGCGCGGCGAGATAGCGCGCGATCGCTGGCGAGACGAGAAACGGCGACGCCAGCATCAGCGTGCCGATGGCGACGGACAGGAAGCCAGGTAGGGCGCGTGGGGGAAGAGCGCTCTTACCTGACCCACCCGCCCCACCAGACCAACCCGACCCGCGCGCGACAGCGATGAGATCCGCGCCCTCGAAGATCGCCGGCCAGATCGTCGCGAACGACCAGGCGTAGCCGAACGCGCGCAGCAGTGGGTCCTCAGGCAGACCCGTGTAGTGCCAGTTCCTGAGCCGCAGGTTGTACCCCTCGAACACGAGCCACAACGGAATCGACACCAGCGCCAGCGCAAGGAACTCGCGCGGTGCGGAACGGATCCACGAGTGGCCGCGTGCGCGCCAGACGATCGCGTCGGCGAAGATGATGAAGCCGGTCCATGCGATTGGCGTGTTCCACGACCAGAAGGGCTCGATCTGTGCGAGCGTCGCCGTCTCGGAGACGATCATGATCGCCAAGCCGAGCCACATCATCAGGGACTCAACACCATCTTCTCTGTGTTCTTGGTCTCCTTTGTGTCCTTTGTGTTTGATCATGTGACGCGCATCCGGAACGAGCAGCCCCGCAGGGCGGGCGTGCCGACGCCTTTGCCGAGAATCAAGACCTTGTGCGTGCTGCCGAGACCGCCCGGCATCAGGAGGGTCTTGAGGGGTCGGGAGTCGTTTGCAAAATCTGCGATCGCAGATTCTGCAAACGACTCCCGACCTCCGGCCAGCAGGCCGAGCAAGAAATAGGTCTGATCGAGATACCCGATCGTCGTCAAGCCTGCGGCTTCGGCCGCGGTGCGGACGCTCGTGAAGTCCACGTGCGAGGTGATGTCCTGATCCCCGGCCCGCTGCAGCCAGTTCGGCGCGGGCCTCGACGACTCGGGGGCCGCGCTCTGGTGCGCCGCGTAGGTGGTCAGCGTGCCCGCGGAGTGGGTCGCCGAGTAGAGCTCGCGCGCCTCGTGGCCGTAGTCGATCAGGATGATGAACCCGCGCCGCAGCCGCCGCGCCGCCTCGCGGATCCAGTCCACCGCGCGCAGATTGATTTCTACCCGCCAGCCCGGCTCCAGCGTGACGCCGAGCCGATCGAGATACGTGGCGAGCGCCGGCGTCGAGAGGGGACCTTCGCGCAGGATCAGTCCCCGGGTGGCGGAATCTACGTACACTTCGCGCAGGCCGTCGTCGCGCATCACGACCTGGTGCACGGGAAACGCGTCCAGCAGCTCGTTCGCCACGAGCACGCCTTCAAACGATGCGGGCAGCGAGGCGCCCGACGAGCTCAGGCGATCGCCTAGCTCGCCGAGCGCGTCCGGCTGCGCAAGCCGGGCCTCGGCGCTCGCCTCGACCAGGTGCAGGCGGAGCGACTCGTAGAACGCGGGATCGCGGCGGCACGCCGCGCGGAGCATGTCGGCGGACAGCCGGCCGTTCCCCGCGCCGGCTTCCACGAGATCGAAGTGGGATTCGGGATTTGGGATTCGGGATTCGGGATTCGGGATTCGGGATTCGGGGGATTCGGGGGATTCGGAGGCTTCGAGGATCGCCGCCATCTCGGCCAACTGGATTTCGAGCAGCCGACCGAACAGCGGTCCGACGTCCACGCTGGTAAAAAAATCGCCCGCGCGACCGGATCGCCGGGCCGCGCGGGCGTAGTAGCCAAGCTCCGGATCGTAAAGCGCCAGATCCATGAACGCGGCCACAGTGAGCGGACCGCGATCACGGAGAAGATTCGTGATTCGGGACTCGGGATTCGGGATTCGGGAGTCGGGATTCGGGATTCGGGACTCGGGGTTCGGGATTCGGGACTCGTCAGCCGCTGCCATCAGCGCATCCCAAATCCCAAATCCCAGATCCCGAATCCCAAATCCCAGATCCCGAATCCCAAATCCCGACTCCCGACTCCCGGCGACGCTACTCTTTTCTGACCGGCACGAAGACTTCGCTGTCGCTGCGCCAGACGCGCATCTGCGCGATGTGTCCCGACGGCACGCGCTGCAGCTCCCGCGCCGCTTCGGCCGCGTTCGACACCGACCTCGCGTTCACCGTCAGGATGACGTCACCCGGGCGCAGCGCGCCCGCCGCCGGCCCATCCACGTCGACGTCGGTGACGACCGCGCCGGACTGCCCCGATGGCAGCCGCAGCCGTCGCGCCAGCTGCGGCGTCACGTTCTCGAGCGTCAGACCGAAGCTGCCGGTGTCCTGCTGTTCCGGCGGCGGCTGATCGTCTGGCGGCGTACGGCGTCCCGTGTTCTGCTCGGCCTCGAGGTCGAGCTCCTCGACGGTGACGTTCAGCGTCTTCTCCTGCTTGTTGCGCAGCACCTTCACCGGCACCGTGGTCCCGGGCCTGGTCCCGATGACCATCTTTACCAGCTCGTCGCTGTTCCCGACCGGCCGGCCGTTGTACTGGATGATCACGTCGCCCGGCTCCATCCCGGCCTTCGCCGAGGCGCCGCCGGCCGGAATCTGCAAGACCAGCGCGCCCATCCGCGTCTTCAACCCGAAGTCTTCGAAGCCTTCGCGCGGCACCGCACTCACCTGGACGCCAATCCGGCCGCGCACGATCTTGCCGGTGCGCAGCTGCGGCAACAGATCGCGGACGGTGTTGCTCGGCACGGCGAAGCCGATGCCGATGTTGCCCTCGTTCCGCGCGTTGGTGATGATCGCACTGTTCATGCCGATGACCTCGCCGCGCACGTTCAGCAGCGGCCCGCCCGAGTTGCCCGGGTTGATCGCGGCGTCGGTCTGCAGCATCTCGTTGTTGCGGCCGTTGGTGACGGGGAACGCGCGCTGCGTGGCGCTGATCACGCCGACCGTGACGGTGTGCGCGTAGCCGAACGGGTTGCCGATCGCCATCACCCAGTCGCCCGGAAAGGTCTGCGACGAATCGCCGAACTTCGCTTCGACCAGCGGCCGGCTCGGCTTGTCGACCAGCTGAATCAGCGCGCTGTCGGTGAGCTGGTCGCGGCCCACGACCTTCGCCTGATAGAACTTGGGGTCGTTGTCGTCATCGTAGAACGCCACCTCGATCTTCGTCGCGTCTTCGACGACGTGGTTGTTGGTGAGGATGAAGCCGTCCTTGCTGATGATGAAGCCGGTGCCCGCCGCGCGCGTCGTCTGCTCTTTGGGCTTCTGGCGCCCGCTGCCGCCGCGTCCGCCGGGCGCGCTCTGATCGTCCTGCTCGCCCGGCGCGCCGAAGAAGCGGTGAAAGAGATCGTCCGGCGCGCCGCGGCCCCCGCCGAAGAAGTCGGTGAGGTCCTGCGCCTTGGCCTTCATTTCCGTGCGGATGTTGACGACCGACGGCGTGACCGCCTTCGCGATGTTCCGGAACGTGTCCGCGTTCAGTGCGCCGGTCACCGGCGCGCTGTTCATGGGCGGCATCACGATCGTCTGCGCCGAGGAAGCCGGGGTGAGGTCGAGCCGCGACGCGATTACCATGCCGACGGCCAGCGAGGCGACCGCGATCAGCAGCGAGTAGAACAACGTGGTCTTGCGGGTTGACATCGTCACGAACCTCCGGCGGGCCCGACAGGACCCGCCCTGCTTAAACGAGCGCCAGGATCTCGGTCTGCAGCGGCCCGGTCACCGCCGCGTCGCGCGGTGCGACGATCATGTTGATTTCCGTCCGGACACCGAAGTCGTCGAAATATACGCCAGGTTCGATGGTGAAGCCGGTGCCGGCGAGCAGCCGGCGATCGTCGTGCGTCTCGTAGTCGTCCATGTTGACGCCGTTGCCGTGCACCGACTCGCCCAGGCTGTGGCCGGTCCGGTGCAGGATGCGGTCGCCGTAGCCGGCGTCGCGCAGCACCGACGAGGCGGCGCGATCCACTTCGAAGCCGCGCACCCCGCGGCCGGCGCGCGTGGCCTGCTGCACGAGGGCAACGCCGGCGTCGCGTGCCCCGCACACCGCCCTGAACGCCTGTATGAAACGGTCCGGCGCGCGCCGGCCCGTGTAGCCGATCCACGTGATGTCGGCATAGACCGCGCCCCTCCGATCGAGCTTGCCCCAGAGGTCGAGCAGCACGATCGCTTCGGGCCGAATCGTCCGGTGGACGTCCGCGGTCGGCAGGTAATGCGGGTTCCCGGAGCTCTCCGCCGCCGAGACGTTCGGCTCCGCATCGCTCACGAGCCCTTCGTCGCGGAACCAGCCGGCCATGAGCTGCTGAATGTCGTACTCGGTCGTCGCGACGCCGTCGCGCAGGCGGCGCGCGACCGCCTCGAACGCGCGGTCCTTCACGCGGTACAGCTTATCGGACGCCTGGCGATGCGTCGTGATGGCCTCCGCATCCCAGATGGTCGAGAAGCGCTGGACCAGGTCGCCCGACGAGACGACCTCCACGCCGGCCTGCCGCACGAGCTCGACGGTGCCGGCGTCCACGCGTGCGATGTAGGGAATCGCGCACAACGGCGAGTATTCCATCGCGACGCGGCGCATGCCGGCGAGCAGACGGCGCAGCGCGCCCTCGAGCTCGTCGCGCCCGGCGTAGCGGTCGGTCGTGCCCGGCAGATGCGCCAGCGAGCTCTTCTCGATCTTGTGCACCAGGCCGCGAGGCGCCCCGGTGGCGGGAATCAGGTAGTACCACCGCCGCGTGGCGAGGTGACCGCCCTCACGGCCGACAGCCGTCACGTCGGCGGCGATCGGATTCAGGCCCCGGAAGTCGTACAGCAGCCAGCCGTCGAGGCCATCGGCGGCCAGGGCCGCCTGTACCGCGCCGATGTCCAGCCCGGCCTGTGCCTGGGGAGAGATCATCCCGTCCAGTATAGCCGGGACGCTATAATCGAACGAAGGTCATGAACATGAACCCCCGCGCTCGACTCGTCGCGCTGATCGCGTTCTCTCTGGGCACCGCGCTGACCGCCGGCCAGGCTCCCGCGCCGGCGCCGCAGCCGCCGGGCCCCACGTTCAAGGTCCGCGTCGACTACGTGGAAGTCGATATCGTCGTGACCGACAAGCAGGGCCACCTGGTCCGCGACCTGAAGAAGGAAGATTTTCAGGTGCTCGAGGACGGGAAGGCGCAGGCGATTACGGCCTTCGCGACCGTGGACATTCCGATCGAGCGCGCCGATCGGCCCCTGTTCGCCAGCGGGCCGATCGAGCCGGACGTCCGCACCAACGAACGTCCCTTCGACGGACGTGTGTACGTGATGGTCATCGACGACCTCCACACGCGGTTCGGGCGATCCCAGCGCGTGAAGCTGGCCGCGAAGCAGTTCATCGAACGCCGCCTCAGCGCCAACGACCTGATGGCCATCGTGCACACGGCTGGCCCGAGCGACGCGAGCCAGGAGTTCACGGGCAACAAGAAGCTGCTGCTGGCCGCGGTGGACAAGACGAGCGGGCGGAAGCTGGACTCCGCGACGGCGACGAGGACGGACGAATTCAACCGCACGCGCGACATGCGGTCGCACAGCGATCCGCTCAACGATCCCTACGACGCGGAGCGCTCTTTCAACGCCCGATCCGCGCTCGACACGCTGAAGAACGTCGCCGACTGGTTCGGATCGGTCCGCGGACGCCGCAAGGCGATCCTCTTCGTCAGCGAAGGGATCGACTACGACATCAACGACATGATTCCGCAGACCGGGTCGACGCACAGCGGCGCGTCGCTGGTGCTGGACTCCACGCGCGACGCGATCGCCTCGGCAACCAGGTCCAACGTTGCGATCTACGGCATCGACCCGCGCGGCCTGACGGACCTCGGCGACGAGTCGATCGAGATCGGCGCCTACCCGGACGACACCTCGCTCGGCGTCGGTCCCGGCTCGTTGCGGAACGAAATCCGACTCTCGCAGGACAGCCTGCGCACGCTCTCGGAGGAGACGGGCGGGTTCGCGGTCGTCAACAAGAACGACTTCGCCACCGCCTACCAGCGCATCGTCGAGGACAACAGCTCGTATTACGTGCTGGCCTACTACCCGCCGGACCCCAGGCCCGGGCGCTTCCACAAGATCGACGTCCGCGTCACGCGCCCCGGCCTCACCGTGCGCGCGCGGCGCGCCTACGTGACGCCGAAGAAGATGGACGCCGTCACGACCGCCAGCAAGAGCCCGACGCCCCCGGAGGTGCGCGAGGCGCTCGACAGCCCGCTCCCGGTCAGCGGCCTGACGATGCACGTGTTCCTGTCGCCGTTCAAAGGGGCGGCGCCCAATGCCTCGGTGCTCCTCGGCGTCGAGCTGCGCGGCCGCGACATGCAGTTGAACCAGAACGACACGGTGACCTTGTCCTACATCGCCGTTGACGTGAACGGCAAGATCAGAGGCGGCAACACCGATTCGCTGACGATGACCAACCTCAAGCCGGAAACCAGGTCGCGCATCGAGCAGACCGGCCTGCGGCTGCTCAACCGCATGGACCTGCCGCCCGGGAAGTACCAGGTGCGCGTCGCCGCGCACGATTCGGCGGCCGGCAAGGTCGGCGCCGTGCAGTACGACCTCGACGTGCCGGACTTCATCAAGATGCCGTTCAGCGTGAGCGGCCTCGTCCTGACGTCGGTTGCCGGTTCCGCGGTGCCGACCGCCCGGCCGGACGATCAGCTGAAGGTCGTGTTGCCGGGCCCACCCGTGGCGCTGCGGACCTTTCCGCAGAACGACGAAATCGTCCTGTTCGCGGAGGTGTACGACAATGCGGGGAATTCGCCCCACAAAGTCGACATCACCTCCACCGTGACCGCAGACGAAGGGAACGTGATGTTCAAGACCGACGAAACGCGCGACTCGAGCGATCTGGGAGGGCAGCGCGGCGGCTACGGCTACACGGCGCGCGTGCCGTTGAAGGACCTGGCGCCGGGGCGTTACGTGCTGAAGGTCGAAGCGCGGTCGCGGCTCGGACAGACCGCGCCGGTGTCGCGCGAAGTGGAGTTCACCGTGGAACCGGCGCGGATGGCGCCGGCCAAATGATCGCGCTGGCCCTCGCGCTGGCGGCGGCGCTTTTGCAGACGCCGGCGACCGCCAGCCCGGCGAAGACGCCGGAGGCGCCGATGACGATCGACAAGGGGGATCAGAGCAACGTCGACGATGGGAAGCAGGTCGTCGTGCGCACGGAAGCCGAGTGGACGAAGCTCTGGCAGCAGCACGCGCCGGATCGAAAGCGGCCGGCGGTCGACTTTTCGCGCGACATGGTCGTCGGCGTGTTCATGGGCAGCCGCCCCACCGCCGGCTTCTCGGTCGACATCGTCAGCACGATTCAGGCGAACGGGGTGCTGACGGTCCGCTACCGCGAAACGCAGCCGCCGAAAGGCGCGATCACGGCGCAGGTGCTTACGTCGCCATACCACCTGGTCGCCGCGCCGAAGTTCGCCGGCGAGGTGAAGTTCGAAAAAGTGCCCTGATTATCGACGCGGAGCCCGCAGAGCTCGCGGAAGACACAAGGCGCTCACGAATTCCAAATTCCTGATTCTGAATTGCGTTATTTCTGTACCGCAGCCAGCCAGTTGACGACGACGGTCAGCGGCGTGGCGCTCGACTGTTCGCGCCTCGCGTTGACGAGAAACCGCTTGCCGTCTCTGCTCACCGCATACTGACGAGGTCCGGATGTCACGGACGCGGCGCTCGAAAAGAGCGCTTGGGGCACGCCCGCCTCGAATTGGCGCGTCGTATCGATGGCGGCGGCCATGATTCTCGAATCGGGCGCGAGGAAGAACAGTTCCTTTCCGTCGCCGCGCCATGTTGCCCCTTCCCCGCCGTTCTTCGAAACCTGATACTTCCCACCCGTCGGGGGAAAGGGCTGGACATACACCTGCGGCTGCCCCGTCTCGGCCGATTGATACGCGATCCACCGTCCATCCGGCGCGAACGCGGCGTTTCGTTCGGGGAACGGCGTTTGTGCGAACGCGAACGGCTTGCGATCGCCCGCCAACGGAAGGATCCAGATATCGAGGGAGCCGGCGTTACCATTGCGCGTGAACGCGATGAAGTGCCCATCCGCCGACCAATCGTTTGGCGCAAGCTGAGGGCCGAAGAGCTGAGGGCCTGGCAGCAGCGGTTCGTCATTCACGGTTCCGCTCACGAGCTTCTGTCGCAGGCTCGATTCTCCCGTCCGTACTCCATTGAACGCGATGCGCGAACCGTCGGGCGACCAGACGGGTGACGTGTCGTCTCCAGGATCAAAGGTGAGCCGCGACATCGTGCCGCGCGCCGAGTCGATGATCCAGATGGCCCGATTCTCGGGCGTGCCGCTCGAGAGCGAGACGGCGACGCGACGCTCGTCCGGGGCGAGCGCCAGATTGGAGTAGCTGGCAGGCTCGCCGACAGTGCCGGTGGTGTTGCCAGCGCGATCGAACCACGTCAGACGCGTCGTCGCCCGTGTCGTGCCACGGGCGTAAACCATGACGTCGCTTTCCGACACGGAAAGGCTGGCATATCGGCTGCCTTCGCCGCTGACATCGTCAGCCACCGGAAACGGATCGCCTTTCACCTGGCGGGCGTCTGGGTCGAAGCGCTCTGCCATCAGCGTGCCGTCGCGAGAGAACAGCAGGTGACCCGACGCGTACGCGACCGACGACTCGGACTGAAACAACGTGACGGCCTCAGTGGAGTCGAGCGCGCCAACCCTGATCACCGCAGGCTTCGGCGGGGGACAACAGGAGCCCGTGGCCGCCGTGTAGAAAAAATGGCGCCCATCAGGCAGGAAGTGCGGCCATCGGTGGCCCGTCTCGCCGTTCGTCTTGTCGAGCACGGAGGCCGCAACCGGCACACCGCCAGCCCCGGACACGCGCAGGAGGACGCCGTTTCCATTGGAGGAGAAGACGGTGACGTTGTCGCGATTCCAGGTGCCGCCGTGGCCGCCGGCGGCGTCGCACAAGATGATCGGAGGACCACCCGCGATTTGCACTTTCTTGAGCTTGCCCGCCGCGAAGAATCCCACGAAACGGCTGTCTGGCGACCAGAAGGGGAACGCGGCCTCCTCGGTGCCGGGAAGTGGTCTGGACGCGACGGCCCCGAGCGGGCGCAGCCAGAGCTGATATCCGTTCTGGCCGCCCGCGACGAACACGACGTGGCGACCATCAGGCGAGACCGCGACCTGTGTGGCGGTCCCTGTGCCTCCGCCCGGCGGTCCGCCAAACAGCGAGTTCTCCGGCGGCGCAATCGTGAACTGGATCGCGTCGGCTGCGGGCGGTGTTTCGCGAAGGTGGCGACCGACGATGACGCCTGCCGCGACGAACGCGACGCCAACGACGCTTGCTGCAGCCCACGCTGTGCGATGTGAACGCGAGGGTGCCGCGACCGCCGCTGCGGCGAGCTCGGCGGTCGCGCCCGACGCAACCCATTTCAGCTCGTGGAGCAGGTCGCGCGCGCTCTGCCAGCGATCGTCGGGATCTTTCGCCAGACATGTGGCAACGATTCGGTCGAGCGACTTCGGCGCGAGCGGCTGAACCGTCGACACGCGTGGCGGCTCGTCCTTGAGAATTGCGCCGAGCAGGCTCGCGCGGGTCTTGCCCGTGAAGGCCTGGCGAAGGGTCAGCATCTCGAAGACCAGCGCGCCGAACGCGAAGATGTCCGTGCGCGCGTCGGCGTCGAGGCCTTCGATCTGCTCGGGCGCCATGTACTGGAACGTGCCGAGAATCGTGCCCTGGGCCGTGAGTGCCGGCGGCGTCGTCGGCAGCATCGACAGGCCGCTCGTGGCGACGACGGGCGCGGCACTCTTCGCGAGACCGAAGTCGAGCAGCTTGGCGCCGGCCTTGGTCAGCATCACGTTGGCGGGTTTCAAATCGCGGTGGGTGATGCCGGCACGATGCGCCCGGTCGAGCGCGCCGGCGATCTGCATCGCCTACCGAAGTGCTTCGTCGGGGGGGAGCACGCCGCTCGTCAGGCGCTCGGCGAGCGTCTGGCCCTCGAGGAGCTCCATGACGATGAAGTCGATCGCCTGCCCTGCGCCTGTCGAAGGGGCCTGCCCTGCGCCGGTCGAAGGGGCCTCGCGGCCGACATCGAACAACGCGCAGATGTGCGGGTGACTGAGCGACGAAATCGCGCGGGCTTCACGGTCGAAGCGATCGCGGAACTGCCCGTCCGCCGCCAGATGCGGCGGCAGAATCTTGATGGCGACCGCGCGATCGAGGCGCGTGTCGCGCGCGGTAGACTTCGCCCATCCCGCCGGCGCCGATCGGCGCAAGCACCTCGTACGGGCCGAGACGGACGCCTGGGAGGAGCGGCATGGATGGGCGGATTATACGGCCGGCAGGAAGAAAAAAAGGCCGACGTGAGCGTGAGCTCCCGTCGGCCTTCCGACTTCCGACTTCCGACTTCCTACTTCTTCTTGGCCGCCGGCTTCGCGGCGGCGGCCGGTTTGGCGGGAGGCGCTTCATTCCCGACGCCAGCAACCAGCTTGTCCACGCGCTTCGGCTTGGGGACCGTCCCGTTCGCGTGAGAGAAGACCCACTGGTTCGCGGACATCTTCGCGCTGTAGGGCGTCTCGATGACGATCGTTTGAATTTCACCGGGCTGGAGCAGCCCGTTGATCACGCCCTTGCTGCCGGCGACGAGCGCGCCGCCCTTGTCGTACCAGGATTCATCGACCGTGAGCCGGGCGATCGGCCCGGTCGAAACGTTCTTCACCTGGATCCTGGTGACCACCATGTCCTTCTCTTTCTTGGTCATCGGCCTGGTCAGTTCGACTTCCGCCGGCCCCTTGACGGGCGGCGTGAACTTCTTGCCCGCGAGCACCGGGGTCATCGGCGGAGCCTGCGGGGTCTGAGCGAACACAGAGACGCCGGTGAGGCTGGCGCCCATCACGGTCGCGGCGAGAAGGTAGCGCGCGCGAATCATAAGAATCCTCCCGGGAAGAGAACGAGCTGAAGGTTGAAAACGGCAGCGATTATACCAGCTATTCGTTCACATTTCGCCGTTCCAGTCCTCGGGCTCCGGGTTGACGGAGCGAAAGATCTCCATGTGCCACTTGCCGCCGCCCCAGGGCTCGATGACCTCGGCGGCGACGACGTCCACGAGCAGCTCCGAGAAGAGGCGCCCTTCGGGATCCCCTTCCAGGTGGTAGGCTGGCTCGTCCCAGCCGAAGTTGGGGTAGAGCATCAACGTGAGGAACAGGTCGTATCCGTCGTCGACGACGATGAGCTGACCGCACGGGCGCTTCTGCGTCGAGTGATAGATCAGGTATTTTTCGGCACTGTGCGCCCGGATGTAGCGCTTCAGGGCGAACTCGCGCGCGACGATCTCCTCGACGGCGATCTTCTTGTCCCAGCAGTCGCGGCAGTATTTCTCTTCTCCGCGCGGCTCGGACACCTCTTTGGCGCCGCACAGCGCGCATCGCGACTTGACGACCGCCTTGCGTGACATACCATGAAGTCTAGCACCATGGCACGAGCCACGCACGCGCTCAGGCCTGAGACTTGAGACTTGCGCGTTTCTCGAGCGCGGGAGCGTACATCCGCTCCGTATATTCCTTGACCATGCGCCGCGCCGAGAAGCGCGGCGCAACGGTTCGAATCGCTTCCTTCACGATTGCCACCCAGCGGTGCGGGACATTCGCGCGGTCGCGATCGTAGTACGCGGGGACGACGTCTTCTTCGAGCAGGCGATACAGCGCCTCGGCGTCGGCCGCGTCCACCGCGTCGGGGTTGTCGGCCGGCGCGCCGCCGTCGATCACCCAGCCGTTGGCGCCGGTGAACCCTTCGGCCCACCAGCCGTCGCCGATGCTCAGATGCGGAACGCCGTTGAGCGCGGCCTTCATGCCGCTGGTGCCGCTCGCCTCGAGCGGTTTGCGCGGGGTGTTCAGCCACACGTCGCATCCCTGCACGAGGAAGTGCGCGACGTGGAGGTCGTAGTCGTCGACGAACGCGATCCGCCCGCCGAACATCGGATCGATCGCGCGCTTGTACACGCGCTGCAGATGGTGCTTCCCGATGTCGTCGGCGGGATGGGACTTGCCCGCGAAGATGATCTGCACCGGCCGCCCGGCCGCGTTGAGGATGCGCGCGAGGCGGTCCGGATCGTGGAACACGAGCTCCGGCCGCTTGTAGCCGGTGAAGCGCCGCGCGAACCCGAGTGTCAGCGCCTCGGGCTCGAGCAGCGTGCCCGCCGAGACGACGCGTGGGATGCCGACATGCTCGACCATCCAGCGCTCGCGCGCGCGCTCCCGGATGAACGTGAAGAGATAGCGCCGCAGCGACTGCCGGACCTTCCAGATTTCCTCGTCGGGAATCGCGAGCACGCCCTCCCAGAGCGCGGGATCGTCGTGGCGGTCGAGCCAGTCGGCGCCGAGGTAGGTCGTGAAGAGATCCGCGAGCTCGCTGGCAAGCCACGTCGGCACGTGGACGCCGTTGGTGACGGAGGACACCGGCCGATCGGCTTCGGGCAGATCCGGCCACATCGGCGAGAACATGGCGCGCGTCACGTTGCCGTGCAGCCGGCTGACCGCGTTGGTCGAGCCGGCAGAGCGGATCGCGAGCGCGGTCATGTTGAACTGCATGCCGCCGCCGTTGTCGTACGCGCCCAGCGCGAGGAAGCGATCGCGGTTCACCCCGAGCGTGCCCCAGCAGCCGGCGAGGTGCTTCTCGATCAGCTGAAACGGAAACGCATCGTGCCCGGCCGGCACCGGCGTGTGCGTGGTGAAGATCGTCGTCCGCCTGATTTCCTCGAGGGCGTCCTCGAAGCTCGAGCCCTGCTCGATGAGATCGCGGATGCGCTGCAGGACGACGAAACCGGCGTGGCCTTCGTTCAAATGAAAGACGCCCGGGTCGGACCCCAACGCTCTCAGCGCCCGCACCCCGCCGATGCCGAGGATGATCTCCTGCTGGATGCGCGTTTCGCGGTCGCCGCCGTAGAGGCGCGCCGACAGCTCGCGGTCCCACGGCGCGTTCTCTTCGAGATCGGTGTCGAGGAGGTACAGCGTGACGCGGCCGAGGCGCACGCGCCACACGGCGACGAGCACCGAGCGGTCGCCGAGCGGCACGGCGGTGAGGCACGGCTTGCCGTCCGGCGTCAGGGCGGGCTCGATCGGCGCGTCGGCCCAGTTCAGCCGCTCGTAGCTTTCTTCCTGCCAGCCTTCCGCCGAGACGTGCTGATGGAAGTAGCCCTGCGGGTACATGAACCCGACGCCGATGAGCGGCACCCCGAGGTCGCCCGCCTCCTTGCAGTGATCGCCGGCGAGGACGCCCAGACCGCCCGCGTAGATCGGCAGCGACTGATGCAGGGCGAACTCCGCCGAGAAATACGCGAGCGACTGTCCGGCGAGTTGCGGAAAACTGCGCGCCCACCACGTGTTGCGCGCGCCCCGCGCGTCGTCGAGGGCGCGGGTGGCTCTATCGTAGCGCGCGAGGAACTCGGGATCCCGTGCTGCGGCCTCGAGCGTGGTGCGGGAGATGGTCCACAGCATGCGCACGGGGTTGTGCGCCGTGGCGCGCCACAGCCCGTAGTCGAGATGCCGGAACACCATGCGGGCTTCCGCGTGCCAGCTCCACCAGAGGTCGGCGGCGAGCTCTTCGAGTCGGGCGATGCGTTCGGGCAGGGGCGGAAGGCTGGAATATCGGGTCATGGGTCACACGCGCCGACGAGCGCCGCGAACTTCGCGAGATCGATGTTGCCGCCAGAAACGACGGCCACGACTTTTCCCGGGCCCGCACGGCCGCTGAGCGCGGCGGCGATCGCGCAACCGGCCGCCCCTTCGGCGATGACGTGCGTCCGCTCGGCGACCAGTTTCATCGCGCGCGCGACCTCGTCGAGCGTGACGACGAGCGATCCCGAGAGCCGCGCGAGCAGCGGCCACATCGTCGGCAGCACGGACTTGCCCCCGGCACCGTCCACGAACGACGCCTTCCACGGCTCGAAGTACACGGGTTTGCCTGCGGCCAGCGACGCCGAGAGCGGCGCCGCCGTCTCGGGCTCCGCCGCCCAGATCCGCGTGTTGGGTTTCAGCTCCCGCATCGTCGCCGCGATGCCGGCGAGCAGTCCGCCGCCGCCAAGCGGTGCGACGATGGCGTCGACGTCGGGGAGGTCTTCGAGAATTTCGAGGCCGGCGGTCGCGTTGCCCGCAATGAAGCGGTCGTCGTCGAACGGGTGCACGAAGTGGCCGGTCATGCGATCGGAGCCGTGCGCTTCGACGGTCCGCCAGCACTCGTCGTAGCTCGCGCGGACGATGGCCGCGCCGAGCCGCTCGATCGCGCGGATCTTTGTCTCCGGCGCCGTATCCATCACCATCACCGAGCAGCGCGCGCCGGCTTTCCGCGCGGCGAACGCGACGCCCTGCGCCGCATTGCCCGCGCTCACCGTCCACACGCCGTCCCGCAATTGCCCTGGCGTGAGCTGGCGCACGACGTTGCAGGCACCGCGGATCTTGAAGGAGCCGATCGGCTGCAGCACTTCGAGCTTGAGAAACAGATCCGGGCGGTCCGGAAGCTCCAGCCGGATGAGCGGGGTTCGAATGGCGGCGCCGTACACGGCGGTGGCCGCGTCGCGGATGGCGGCGATCGAAATCTGGCGGTCCGGAATGGTCATCGACAAGACGCTGGCATCGTAGTCGCCGGAGCGGATGAGCGTCAATGGCGCGCGCGGTGTGCACGGAGAGGGGCGCCGAGCTCCGCCGATGCGACGCGCTCTTCGGCGGCGGTGAATCAGCAGTTGGGGCGGTGACTCGATCCGTTCCCGGCCTGGCGCGACGTCACCCCGCTGCCGATCGACTCACGACAAAACCGGTGTCAGCCGACACGCTCCATGTCCCACGCAAGGCCCGGCTTTGATGTGTCGCGCACTCACAGCAGTTGGCTGAGAAACGTTCTTGCTGGAACCACAAGCGGCCGGTGGACTCTGAAGCAATCGGCGGGCTCGTACGGCAGGTTCATCACCACCTGGAATGCGTGGGGCGCTTTCGTCTGGCCCTGGAAGTAGGCGAGCGAAGGGGAGAGGTGCGTGTCGGCGAGCTTCACCTCGACCAGGAACCACGGCTTGCGGTCGCGCACGATCAGAAAGTCCACTTCGCGTTTCTGTTTGTCGCGCAGGTAGCGCAGTTCGAACTCGCCGAAGCCAAGGTCGGTCCAGCCTTCGACCGCCTTGAGCAGGTGGCACGCCACGAAGGTCTCCGCCCGCGCGCCCTCGTCTGCCAGCCCGCTCCAGTCGCGCAGGAACCACCTGGGTTCCTTGCGCAGAGCCTTGGCGACATTCTTGAACCACGGGCGGACGAGGAACCCGTAGTGCATGCGGGCGAGCAGATCAATCCAGCGCTTGACCGTGTCGACGGCCACCTGGATTTCCTGGGCGAGATTCGCATAGACAAGTGGCTGGGCGCTGCGCTCGGCGAGCAGTTGCATCAGCGTCTCCATCGTGCCCAGGTCCGTGATGTGCGCGAGGTCGCGGAGGTCTTCTCTCGAGAGTTGGTCCCGCCGCAATGACCGCCAGCGGCGTGTAAAGCGACTGTCGCGCCGCAGAAACGGCTCCGGGAATCCGCCATGCTCCCAGAGCGCAGCCCATTCGGCTGATGTGATCTCGCCAGGGGCGTGAATTATCGCGCTTGTCTCAAAATAGTCCAGACCATTTTACGATGCCCGCGAAACTGGTCCTGGCTCGGGCTCCTCTGGATGGACCCCCGGCGATGATGCTCCGAAACCACCGCTGATGCCGATGCGCTCGATGCGCTCGTGGACGTTTTCGAGCAGGGTAGCCTGGCTTCCTATCGTCCCTGCTCGACCGCCGGCTTGGATCTGAGCGCGCGAGACGCGTCCTGCAGGGCGAGCACGATCTCGACCTTATCCTCGAACGGCAGCTCCGCGTCCTCCTTGCGCTGCTCCGCCTTCGCCTCGAAGAGCCGCCTCAAATACTCTTCCTTCGTCAGCGGTTCATCCCAGATCGACATCGTACATCTCCTTGAAGCGCCGCCATCTCTCAACGAGCCCGTACCGCTGCAGTATGCCATGGAGGCGAGCCATGTCGAGCGGACGGCGGCCCGTGCGGATGAGCCGATCGATGTGTTCGCGATCTTTGCCTCGCCACGTCCGCAGCGCGATCGCGACGGCGTGCTCGGGCGTGAACACACGCGTCATGTCATCACCGATAGGCACCGAAACCGCCTCGGCGATGGCCTCCTCGTCGAGTGCGTCGCTGGCCGGCACGAAGTCGAGGAGCAGGCGCCCGAGGCGGATGAACTGACCCTCCGGTGTTCCCCCGTGTGCGACGAGATGATCCCAGATGGGTGCGAGGTGGATGAGGCCCGCTGCGGTTGTGGGGAGAACCGCGAACACGTCGAGGTCCTTGGTTTCGAATGGTTCGGCCCAGTAGACGAACGCCATCGCCCCGCCGATGGCATGCTCGCCGATGAGCCCTCGAGCCTGCAACGCGTTCAGGTGGCCGACCAGCGTCTCCAGCGCTCCGGGAGCAGGAGCCATTGCCACCCAGTGTACCCTAGGCGTCCGGAGTCACCGGCGTCGGAGGGGCGTTGGCATGAACGGGCCTTTCCACGGCAATCAACAGATTTCACGCGTCAGACTTCCCACGTCTCACTTCGAGATGCCGTAGTCCTTGCCCCGACCGGAGCGGATGAGCGTCAATGGCGCGGCGGTGTGCACGGAGAGGGGCGCCGAGCTCCGCGCGTGCGACGCGCTGCTCAACGGCGAAATGTCGCGCGAGGCGTCAGCCGAGCGTTCGATCGATGAACGCGGTCAGGTCCTCGACTGACGAGTAGCCGAAGGTCGTGCACGCGGCGTCGCAGTTGCCGGTGATGAGGCGCGACACCTGGTCGCGGCGGGCGATGTCATGAAGCAGCACCACGCGCTGGCCGGTCGCCTGCGCGCGGCCGAGCACGTAGCCCACCTCGAAGCCGACCCCGTAACTCGACCCCGACGCCTCGGCGACGAGCACGTCACAGCTCGTCAGCCACTCGAGATCGCGCCGATAGACATCGTCCGCGGCGAGCCGCGATTCCGCCGCGTCGACGTCGTCGGCGAGCAGGTGCGTGGTCAGCACCTCGTGACCGTGGTGCTGCAGCCGCGCGCAGATCGCACGTCCGGCGAGGACGCCGCCCCGATCGCCGCGGACGGTGCAGGCGAGATAGATCTTCATTTCTTCAGCAGCTCGCGCACCGTGTCGATCGGGATCGCTTCGGCCGATCCGTTCGCCGACCGCACCGTCGTGGCCTGGAACAGCGCGTTGTAGACCGCTTCCTCCGTCGCCTCGAGCGCCGCCTCGAACAGCGGGGACGTGGCGTCGGTCGGCAGGATGACGTGCGCCCGCGCCGCCGTTTCGTTGAAGCGGCTCCGCATCTGGGGCGACGTGGAGAACGCGATCGCGAAGTCGCCGCTGCCGTTGCTGTAGGACGACCCGGTGCGGGCGAGGCCGAAGATGGCCCGCGCGGCGAGGCGCCGCAGGTCGCGCGCATCGAGCGGCGCATCGGTGGCGACGACCAGCATGCAGGATCCATCGCCATTGTCGTTCGCGGCGGCGCCCCGCGCGCGCGGCGGCTGCAGGCTGCGGAAGATCGGCACGCCGGCAATGGTCAGGTTGCCGCCGAAGTTGGTCTGCGCCAGCACGCCGACGGTGTACCCGCCGCGTGGTTCGACGGGCTCACCACGCCCTGCGCCTGCCGGCGGGCGGTCTTGAGCGAGCCGGCGCGACGATGTGCCGATGCCGCCCTTCCATCCGTAGGTGACCGTGCCGGTGCCGGCGCCGACGGTCCCCTCCGCGACCGGCCCGGTCTTCGCGTTCCTGATCGCGTCGAGCACGTGATCGCGCGTGACGTGCAGCCCGCGGATGTCGTTCAACCCGCCGTCGTTGGTTTCACCGACGAGCGCGTTGACCGACCGCACCTGTTCGTTCCCGGGCTGTCCGAGCGTGTAGCGGACGAGGGCGTCCACCGCGGTGCCGACGCTGAGCGTGTTGGTCAGCACAATCGGCGTCTCGATCGTGCCGAGCTCGTTCACCTGCGTCGATCCGGCGAGCTTGCCGAACGCGTTGCCGACGAACACGGCGCCCGCCACCTTGTCCTGGAACACGTTCCCGCCGTGCGGCACGATGGCCGTGACGCCCGTCCGCACGCGATCGCCCTCGATCATGGTCGTCTGTCCGACGCGCACGCCCTCGACGTCCGTGATGGCGTTGAGGGTGCCCGTCGGATGGATGCCCGGCGCGATGCCGAGGTCGCGCGCCCGCGGCCGCGTCTGGGCCGGCGTCACGACGATCAACGCAGAGACCGCAGAGACCGCAGAGATCAGCCTCCAAAGAGATCTCTGCGGGTTCAGCGTGCTGTGCGTTCCAACGTCGTGGGTCCTCACGACTTCAGCTCCGCCAGCTGCGCGGAAATCTGCTCGAGACGCCTCATCAGCGCGTCGTGCCGCGTCGACTCGGCCGTCGGCTGCTTCGCGAAGAACGCGATGCTGCCGCCGGGATCGAGCACGGCGCGGTCGGCCTCCTCCAGGTTCCCGAGCCCTTGCTTGTGTGCCGCGGCTTCGAGCTCCGTGAGGGTGATGAGCTCCTTGCGCAGGCGATCGTACCGCACGACCCCGTTCTCGATCAGCACGTCGGGCGCGCCTTCCACGAGGCGATCGAGCCGCGCGTGACCATACAGGAACCGCACCACCGCCCAGTTGACGGCAAGCAGCGTCGACGCGCCGATGATACCGCCCGTCACGCTGTTGTCCTCGCCGATGATGGCGTTCTGCACCGTATTCGAGAGGGTCAGCAGGACGACGAGATCGAACGGGTTGAGCTGCGCGAGCTCGCGTTTGCCCGCCAGCCGGAGGCCGACGATCAGGAAGACGTACACGACGACCGGACGCAGCATCTTTTCAGCAACCGGCAGTGACAAGAAGAACATGTCGCGGAAGAGCGGCGTGTGCATGCCGAGCATTATCACGCTGGTATCGTGCGGACGCCATGCCGCGTGTCCAGCCAGCCTCGACCTCGTCGCCGAACCGGGCAAACTTCCTCCGGAAGCTCGGATTGACACAGAAAGGGCGCGCCTTTGCAGTTCCACTGGCATTTTGGAGCTCCAAGGACGCTATAATCCCGCTTCATTCCTTGATGGTGTCTGTCGTCGTCTCCCCCACGACGAAACGCAGGTCGACCTGCGGGTGTGGCGTCCTCGTGCTGGCGCTTGGCGCCACGGCGATGCTGATGCGCGCGCAATCGGCGCCGCCGCACATCACGTCCGTTCCGGGCGCGCTCTCTGACGGCACGACGCTCCTGCCCAACGGCTGGCGGCTCGCGCCGGCGGGGAAGCATCTCACCGTCGGCACGCTTCCGCTCAACGTCGTCGTCTCGCCGGATGGCCGCTGGGCGGTGGTCACGAACAACGGCGTCAACAAGCCGACGTTCAGCGTGATCGACATCGCGAACTGGAAAGTCGCGAGCACCACGCCGCTCGACGGCGCCTGGTACGGCATGGCGTGGCATCCCGACGGCACGCGCTTCTATTCGGCGGGCGCGTCGCAGAACAACGTTCAGGAGTTCACGTTTGCCTCCGGCGTCGCCGCGCGCGCCCGCAGCTTCGCGCTGCCCGTCCAGAGCGGTGAGACGTTTGCCGGCGGCGTCGCGGTGAGCCCCAACGGCCGGACGCTCTTCGCCACGCGCGTCTTCGCGCAAACCCTGTCGGCCATCGACCTCGCCTCCGGCCTCGTGACGAACACCGTGACGCTGCCGGCCGAGCCGTACACGGTGGTGGTGTCGCCCGACGGGCAATCCGTGTACGTGTCGTTGTGGGGCGGATCGACCGTGCAGATGTACACGGCCGATTCGCTCGTGCTGCTGATGGAGCTCGCGACAGGGGAGCACCCGAACGCGATGGCGCTGTCGAACGACGCGAAACGGCTGTTCGTCGCGTGCGGCAACAGTGCGGCGGTCTGGGTGTTCGACACGTTCTCCGGGTACGCCATCGAGCAGATCTCGACGAACCTCTACCCGGAGGCGCCGCCCACCTCGACGCCGAACTCGCTGGCGATCTCGCCCGACGGCCGCTCGCTGCTCGTCGCCAACGCCGACATCAACGCGGTCGCGGTCGTCGACATCACCAACGGCGGACGCAGTACCGTGGACGGCTTCATCCCGACCGGGTGGTATCCCACCGGCGCCGTGTTCACGCGCGACGGCAGGCAGATCCTCGCGCTCAGCGGCAAAGGCCTCACGCCGGCGGCCAACCCGTTCACCGGGGGGATGGACAAGCGGCTCCTCGGCACCGTCTCCATCCTGCCGGCGCCGGATCGCACGACGCTGCTCGAATACTCGCGTCAGGTTCTGGCACTGACGCCCTACACCGACGCCGCGAGGCTGAACCCGGTTGGCGTGCCGATCGGATCGCCGATCCCGCGGACGGTCGGCGGCAGCTCGCCGATCAAGCACGTGTTCTACGTCATCCGCGAGAACCGCACCTACGATCAGGTGCTCGGCGATCTCAAGGAGGGCAATGGCGACCCGAAGCTCGCGCTGTTTGGCGAGAACGTCACGCCCAACGCGCACGCGCTCGCCCAGAACTTCGTGGTCTTCGACAATTTCTACGTGGACGCCGACGTCAGCTATAACGGCCACTCGTTTTCGACCGCGGCCTACGCCAGCGATTTCATCGAGAAGATGTGGCAGACGAGCGCCGCGGGCCGCGGCGCCCCGTATCTGGCCGAAGGCGGCGGGTTCATGCGCGGGCCGTTCGGCAACATCAGCGCGCCGCTGCAGGGCTATCTGTGGGACTACGCGCAGCGCGCCCACGTCAGCGCCAGGAGCTACGGCGAGTTCGTGCAGCACGCGTCGCGATCCCCGGCCGGCGACGTGGTGGCTGTCGAAGCGGTCCCGGGTCTGAAGGGCGCGGTGGCGCCGGCCTACGCGGGCTGGGATCTCGACATCACCGACGGGAAGCGCGTGGACAACTGGCTGCAGGAGTTCCGTCAGTTTGAAGCGGACGGCAACCTGCCGCAGCTCTCGATCATCCGGCTGCCGAACGATCACACCGCGGGCACGCGCGTGGGAGCGCTGACGCCGCGCGCGATGATGGCGGAGAACGATCTTGCGCTCGGGCGGATGGTCGAGGCCATCTCCGCCAGCAGCGTCTACTGGAAGGATTCCGCGGTGTTCGTCGTCGAAGACGACGCCCAGAGCGGGCCCGACCACGTGGACTCCCATCGGTCGGTGCTGCTCGTCGCCAGCCCGTTTGCCAGGCGGAGCGTCGCCGATCACACGTTCTACACGACGTCCGGCGTCCTGCGGACGATCGAGCTCATCCTCGGGCTGCCGCCGATGAGCCAGTACGACGCGGCCGCGACGCCGCTGTACAACGCCTTCACGGGCACCCCCAACCTGGCCGCCTACAGGCGTTCCGATCCGCGCGTGTCGATCGACGAGCGGAACCTGGCCTCGGCGTTCGGCTCCGCAGCGTCGATCGCCATGGATTTCTCGATCGAGGATCGCGCCCCGGAGGCGCTGCTCAACGAGATTCTGTGGCGCTCGGTCCGCGGCGCCCACTCGACCGTGCCGCCCCCGCGCCGCTCGTTGTTCAGCCGCTCGTCATCGGGCGCGCTCGGCGACGATGACGACGAACGGTGAATCCGCGTGTCGTCCTCCTTGTCGTGCTGAGCGCGCTCAGCGTGAGTTGCGCGCGCGTACCGCCTCCCCCGTACCCGCTCGCATTCACCGCGGAGGGCCGCTCCCCGCGTCTTCTTGAAACAGCACGCGAGACGACGGTCGCGCTGGTCGTCACCAACACCGGCCAGCGCGCGTGGGACCCGGCGCGGGTGCACGTGTCGTATCACTGGCTCTCGCTCGTGCCGCGTGAGCTGGCCCGCCGCTCGCGCACGGTGCCGTATCACGACGGCATCCGCACCGACCTCGCCGATCACCCGATCGCACCGGGCGCCGAGATTGCGCTGCAGGGACGTCTGCTGCCGCCCTCGATTCCCGGTCTGTACTGGCTGCAGTGGGACATGGTGGAGGAGGGCGTCACGTGGTTCGCCCAGGTCGCCCCGCGGCAACCGCGCACGCTCGTCGTCGTGCTGCCGCCGCCCGCGTGGATCTTTGCGCCGCTCCCGCTCGTCGTCGCGCTCGCGGGGCTGTTCGTCCTTGGCCGGCGGCGTGACATCGCGCAGGCCTTCAGGCCTGCCGACGTCTCGGACGTCGTCTGGTGCGCGGCGACGCTGGCGACCAAACCGCTGATGCTCGCGCACGACGCGGTGCTCGAGCCGACTGCGGTTTCGTACTGGCTCATCCTCGTCGTGGCTCTGTCGGTGCCGCTCGTGGGGCTGCTGATCCTGCCGCGGCGCGTGCGCCCGTTCGTGCTCTTCGCGGTCGGCGTGTTCGGCTCGCTGGTCATCCTCGGCGACATCGTCTACTACCGGTTCTTCGGGGACGTGCTGTCGGCGCCGGCGCTGCTCGCGGTGCATCAGACCGGCCATGTCATGGGGTCGGTTCAAAGCCTCTTCACGCCCGGCCTCGTCTGGATGATCCTCGACTGGCCGTTCGCCGGCTGGCTCGTCGTCGGGCTCTCGCGGCGATCGGCGCGCGGACCATCGAAGCGTGCGCGCGTGCTGGCCCTGGCCACGGCCTGGGCCCTGCTCGCCTCTGCCGGCATCGCGCTGTCCGCTCCGCGCATGCTGGCGTCCACGCCGCTCGACCAGATGTTCCGCGACCGATCGGTCGTCGAGCAGATCGGGCCGTTCGGATTTCATCTGTACGACGGGTGGAACTACGCGCGCGCGCGATGGCTGCGTCCGCCGCTGACCGACGCGCAGTTCGACGACGCGGTGTCGTGGTTCGCGGCGCGCGCGTCAAGGCGCGCGGGTGCCGGCACCCCTTCCTTCGGCGCGGCGCGCGGCAGGAACCTCATCGTTGTGCAGGTGGAGTCGCTGCAGGATTTCGCGGTCGACTTCCGCATCGATGGCCAGGAGGTGATGCCGCACCTGCGGCGGTGGGCCGACGGCAGCCTGCGGTTCACGAATGTGACCGACGAGACGAGCGAGGGGCGGACGTCGGACGCCGAGTTCACGACGCTCACCTCGCTGCTGCCGCTCGATCACGGCGCGGTGGCATTCCGCTTTCCCGGGAACCACTACGTGGCGCTGCCGGCCGTGCTGGCCGAGCACGGGTACGCCACGCTGTCGGCCGTACCGTTCGAGCCCGGGTTCTGGAACCGCCAGGTGATGCACCCGTCGTATGGGTTCCGGCGGAGCCTGTTCGAGCCCGACTTCGAGCTGACCGAACAGATTGGGTGGGGCCTGAACGATCGAGACTTCCTCCAGCAGATGGTGCCGCGGCTCGAGCGGCTGACGCGGCCCTTCGGCGCCTGGCTGATCACGCTGTCGCTGCACCATCCGTTCGAGAATTTTCCCGAGCGGCACAAGGTGCTCCAGCTCGGTTCGCTCGAGGGCACCTCGTTCGGCAACTATCTCCACACGATGCGGTTCTTCGATGCGGCGCTCGACGCATTCAAGACGGCGCTCGCCCGCGACGGGCTCCTCGACGACAGTGTGTTGGTGGTGTTCGGCGACCACGACGCCGGCTTCGCCCGCGATCCGGCGCTTTCGCGGACGCTGGGGATCGCCAGTGGCGAGGCGGCGTGGGCCCTGAATGATCGCGTGCCGCTGTTCATCCACGTGCCGCCGACAGGACGGGCGGGGCGCGAGGGGCTGGAAGGGATCCGGTCGCTCCCCGCGGGGCAAATCGATCTGGCGCCGACGCTTCTTGCGTTGCTCGGGATCGACCCGGCGCCGCTGCCCTACGTCGGCCGCAACCTCCTCGGCGCGCCTGGCGATCAGGGGGTGCCGCGTCCGTACGGCGACTGGCTCGATGCGAGCCACCTGTTCCTGTCGCGCGGTTCGGATCCGGTGTGCTACGACGTCGCCCGCGGCTCTGCCGCGTCCGCGGCCGATTGCGGCGCGGCCGATTGGGCCGCGCGCCGCGAACGCGAGCTGTCGCGACTGGTCGTCGTCGACGACTTGCAGGCGCGGCTTCGCATTGAGCTCGCCGCACGCGTGGCGGTCGCCAAATGACAGGTACAATGTCCGTCCGCATGCGTGTCGTCGTCGCGTCTCTCGTTCTGGTGTTCGCGTCGGTCGCCGGCGGTCCGGCTCGCGCGCAGGAGCCGCCGCCCCGTATCGGGCCATTCGTCATCGACGTGCACGGCACCGTCCCGAGATTCCCGTCAGAGGATCCGCAGCTGGCCGCGAGCCGCGGCATGACGCTGGGCGAGCTGCCCGGCTCGGGTCTCGGCGTGCAGGTCGGCGTGCATCTCTATCCGCTCCGGTGGCGGGTGGTGACGTTTGGCATTGGCGGCGAGCTGGCCACCGGCCGCGCTCGCCAGACGCCGGCCGCGGGTGTCGCGTTCGTGCGCCCGTCCGAGGAGCGCTTCACCTCGATCGCGCCGCAGCTCTCCTTCAACTTCGGCACCGGTCATGGCTGGAGCTACATCAGCGGCGGCATGGGACAATCGACGTGGGCGCTCGTGCCGGAAGGGCAGGAGGGCTTTCCACCGGACGCGGAGAGGCTGAAGACGATCAACTACGGCGGCGGCGCACGCTGGTTCATGAAGGACCATCTCGCCTTCAGCCTCGACGTGCGCTTCTACGCCATCAATCCCGGCATGCCGCACGCCGGCTTTCCCGGGAGCCCTCGTACGACCCTCCTGATCATCGGGGCCGGCGTCTCAGTGAAATAGCACCGAATGAGCGCGAACCTGCAGGCGAGCGTGTCGGCGCGGGAAGACGTCTCGCTATGGTGCCACGCGTGGTTGGTGCCGGCCAGCGTTGGCCGAGGCGAGACAACGCACGTACGTCGAAGACTCACCGGCTCGGTTTCCGCCACCAGCTGATGTCGGAGAATCGCCTGCGCGCCGAGCTGGGCGAAGGCCTACAGGCGGGTGGATCGGCGGGTGTGAAGAGCGCGTACGCGGCGTCCTCGTGTACCAGCGTAAGCCCAAGGGCTTCGACAGCGAACGCCTGGAGATCGTTCGATGCCCGGTGTTTGTTCACAACGACGAACTTGACGCACGACCGTCGGAGGAAGGCGTCCCGCGAGTGGCGGGCCTCGTCCATCCGCTCCGCAGAAAGTTCACGGCCCTCGCTGAGCGCGAATAGTGCCCGGAGCATGGGCGCGCGCGTGTTCTCCGCTTTTCGCCAACGGGACACCCGGGACAGGTATCCGCCGATCAACGGCCGCCGGTGACTGGTCTGAAAGTACTCTAATGACGCGTTGAAGTCGCCGAGTGACGAGGTGCCATCGCGGATGCCCGTGGGCAGTTCGAGCAGCCGTCCCGACTCGTCGCCCGTTGTCGCAATGAGTCGATACACATCCGGAACCGCCGCCGAATACAGCGGGCGCGGCGCCGGCAGCAGCTCTATCGCGAGCATGACAGCGAGAAGCGCCCCCGCCCAACGCGGTGTGGCATGGCGACGACGCAACTCCTCGAGGGCGAACGCGACCAGTAGGGACATGCCAAGAACCGCCACGACCGCGAACCGGGAGGGGGACCGCGCCATCCCGATCACTGGCACGTAGCGCAGCAACGCCCACGGCCCGATCACGTGCGTGTTGATGCCAGCGACATGTATGAATGGTCCGAGCGAGAGCCAGACAAAGAAACCGGTAAATGCCATCCAGAAGCGGGGCAGGAGGCGAAGCCACGCTCCCGCGGCGATCACCGCAAAGGCCGCGATCGAGAAGGAGCCGACGAACTCCGGAAACGCGTCCTGCTGGTCCGGCATGAACCACGGGCGAGTCAGGTCCCCGAACCACGCATGATTCGGGTTTGGGACGAAGTACGCGAGCGCATCGACCCCGCGCGGGCTGCTGCGCCAGTAGATCTCGGTGCCGGGCAGCCGATCGTTCGCGAACCGAAGCGCGATCCCGACGAGTTGGGGCAGCAGCAGCACCAGGCAGACCCCGACCGAGACCAGCCCCAACCGCAGCAGGACTGTCAGACGTGGCCCCGGGTCATCCAGGCGCAGGACTGGACGCCACGCCAGCCAGGCTCGAATCGCGATGGCCGCCAGGAGGATCAGGAGTGGTGTATAGAGCGTCTCCAACCCGATCTGGATGGGGCCAATGGCGATCCGAGTCGTACCGCTCAGAACACGCCACGCGATCAGAGTACCGATGAGCACGATCACGAAGTTCAGAGCCAGGGCGAGCCGCGGCCACGCGGTCACCTTTCCGGGCCACTCGACGCGGCTGAAGCGCCAGGTGACCATGAATGCGCCCATGATCGCGCAGTAGATCCCGTAGTACGAGTCCGAATAGGACGCCGCGGCGACGACAGCTCCCACGAGGACGGCGTCTCTCATGCGCCCCATGTCGAGCGTCCGCAACAGCGCCCACAGGAACAGGGGAAGTGGGGCGGCGATTACCAGACTGAAATGTGCGGTTTCCTTCGCCGTCAAGACGGGTGACGCCATGAACAGGGCTCCGGCGCACCATGCCGCCGCCGTTCCGAGTCCAAGCCGCGTGGCCAACACGAACACACCAAGCCCCGAGAGCGAAATACACGCGAGCAGCACGACGTTGAACGCGCCGACGACCCCGAGCGCGCCTATCAAGGGCGCACCGAGCGCACCAGCGATGGGCGTGTAGTTGTGCAGGCTGAAATCGGCGCCGCCGCTGTAGGCAAACACGTGACCGGTCGAGAACGGCAGGTGCGCGTGTCTGAGCAGCTCGTGCCGGAAAATCCAGAAGTTCCAGACGTAGTTGCCGAGATCACCAGACGCGTCGCCGAGCAGGTGCGTCCGCAGATGCAGCGTCAGGGGCCACGTGAGGATACACGTCAGCAGGACGTACCCGGCCGCAGCCACGGACCAGACTGCCGCCGTCCCGAGGCGGACCGATTGGCGCATGGCGCGCATTCTACCGACTTCACAACATAAGTGCAGAAATGCATGTTTCGCATTGGGGACGCCATTGCTTGGACAGTCGGAGGACGCGTCTTCCGGGCTGCCGATCTGGGATTGCGGAGTGAGATGGCCTGTGACCTCGTGAGCTGGCAGGCCGGCTCAGCGGTTGAGCGCGACCATCGGATCGACCCGCGTCGCGCGCCGCGCCGGAATGTAGCTCGCCAGCAATGCGACGACGAGCAGCCCGACGGCCACGGCGAGGAACGTCAGCGGATCGGTGGCGCTCACGTCGAACAGCAGACCTCGAATCAGCCGGGCGCCGCCGATCGCGAGCACCGATCCCAGCAGGACGCCCGCGATCGCCAGACGGCCGCCCTCGCCGAGGATCATCCGCACCACGTCGGCCGGCCGCGCGCCGATCGCCATCCGCACGCCGATCTCGTGCGTGCGCTGCGTGACCGAGTACGCGACCACGCCGTAGACGCCGACGCTCGCCAGCGTCAACGCCAGACCGCCGAGCAGCGCGAAGAGCAGCATGTTGAGCCGGCGATCCGAGGTCGAATCCGCCAGCACCTGATCCATCGTCGCGACGTCGGAGATGCCGAGGTTCGCGTCCACCCGACGGATCGCCGCGCGCGCGTGGCTCGTCGCCGCCAGCGGATCCGCCGCCGTGCGCATGACCCACGTCATCGTCGACACCGCGCGCGCGTCTGGTCCGCCGTATCGGAACTGTGTGTGCGGACGGTACAGCTCCGGCCGCGGCAGCTGGTCCAGCCCGCGATGATGGATGTCGGCCACGATGCCGACGATGGTGATCCACCGATCGTTGCGGCCCATCGTGAGCCGTCGCCCGATCGGGTTCTGGCCGGGCCAGAACCTCTTCGCCATCGTCTCGTTGATGACGATGACCGGCAGCGTGTCGGCGCGGTCGGCGTCGGTGAAGGTGCGGCCGTCACGCAAGGGCGTGCCGATGGCTTCGAAGTATCCGGGCGTCACCACCTGCCAGTCAGCGGCGCGCCCGATGCGTCCGCTCGCCTCATCGCCCTCGAGCACGATGCTCCAGTCGCCGCGGGTCGTGGCGAGCGGAAGACCGGTGACGGCGCCGGCCGCCTGCACGCCCGGCGTTTCGCGCAGCCGCCGTCCCACTTCCGCGTACGCCCGGACCATCGCACTGCCGCTGCTGTAGGTCGTTGCCGGCAGCGACGTGCGGAGCGTCAGCACATGCGCCGGGTTGAAGCCGGCATCGACGTCGAGCAGGCGCGCGAAGCTGCGCGCGAGGAGGATTGCCGTGGCGACGAGCACGACCGACGCCGCCAGCTCGCCGACCACGAGCGCACGACGCAGCCAGCCGCCCGCGATCCGCGAGTCGCGCCCGCCTTCTTTCAGCACCGGCTGGAGGTCCGTGCGCGACGACTGCAGCGCCGGCACGATGCCGAACACCACGCCGGTGACGATGGAGATCGCCGCCGTGAATGCCAGCACGCGGCCGTCGAGCGCGATGTCCTGCACGCGCGGAATCTTCAGGGGATCGAGCGCGATGAGCCCGCGCGTGAGCCCGTACGCCACCGCAATGCCGGCGATGCCGCCGAGCCCCGACAGCCCCATGGACTCGGTCAGCAACTGGACCACGATGCGGCCGCGCCCGGCGCCGAGCACCACGCGAATCGCGAGCTCTTTCTGGCGCGCCTCGGAGCGGGCGAGCAGGAGGTTGGCGACGTTCGCGCACGCGATCAGCAGGACGGCGCCCACGGCGAGGAGCAGCACGAGGAGCGCGGGCCGCACGTCGCCGAACACCTCGAGCGGTGCGGGTACGAGCGTCAGGCCGAACTCGCGGTCGTAGCTGTTGGGAAACCGCTGCAGAAACCCGCGCGTGATCGAGTCGATCTCGGCCTGAGCCTGCGCGAGCGGCACGTCGGGCCGCAGCCGTCCAAGCGCGTTCAGGCCGTGATTGCCTCGCTGCTGCGGGTCGTTCGGCCCCAGCGCCAGCGGCACCCACACCTGCGTGAACGTCCGGCTGGCGTAGTCGAGCGGCAGCCGGAGCGCCGCCGGCAGCACGCCGACCACGGTGTAGCCGGCCGCGTCGAGTTGAATCGTCCGCCCGACGATGCCCGGGTCCGACCCGAACTGCGTTCGCCACAGGCCTTCTGTGAGGATCACGACGCGCTCGTGTCCGGGCTGGTCTTCCTCCGCCGTGAACACGCGTCCGGCAACGGGCTGCGCGCCGAGCGCCGCGAAAATCTCAGGCTGCACCTGCGCGGCCCGCACGCGCAGCGGCTCGCCGCCACCAGTCAGATTGAACGACGTGGAACTGAACGCGGCGACATGCTCGAGCGATCGCGCCTGCCGCTGGTAGTCCACCAGCTCGGGCTGCGACACCCACGTCTTCGTCCAGTTGATCCAGTGGCTCCACAGCAACACCACACGATCGGGCTCGTGGTAGGGGAGCGGGCGCAGCAGCACCGCGTTGACGATGCCGAAAATCGCGGTGTTCGCGCCGATGCCGAGCGCGAGCGTGAGCAGCGCGACGAGGGTGAAGCCCGGCTGCTTGACGAGCGAGCGAAGGGCGTAGCGCAGGTCCTGAATGAGCGTGATCAAGGTGTCCCCCGGCCCTGTTGGACGGGAAAGGACGTTAAGGGGTTGTCACGTCAGAGAGAACGGCGGATACTCGTCGACGAGCAGGAGCATGTACGCTTCGACGCGAATCAGCCATCGGAGCGCGCCGACACCGAAGTCGTAGAGCCCCTGCGGATACGTCCCGGTCAGCACGATCAGGAACCACGCGACGACCGTCGTCACCCACCACGCGCACAGCACGAAGAAAAGCACGATGAAGTGCGGGATCCCGAGGAGGAGCCGCAGGCCCACCGTCAACCGATCGCGCGGGCCCGTGGGATCGACGACGGTGACCGACGCCGGGTACGGCGCGTCGCCAAACGGCGGGTAACAATCTTCGAGCAGCATCAGGTACGCGAGCGCGCGTACCCGCCAGCGCAGGTAGAAGTTGGTGAACTGCCGGATCCCGATGAGGTGCTGGCCCCCGATCACGATCGTGAACCAGCTGATGATCGCGAGAAAGAAGGCGACCGCGCCGAGCAGGCCGCTCTCGCCTCCTATTGACGCTCGGCTGCCGCTCGCGAGGCTGAAGCCGATCCCGCCGACCAGTATCAGGTGCGGGATTGCCAGGATCAGACGGAACGCCGTGGTGAGCCGGTTGCGGTTCGCATGCAGCGGCTCGACGCCGACCGACACGGGATAGCTCATGAGCACATCATAGGGCAAAGGCTGGGGGCTGGCGGCGATGGGTTTGGCGCTCCGACGCAGTCGTGGAACGAGCTGCTCGGCCACGCCGTGGGGACGCCGATTGCCGCGTTTCAGCCCGGGGTGACGAAGATCCCTGCGCCGCTCAACCAGTGCTCTCGAACGCGGGCGCGGCCGGTCTCTGCGGTCTCTGCGGTCTCTGCGTTGATCGTCGTCGATCGTGGCAGGTCTGAAGGCCTGCACTGCGACCGGATTGACCACCGTATTGGACGGCAGCGTTCGAGCCGATAGCCGCTAATGTATGGCGGTAAACAAGACCGACGACGACGCCTACGAGTTACCCGACGTCAAGACCGAAGAGATTCCCGAGGAATGGCAGGGTGGCGCTGTGTACACCCTGGAACTACCCGTCCGCTGCCCGCATTGCCGCGACCCCATCCGCACAATCCGCGTGCTCCGGCTGACCCGCACCCAGGTCTCCTTTACCTCCACCTTGCCTCGCAATGGGCGGGCGTTTGTCTGCCCCCAGTGCGAGAAGCTGCTGTCGGTCGAGCTGTCCGGCATCCTCTGATTCGACGTTACTGCCTGGTGAGGGTGACGGTGCTGCTGGCAAACGGCGGCGGGCAATTGCTCGAGGAGACCGTCATCGGCCCGACCAGCGTCGAGGTGGCGGCGACGGTCAGTGTCATCGTGCCGGTCATCTGGCCCGCGCACGACGGCTGCGTGGGGATCCCTCCGGCGCCGACCGAAATCGTGTAGGTGAGCGCCGATCCCGCGAGCGTGCCGGTGAGGAAACCGTTCAAGAGCACCGTGCCGTTCGAGAGGCCGACGAGCACCGGTCCCGTGACCGCGCTGTTCGCCTGCGTCAGGGTCCAGGTCATGCGTGCGGTCGTGTCCTGCACGGCAACGGTGCCGACCCACGTGCCGTCCACCGTGGGGGCGGCGGGCGTCGGCATGGCGGGCGATTTGTCCTCGCAGGCACCGGCGCCCACGACACATCCCAGCACAACCAACGAGGCCAGAGCCTTGCGCATACGGTTCATCTTGCCAGATTCGTGCCTCCTATCCCCTCAATTCCCTGAGGCAGCTGTGCTATCGTGATGTCCTCAACAGGAGGCTCGATGAGGAACGCGTTACGCCTGCTGCCGCTCGCGCTCGTCGCGTGCGGTCTGCTCGCCCGTCCGACCGTTGCCCAGACCCCGAGCGCGGAGCTCAAGGTCGGCGACGCGGCTCCCGACTTCACGCTTCCGGGCACCGACGGCAAGACCTACAGCCTGAAAGATCTCGAGGGGCACTGGGTCGTGCTGGCGTGGTTCCCGAAAGCGTTCACCGGTGGTTGAACGGCCGAATGCAACTCGCTCCGTGAGAGCGGGGGACTGATTCGCGCCTTCGATACCGCGTATTTCATGATCAGTGTCGACACGCTGGAAGACAACAAGGCGTTCGCCGCGAAAGAGCACGCGGACTTCCCGATGCTCGCCAATCCGGACAAGAAGGTCGCATTCGCCTACCAGGTGATCACTGCGGACATGCCGCCCGAGCGCCAGTTCGCGAAGCGCTGGACGTACTACATCGATCCCACCGGCAAGATCGCGTTCATCGACAAAGCCGTCAAGCCCGCGACGTCCGGTCAGGACATCGTCGTGAAGCTCGGCGAGCTGAACGTGCCGAAGCGGAAATAGCGACTGCGAATCGGGTGATCGGGTGATTGGGTAATCGGGTGACCGATTATTCGATCGCCCGATTCACATAATCCCTCCGACATTCCGTGCAGCCGTGGGCAAGTGGCCCGCTGCCGCCTACATGACGGCGTACGCCGCGCCGACGTACTGAACGCGTGATCCTTCTCGGCCTGCTGTTGCTCATCGTGCCGTTCGTGCTGCCGATTGTGAGCCTCGTCTCGCAGGCGGGACTGAAGGCCCGCCTGAAACTCGCCGAGGAGATGCTCGAGCGGCAGCAGCGGGCGCTCGACGAGATCGCCAAGCGGCTGCACGACGTGCGACAAAGCGTCGCCGCCGACCGGCCGGCGGTCGAGCCGCCTCGTCCGCCCGTCCCGGTTGCCGAGCCGCCCGCGCCACGCCCGATGGTCGAGCTGCCCGCGCCACGCCCGATGGCCGAGCCGCCTGTGGCTCCCGTCCTGCGGCCGGCGCCCCCCCTTGTCGGCGCGCCGCCCGCCGAACCGGCGATGCCCCGTCACAGGCCGCCGCTTCCGCCGCCCATTCCCGCGGTCGAGCGGATCGACTGGGAACGGGTAATCGGCGTGAAGCTGTTTTCCGCCGTCGCGGGCATCGCGCTGGTCCTCGCGGCCGTGTTCTTTCTCCGCTACTCGATCGACCACGGCTGGCTGTCGCCGCCGGTGCGTGTCGCCATCGGGGTCCTCGTCGCCATCGCGCTGCTCGTCGTCTGCGATCTGAAGGCGGCGCGCCGCTACCCGGCAACCGCCAATGCGCTGGACGCAGCCGCCATCGCGATTCTCTTTTCGACCTTCTTCGCCGCGCACGCCCTGTGGCATCTGATTCCGGCCGGCGTGGCGTTCGGGCTGCTTGCGCTGGTGACGGCGGTGGCGGTGCTGTTGTCGATTCGTCGCGACTCCCTTTTCATCGCCGTACTGGGATTGCTCGGCGGCTTTGCCACACCCGTGCTCCTGTCGACCGGCGAAAACCGGCCCATCCCGCTCTTTACGTATCTGCTCCTGCTGAATGGCGGTCTCGCTTGGGTGGCGAACCGCAAACGCTGGCCGGTGCTCACGGTCCTGACGCTCGTCCTGACGACGCTCTATCAGTGGGGCTGGGTGATCCGTTTTCTCACCGTCAGCCAGCTGTCGCTGGCGATGGGGATCTTTCTCGTCTTCGCGCTGGCCGGTTTCGTGGCGCTGGTGTTCGGCGCGCGGCTCTCGACGACGGGGGAGACGGACGGCAGGCTCGGGCGAACCGGGTTGGCGGCGGCAGCGATGCCGCTGTTCTTCGCCGTCTATCTCGCCGCGGTTCCCGCATACGGCGCGCGGCCGGCGCTCCTGTTCGGCTTTCTGCTGATCGTCGACGCCGGGCTGCTGGCCGTCACCATCGCGCGCGGTGAGGCGCTGGCGCACGCGATTGGCGGCGCCGCTGCGATGCTGGTCTTCGCCGTCTGGCTGGCGATGTCGTACGCAGCCGGCGCGTGGGCGACGGCGACGACGTTCGCTGCCGCGTTCGTCGTCCTGTTTGCGCTGGCCCCAGTCGTCGCTGAGCGTGTGGGCCGGCCGCTGTCGGGGCTCGCGATGCGGGCGGTGTACACCGCGCCGCTCCTGCTGTTCGTGTTCCCCGTCATCGCGCGGATCGAGCCGGCGGTCGCGGCGCCGCTGAAGCTCTTCGCACCGTTGTTCGCGTTGATGGTCCTCGTGGCGTGGCGGGCGCTCGCCACCGGGGAATTCCCGCTGTACTTCATCGCGGCGTTCTTCGGCATGGCCGCCGAGGCGGCGTGGTCCGCGGCGCATCTCACCGACGATCATCTTCGCGCGGCACTGGTGCTGTACGCCGCGTTTGGCGCGTACTACTTCGGCGTGCCGCTCGTCGCGCGGCGGGCCGGCCGCGTCATGGAGCCCCGGTGGGGTGGCGGCGCCGTGCTCATCGCCAGCCTGTTGCTGCTGCTCTTCCTCGCGGCGGGATCGCACCCGGCGGCGGCGCTCTGGGGCCTGGCGGTCCTGCTCACCATCCTGAACGCGGGCATCTTCATCGAGAGCGCGTCCGGCGAGCTGCCCGTGCTCTCCGTCGCCGCCGGCGCGCTGTCGTGGTTCGTGTTGGCCGTGTGGTGGGGGAACGCCGCGGCGGCGGTCGGCCTCCTGCCGTCGCTGCTGTTTCTCGTGATGCTGACGCTCACCATGCTCGTCGGCCACGCCTGGGCCCAGCGGCAGGTCAGGGGCAAATCGGACTACCACCCGTCGCGGTTTGGCTTCCGCCAGGGCACGTACCTCGGCCTGCTCGGCCATCTGTTCCTGTTCTTCATGGCGATCGATCCGGCCTGGTCGACGCCGCCGTGGCCACTGTTCGGCGCCCTCGCCGTCGTCACGCTCGCACTGACCGCCACGTCGCTCGCGGTGTACGCCGGCGAGCTGCACGCAGCCGGCGTGATCGCGGCCGCGATTATCGTCTTCGCCTGGTCCCGGGTGACCGCTGTCGCGTGGGCGCCGACGATGCTCGTCGCGGCGGAGTCGGTTGCCGCGTACGCGCTCGCCTGGTTCGTCGTCATGCGAAGTCGCGGTCCCTGGCTGGCGGTCGGGGCTGGCGCCGTCTGGGCGCTGTTCATGGCCGTGCTCACCAACGGCGAGGCCTCGGCGACGCACACCTCGCTTCCGGTGGCCGTCCTCATCGTCGCGGACGTGGCGAACGTCGCTCTGCTGTTCGCGGTGGTGTGGGCCTGTCAGTGGGCCTGGGTGGCGCCCTCCGCCGTCGTGGCGGCGTGGTGGGCGCAGGCGTCCTGGCGCGACCACCATACAGAACCCGCCGCCTGGGGATCGGCGTTTGCGTTTGCGCTCGCACTCTACGCGGTGTTTGCGGCGTATCCGCTCGTTCTCGGCCGGCGCGCGCGCGGGTCTCGCGATCCGTATCTGACGGCGATCGCCGGCAGCGTGTTGTTCTTTCTTGCCGGGCGCGCGGCGCTTCTGCAGGGCGGCTTCAGCCAGTTCGTCGGCGTCGTGCCGGTGGTGGCCGGCGCGGTGATGGCCGTGCTGCTGCGCGAGCTGCTGCGAATCGAGCGGAGCGGATCGCGCGATCTGGGGCTTCTGGCGCTGGTCGCGGGCGTCGCGCTCGCGTTCGCGACCGTGGCGATCCCGCTCCAGCTCAATCATCAGTGGATTACGATCGGCTGGGCGCTCGAAGGGGCCGCGCTCGCCTGGACGTATCGCCGCATCCCGCATCGCGGGCTGTTGTACTGGGCGTCTGGCCTGCTCGGCGTGGTGTTCGTGCGGCTCGCGTTGAACCCGGCGGTGTTCGTGTACGAGCCGCGCGGATACCGCGTGTTCAACTGGTATCTCTACGCGTATGCGATGTGCGCGGCGGCGATGTTCCTCGCGGCCTGGTGGTTCTCGCAGACCGAGGATGCACCGGTCGGCACGCTGCCGCGCGTGTCGGCGCTGCTGCCGGCCGCCGGCGTGATCCTGCTGTTCCTGCTGCTGAACATCGAGATTGCCGACTTCTACGCGACGGGCCGTGAGATCACGTTTCGGTTCGGCGTGACGCTGGCCCAGGACCTCACGTACACGATCGGGTGGCTCGCCTTCGGGATGCTGTTGCTGACCGCCGGCATCTACCGGCACAATCGGCCGGGGCGCGTAGCCGCGGTCGCGCTGATCGCGGTCACCGCGTGCAAGGCGTTCCTGTACGACATGGGTTCGCTCGGCGGCCTGTATCGCGTCTTCTCGCTGGTCGGGCTCGCCGTGTCGCTCTCGCTCGTCGCGCTCGCGCTGCAGAAATACGTCTTGCAGGGTTCGAGGGATGAGTCATGACCACGCGTGCGCTTCGGTGCGGCGTTCTCGTCCTCGCGCTCGGCGCCGTCACCGCATCGGGCCAGCCGCCCGCGACGCCGCCCGCATTCCGGTTCGAGCGCCCGATCGTGACCGTCGGCGCAGGGCCACGGCGGCTCGCGATTGACGTGCCGCTCCTCGTGGGCGCCGCGCCCTTTCGCACGGTGATTCGCAGGAGGGATCCGGCCACCAGAGCCGCGTCGGTGACGCCGAGCGACGGGCTGCGCGACCTGCGGCTCTACGACGCGAGCGGCGTCGAGGTCGGCTATCTCCTGGTCGGCGATCCGCCGGCCGCGCCGATCTACAAGCCGGCCGTGATTCTTCCGGTCGCCTCGGTCGACACGCCGGCGCAGAAGACAAGCGGCTTCGAGGCGGATCTCGGCGAGCTGCTGCTGATCGACCGTTTCCGCATCGACGGCATCGAGCCGCCGTTCCTGAAGCGCGTGACGCTCGAGGCGAGCGGCGATCGCGAACACTGGACGCTGCTCGTCGCCGAGGGCACGGTGTTCGACCTGCCCGACGAGCGGCTGTATCAAACCGAGCTGCGGTTTACGGCCGGCTCGTTCCGCTACGTGCGCGTCACCTGGGACGACGCCAACAGCGCCCGTGTCCGGCAGACGCCGGCGGTGTTCGCGGGACAGCTCCCGCCGGACGCGCCGCCTCCGCCGCTGGCCAGGCCGCTCGTGTTCGAGCGGCGGGCCAGCGAGCCGGGCCGGAGCCGGTTCCGCCTCCGATTGCCCGGCGCGCACCTGCCGATCGTCGCGCTCGATCTCGACGCCGGCGGCGGGCACATCCTCCGCGATGCCAGCGTGTTTCAGTCGCAGTTGTCGGGCTCGCAGCTCACGCCCGTCCTCGTCGGCCAGGGCACGCTGCGGCGCGTCGTCCGCGGCGACCTGACCGCCTCGGCGCTGCGCCTCCCGATCGACCCCCCGACCGACCCCCAGCTCGATCTCGTCGTCGTCGACGGCGACAACCCGCCGTTCGATCTTCGCGGCGTGGCGGCGGTGTTCGCCGAGCTGCCGTGGATCTATCTGGAAGCGCCGGGCGGCGCGCTGACCGCGCGCTACGGCAACGCGACGCTGGTCTCGCCGCGCTACGATCTGGAAGCCGCGCGAAGTCAGGTTCGCATCCAGTCAATCGCCGACGCGCATTGGGGCGAGGCGCGCGCGCGCACCTCCGATGAGAACGCCGCCGGCGCGGCGCCTCCGCTGCCGACGGTGGGTGCGTCACTCGATCCCGGGTTGTTCCGTTACGTTCGCGCCGTGCCGGCCGGCAACGCCGGTCTGGTGGCGCTTGGTCTGGATGCCAGCGTGCTGGCGCACAGCGCCGGCGCCAACCGGCAGTTCGCCGACCTGCGGGTCGTCGACGCGGCCAATCGGCAGATCCCGTACATCGTCGAACAGGCGTCCGAGCCGCTGTCGCTTGACGTCGCCGTCGAACGGCTGGCCACGCCGCCCAGGACGCTCTCGCCGGCCAGATCGGGCCGCAGCGTGTACCGAGTCAAATACCCGGTGGCCGGCCTTCCGGAGACGCGCCTCGTCCTGTCGACGACGGCGCGTGTGTTCGAGCGCGGGGTCAGCGTGGCCGAAGAGCGCGAACCGGACAACGTGCGCCGGCGCGACGCGTGGCTCGACACGATCACGACCACGCGGTGGGTCCACGCCGATCAGGACAAGCCGGCGATGCCGCTCACGCTCTCCGTGCGTCCGCTGCACGCGACGGAGCTGCTCGTGATCGTCGACGAAGGCGACAACACGCCGCTGCCGATCGGCAACGCGCGCGTCCTGTTGCCGGCGTATCGCATTCGCCTGTTTCGTGAATCGGGTGCGCCCCTTCGCGTGGCGTACGGCCGCACCGATCTGGGACCGCCGCAGTACGACCTGGCGCTCCTGGCGCCGCAGGTGCTCGGCACGCCGGCCGCGGACGTCGCGATCGACGCCGAACAGCCAACGGCGGCCAATGTGACGACCGCGAGCGTGGTCTCGCCTCGCCTGTTCTGGGGCGCGCTCGCAATCGCCGTGATCGTGCTGCTGGGCCTGATCGCGCGCCTGTTGCGGAAGCCTGCGGCGAGCTGAACGTGCCGAAGCGAAAGTAAGCGAATTGGGTGATCGGGTAATCTGGTGATTGGGTAATTGATTGGTTCAATTGCTCAATCCAATTACTCGATTACCCGATTACTCGATTACCAGATTCAGCGTCTTCGCCTCGGCCTTCAACGCATTCCATCGCGCAAGCAGCTTCGTGAGCGCCGCGCGACGCTGCGCGACCGCCGCCACCAGCTGCGTCGTTGGCGCGACGTCGGCGCCTTGCAGCAGTCCCATCAACTGACCCAGGCCGCCGCTGATGCTGGCGAGCGTGTCGGGGCCTTCCGGCGCGCCACCGGCACCGCGCCCGCCGCCGCCTTGCCCCTCGAGCGTGGCGAGCTTCTGATCAAACGGCGTTCCCGCCGCCTTCGCCCGCAGCGCGCGAACGTCCTGCAGCGCCTTCTGCGCGTCCAGCATGCCGTCGTACATCTGCTTCGACAGCGTGAACTGCTGGGCGAGGCCGAGCGGCGGCGTCTTCACGCGCGGGTCCATCTTCACGGTCATCGGCTGCGTGTAGCTCTTGCCCCCGACGGTGAGCTTCACGGTGTACGCGCCCGGCGCCACCCACGGCGAATTCGGCGGCGAGACCGTGTTGTGCGCAACCGCGGCGATCGGGAGCCCGCCGCGTCCGCCGCCGCCGGCCACCGGCTGATAGTGCAGATCCCAGGCGAAGCGGTGGAGGCCCGCCTCGCCCGACAGCGCGTGCGCGGGCCGATACCAGTAGAGCGGCACGGGTGCGGTGGCCGCATCCGGCGCCTCCACGCGATCGGTGCTCGCGTAGCGGCGCACGCTCTTGCCGGCCGCGTCGAGAATCTCCAGCGTCACGGGGCCTGAGGTCGCGGCAGCCAGCGCGTAGGTGATGATCGCGCCCTCGGGCGGATTGAGGCCCGCGGGCTCGTCGGGCGGCAGCGGCGTGTCGGTGTTCAGGTTCCATCGCACGCGATACGCGACCTGCGGCTTGAAGAGCCTGGCAGGCCTGAAGGCCTGCGCTACGTCCGTAGACGTGAAGGCCTGCACTACGCCCGTAGACGTGAAGGCCTGCACTACGCCCGTAGACGTGAAGGCCTGCACGACATCCGATGCGATCTCCCGCAGCGGCGTGATGTCGTCGAGGATCCAGA
>Ga0082335_1001874_pt1 | contig 41888 bp, 35 predicted proteins | sample Subgrocontami58m_FD_72375 | JGI IMG/M metagenome (GOLD analysis project Ga0082335, IMG submission 72375) | Subsurface groundwater microbial communities from S. Glens Falls, New York, USA - GMW37 contaminated, 5.8 m (SPADES assembly) (version 2) ...
TAGTTCAGCGCACCCGGCCTGGACTTGGCGAGCGACACGAACTCCTGCACCGACTGCGCCGGCGTGGAGAGGCTTGCGATGAAGGCCATGGTTCCCGTCGCGACGAGACTGACCGGAACGAAGCTCCTCACCGGGTCGTAGCGCAGGTTCTTGCTGATCGCGGCGCTGGTCGCGAAGGTGGTCGCCGTCATGAGCAGGGTATGTCCGTCCGGTGCCGCCTTCGCCACGATCTCGGTCCCGATGTTGCCGCTCGCTCCGGGCTTGTTGTCCACCACCGCGCTCGCGTTCCAGCGCTCCGCGAGCTTCTGTGCGATCACTCGGCCCAGGATGTCGATTCCGGTCCCCGGCGAGTACGGCACGATGATGCTGATTGGCCGGCCCGGGTAGGCGCCCTGCGCCGCGGCCGGTAACGGCAGCAGCGCGGAAAGCAGCGCAGCCGCGAACAGACACAACGATCGAGTCATGAAGTAGCCTCCGAAGCGGGCGACACGCGTCGCCATGCCGGATTATGCAGCAGGAATGCCGCGGAGGGCGCCGGCGCGGCGGGTTCCGGTCAGGCTGCGGACGCGCGCATCGGCAGGCTGATGCGTGCAACGAGCCCGCCGCCCTCGCGCGGAAGCAGGTCGAGATGTCCGCCATGGCTGCGCGCGATGCGGTCGACGATCGCGAGGCCCAGCCCCGATCCGCTGCTTCCGGAGCGCGCCGCTTCGATGCGCGTGAACGGCTGCTTCAGCCGCTCGACGCTCTCCGCCGGGATTCCGGGTCCCCGGTCGAGCACCTCCAGGACCACCTTCCCGTCGTCGCGGTAGGTGCGTACCGCGACGCCGGTTTCGCCATGGCGCAGGGCGTTGTCGAGCAGATTGGTGATCGCGCGGCGCACGGCCAGCGGACGCAGGAACGCCTCGGGAACCGGCAGCAACTCTTCCCCGATGGCATGCCCGAGCTTGCGGAAACGCTCGACGACCTCGGCGGCGGCGGCAGCCAAGCTGCGGCTCTCGAGGGGCTCGCCGCTATCGGCCCGGGCGAAGTCGAGGAACTGGCCGATGATCCGGTCCATCTCCACGATGTCGGTGTTCATGTCCTGCTTCATCTGCTCGTCGCCGCCGCTCATTTCGACCCCGAGGCGAAGGCGCGAAAGGGGCGTGCGCAAGTCGTGGGACACGCCCGCGAGGATCAGCGCGCGGTCCTCGTCCAGGCGCGACAGGTCCCGGGACATCTGGTTGAAGGCGCGCGCGAGGGTGGCGATTTCCGCGGTCCCCGACTCCGGAAGCGGCGCGGGACGCTTGCCCTTGCCGATTTCCGCCGCGGCGGCGGTCAGCGCACGCAGCGGGCGCCCGAGGTGCCAGACGAAGAAATAGGCGGCGATGAGCGACAGCACGACGGCAAGCGATCCCCAGCCGATCCAGCGCAGAGCCAGGCGCCGCTCCAGGCGCTCGCGGGGCACGCGCACCCAGTACTCGTCGTCGTCGATGCGGAAGCTGACCCAGATTCCCGGCAGGCCGTCGCGCGCGGAGGCGATTCGCGTGTCCTCGCCGAGGCGCGCGCGCACCGCCTCGGTGACCAGTTGCACCAGTTGCGAATCAGGGGGGGGCAGGAGCGCTTCGCCCGATTCCGCAGGATAGACCTGAACGCCCTCGCGATCGGAGAGCTCGACCAGCAGCTCGCGGCGTCTCGAGGGCTCCGCCGTGATGAGCGCAACGCGGGTGAGGTTCACGACGCTCACGAGGTTCTGCGCGATCTGCCGGGCCCGCGGTTCCCTCTCGTAGGCGCGAAAGATCAGGAACCAGGCCGCGGTGGTGACCAGTACGAGCAGGGTAAGCAGCGCAAAGGTGCGCCACAGCAGCGAGCGTGGCCAGAGCGTCATGCCTCGCGCTTCTCGCCGTCGGGAATGAAGACGTAGCCGAAACCCCATACCGTCTGGATGAATGCCGGGTGCGCCGGGTCCTTCTCGACCAGCTTGCGCAGCCTCGACACCTGAACGTCGATCGAACGGTCGAACACTTCGTATTCGCGGCCGCGGGCGAGCTCCATCAGCTTGTCGCGCGAGAGCGGAACGCGGGGGTGGGTCACCAGGACCCGCAGCAGCGCGAACTCCCCGGTCGTGAGCGAAATCGACGCGCCATCTTTTTTCAAGGTGCGAGTCGCGAGGTCCACGCACATGCCGCCGAAGGAGACCGATTCCAGCGTCGCGGACGGCGCGCCCGGCGGGGTCGGCGCGGCACGGCGCCGCAGCACCGCGTTGATGCGCGCCACCAGCTCGCGCGGATTGAACGGCTTGGCCAGATAGTCGTCCGCGCCCATCTCCAGCCCCACGATGCGGTCGACGTCCTCGCCCCGCGCGGTAAGCATGATGATCGGGATGGTGTTCTTGGTGCCGCGCAGCCGGCGGCACACGGATAGTCCGTCCTCGCCGGGTAGCATCAGGTCGAGCACGATCAGGTCGAATCGCTCGCGCGCCAGGAGACGGTCCATGGCAAGTGCATCGGGAGAGGCGGAAACGGCGAATCCCTGCTCGGCCAGGTAACGCTGGAGCAGATCGCGCAGGCGCAGATCGTCGTCGACGACGAGAATCTTGGTTTTTGCTTCAGTCATAGGCAGCAATAGTAGCCGTGCGTCGGTCAGGCTCCAAGCACGGGGTAACAGTAGGTTGCGGGCGGGATATGAGAAACAATCTCTTACAAATCAGACAGCGCACCCGGTCCCACGACCTCTACAATCACCGGCGAGGTACGAAAATGCGGCTGAGCGGGCGCTCGGAGCCATGGCATACCGGAGAGGGAGAGTGAGGACGATACTCGCAGTTGCAGGCGTGCTCGCCGTGCTTTCGGCCGCGTGGCCGGTGGCTGCGCAGCAGGTCCCGCCGGACAGGCGAGCCGAACGCGCCGGCCCGCCCCAAGGAAAGCCGATGCCTCAACCCCGCCACGCCGGCTCGCTGGAGGGTATGCGGTCGGATGAAATGTCCCCCGACGAACGCCGTCAGTTGAGGCGCGACATCTACGATCACGGCCGCGACGTTTATCGCGACCGGCGCCAGAAGGACAGGCGCTGACCCCGGCTCGCGGCCGCCGCGACCGGTAAAGGTCGCCCCGCCGGCGGCGGGTCACCCGGGCAGGGCGGCAGCCCCGTCGGGCCACTGTACAATTGCCGCGCTTATCAATACCCTTGGGCGCAGCATTGGCCGGGATGACGCGTGCACAAAGTGGATGTCTTTACGTGGTTCGTACCGCCGAGTGTCCGGGATGACCCCCGCAAGACGACGCGCCACAAGGGCATTGCCAAGTCCATGCTGGCGGTCTCGCTGGGCGCGGCGCTCATGCTTCTTTCCTTCCTGTGGGTGCACCCGGGCTTGCCCGCCGTCGAGCGCGCGCTGTTCATCGCGGCCATAGTCACCCCCGCCCTGGGTGCCCTGCTGATCCGGGAGACCGCGGATATCACGCTCGGGCTGGTGACGACCAACATCGCGGGGATCGTGATACTGGCCGTCTGGGCGTTCGTAACCGGCGGCATCATGTCCGTGGTCTTGCCGATATTTCTCGCGAACATCGCGCTGCTGAGCACCTTCGGCAACGTGGCGATCCTGGTGGTCACGGGCACCTTCCTGCTGGTCGCCCTGGTGCTGCTGTATCTGGCCACGGTAACCGGATTGATACCCGAGAGCCTCGATCCCGCGCCGGTCAGGCCCGCCCTGATGCTGCTGAGCATGCTGTGCTCGATTGGAGGCGTTGTGCTCGTCGGCATCGTCCTGTTCCGCGAGCGTGCGGACGTCAAGGCGCGACTGGTCGCCGCACGGGACGCCGCGGAGCAGGCCAGCCGCGCGAAGTCGGTATTCCTGACATCGATGAGCCACGAGCTGCGCACGCCGCTGAACGCGGTGCTGGGTTTCGCGGAGCTGATCCGGTCCGACGCCGCGAAGCCGCTGGACAGGGAGCAGTCGCAAAGCGTCGGCCACATCCTGAACGCCGGACAGTATCTGCTCGGCCTGGTGACGCAGGTGCTGGAAATGAGCCGGATCGAGGCCGGCGGGCTGACGGTGAAGCCGGGACGCGTGCGCGTGGATCAGATCATCGCGCCATGCCTGTCGATGGTGGAGCTGGAGGCGCGAAGCAAAGGCATCGCGCTCGTCGACGATTGCGGCGCATGCGCCGGAGCCGAGGTTCAGGCGGATCTCACGCGGGTGAAAGAGGTGCTCCTGAACCTGCTGTCGAACGCGGTGAGATACAACCGCGACGGGGGCACGGTGAGGGTTGCGTGCGCTCCGGCAGAGGGCGGTTATCTGCGCATCGGCGTCGCCGACACCGGTGCCGGCATACCCGGCGAGAAGCAGGGAGAATTGTTCGAGCCGTTTTCCCGCCTGGGTGCGGAGGCGGGGACGATCCAGGGCGCAGGCCTCGGTCTTGCAATCGCCAAACGCCTGACGGAGCTGATGCAGGGCCGGATCGGCTTCGAATCGGAGGAAGAGAAAGGCAGCACGTTCTGGGTCGAGCTGCCGCTCGCGCAGGCGGAGCGCTGATCGCGGCCTGCAAATTGCCGTGAAGACCGCTCTCGCAATGCTGATCACCGAAACCACGCTCGCGCGCCTGGCGGGCGAGCGCTCGTACGCGCGCGGAGTCGCGTATTTCGAATCCGGGGCAGTCGCTGAGTTGGACGAGGCGCGCGAGCGGATCCGGGCGCGCGTCGTCGGCGGCGAGGAGTACGACGTGGTCATTCGCGCCGAGCGCGGCGCGCTCGCGCATTCCTGCACCTGCCCGGTGGGCGAGTCGGGCGAGTTCTGCAAGCACGCCGTGGCGGCGGGCCTCGCGTGGCTGGCTTCGCGTGAGGGGGGCGACGATGAATCGACGCCGGACAGCGGCGACGCCGTGCGCCGGCACCTGGAGTCGATGGACAAGCGCGCGCTGGTGTCGCTGATCCTCTCCCTGGCGGAAGACGACGCGGAACTGCGCGGCAGGCTCGAGTCGCGGGCGCTCGGCGGCGCGGCGAAGGCGGATATCGCCGCCATCAAGGCGCTGATCCGAAAGGCGCTCGCCGTGCACGGCTTCGTGGACTACCGCGGCATGCGGCGCCTCGTCGCGCGAGCGCATTCGGTGCTCGAGCTGCTCGGCGATCTGGTGCGCCGTGGCAACGCCGGGACCGCCGCGGAGGCGGCCGAATACGCTTTGCGCCTGGGCCTTTCTTCCTACGAAAATACCGACGACTCGGGCGGCGGGTTCGGCGAAGCGCTACGCCAGCTCGCGGCGGTCCACCTCGACGCGCGCAAGCGGGCGCCGGGCGACAGCGCGGCGCTCGCCAAGACCCTGTTCGAGCTGTTCCTGCGCGATCACTGGGGCTTCTTTCGCTTCGAGGACTACGCGCCGCTGCTCGGCGCACCGGGCCTCGCGCGCTTCCGAAAACTCGCCGAGACGGCCTGGGCAAAGGTCCCCGCCCGAACCCCGGACGACCGGAGGAGCGGATTCGACATAGGGCACTTCAAGATCTCCTCCCTCATGGAAGCGATCGCCCGCTGGGACGGGGACATCGAGCGGCTGATCGAGATCAAGGGCCGCGACCTGACGACTGCGCACGCGTTCCTCGGAATCGCGGAGATTCTCGACCAGGCGGGCCGCGCCGACGAGGCACTTGCCTGGGCCGGGCGCGGACACGAGGCATTCCGCGACGAGCAGCACGAGCCGCTGTTGGATTACCTGGTGAGCGCCTACGCGCGGTGCGGCCGCGATGCGGACGCGCTCGCGCTCGCCTGGGACCGCTTTCGGCGTTGGCCGGGCCTTGGCGCGTATCAGCGCTTGAAGAAATGTGCCGGGCGCGGAAAAGACTGGCCCGCGTGGCGCGCCAAGGCGTTGGCCCAGATACGTGAGGTTTCGGTGCGAGAGTCCCGTGCGGACAGAGGTTCGATCTGGCGCCTGACTGGTAATTCGCTGCTAGTCGAGATCTTTCTCTGGGAGGGCGACGCGGATGCCGCGCTCATCGAGGCAATGGCGGGCGGCTGCACCGAGCACCTGTGGCTGCAGCTTGCGCAGGCCCTCGAAGCGGGCCGGCCCGAGGAAGCCGCGTCGATCTACCAGGCGCGCATCGAGCCCATCGTCGCGCGCACCGGCAACCGCGCCTACGACGAAGCCGCGGCGCTGATCGCCAGGGTCAAGTCGCTCATGCGTCGCACCGGCCGGGAGCGGGACTACGCCGCCTGGCTCGACGTCCTGCGCTCCCGGCACAAGGCGAAGCGCAATTTCATCGCGCGCATCGAACGCCTGGGGTAAGCGGCGCGGGAGCGTGGCATAATCATCGGCAACGCGCGGCGAGCCGCGCGCCGGCATGTCCACGGGGAGGGACCTTGCCGTGCAGAAGCTGGACAAGTTCGACCGCATCTACCAGCTCCACAACATCCTGCGCACCCGGCGCACGCCGATTTCGCGCGCGGACCTGGGGACCCGGATGGAGTGCTCCGAGCCGACGGTGTTCCGCCTGATCCGGCTCCTCAAGGATCGTCTCAACGCCCCGATCGAATGGCACGACGAGCTCGCCGGCTACTACTATCGGCGCGACGCCGAGGGCGGGACCTACGAGCTGCCCGGCCTGTGGTTCAACGCGAAGGAGCTCCAGGCGCTCATCGTGTTCGACCGGTTGTTCGAGAGCCTCGAACCGGGGCTGCTCGGCGAGCACCTCGCGCCGCTATCCCGCAGGGTGACGGAACTCCTCGAACACAAGCGGCTGGGGTTGGGCGAGGCCGCGCGCCGCATCCGCGTGCTCGGCATGGCGGCGCGCCCGGCGGGAGAGTGGTTCCACGTGCTCGCGGGCGCGACGCTGCAGCGGCACAAGCTGCGCATCGCCTACCACGGCCGCGAGCGCGACCGGGTCACCGAGCGCGAGGTCTCGCCGCAGCGCCTGGTGCACTACCGCGACAACTGGTACCTCGACGGCTACTGCCACCTTCGCAAAGGATTGCGTAGCTTTTCGGTGGACCGCGTGAGGAGCGCGCAGGAGTTGGACGCGCCGGCCGATGCGATCCCCGACGCGGAGCTCGATGAACACTTCGCCAGCAGCTACGGCATCTTCGCCGGCCGCGCCAACAAGACCGCGGTGCTGCGCTTTTCCGTCGAGCGCGCCCGCTGGGTGGCCGACGAGCGCTGGCACCCGCGGCAGGAGGGCCAGTACACGACCGACGGGCGCTACGAACTGCGCATCCCCTACCGCGACGAGCGCGAGCTTCTCATGGACGTCCTGCGGCACGGGGCGCAGGTCGAGGTCCTCGCGCCAGAGTCGCTGCGCGCGGCCGTGCGAGGGCAACTGGAGCGGGCGCTGGCGCGGTACGCTTCTTCGTGAAATCCGGGAGGATCGAAACGTGAACGAAATGACGGCGCTGCCGACGTATTCCGGCGAAGACCTCGCCGGGCTCGATCCTGCGAGACTCGCCGCATCGGTAGCGGGCGACGAGGGCCCGACACTCGACGGACGGGCTGCTCGCGCGGGTGCAGGGCGAAGAAGGGTGCCTGCGAGGAAGAAAGCGATGCCGGGGCGAGGAAGTGTTGACGATTTCGAGCCGACGCTACCCTACGTCCGTGATGAGCACAAGTTTCGGCCGCAAGCCTGCGTCAGCGGGGAGAAGTATTGCTTGGGGAGGGACCGGTGGTGAGCGCGTCCGCTGCACACCCGCGCCACTATCGTCAATCGATAGCGGGAACGGGTAGGGTGGCGATACCGGCCGCAGCGGCCGGTATCGGCAAAGGGGATCCATGATGATTCGCCGCGAATTTCTGCATTCGCTCCTGGCAACGCTGGGACTTGCACCGCACGCCGCGATCGGGCGGGCGATCGCGCCGCCGCGCACGGTGCTGTTGCAGGCTTCGCCCGTGGCCGGGTTCCAGTATCACGAAGGCGAAGCCGTCTGGGCGGCGCTGCGCGAGGGCTTGGCGCTCGATCTCGTGCGCGAGCAGGACAACCTCCACGACGGGAAGGCGGTGCGAGTCGAATGGGCCGGTCGCAAGCTCGGCTACGTGCCGCGGGTGGAGAACCACGCGGTCGCGCAGTTGCTCGACCGGGGCGAGCGGCTCGGCGCGAGGATTGCCCGGCTGCGCGAGTCGCGCGATCCGTGGGAGCGGATCAGAGTCGAAGTCTCTCTCGTAATCTGACACTTTTCATTGCGGTAGTCGGCTACCGGAAAGGCAGAACATGAGATTTGCGTATCGGAATAGATACACCATCGGATGATTGACGTGAAGCTTGCCAGCTTCGAGGCGATCATCCACGCACTGCACGGCGCCGATGTCCGGTACCTGATCACGGGTGGCCTGGCGGTGTGCGCGCACGGCTGCCTGCGTTCCACTCACGAATCGGCGATGACGGAATCCGGGAAGCTATCCATCCCGCCGATCGGGCCGGAGATTCCGTCACCGGCGATGACGAATTTCATGCACGGGGAACCCACTCCCCTGGATGCCGAGAACATCCTGCGGCTCTCCTGGACCCACTGGATCGAGCGAAGGCAAGTTGCCGGCGCTTGCGCCCCCGCATGCGGGCGGCGGGGGGTATGGCGGAGGTCGCGCGCCGCTTCGAGGAAGGGTGATTCAGGAAGGCGGCCGGGGAAGTACAGGGGCCAGGCTGAGACAACCCGCTTCCGGGAATCCGAGAGAATGATGGAGGTCCGTGCGTGAACGAGATCCTTCTCGCTACAATCTCTGCGGCGGCGGGCGGCGTCCTGGCGTGGCTCGCACGCAGCGCGCTCGCGAGGGCGGCGCGGGCCGTGATCGAGGCGCGTGTCAAGGCGACCGAGGACCGGCTTGCCGAAAAGACGCGAGATGCTGAGGCTCTGCGGAGCGAGCCCGAGCGCCGTGCGGCGGCCGAGGTGCGCGCGGCGCGCGTGCCCGAATTGGAAGCGGCGCTTGCCGAGCGCGACCGCGCGCTCGCCGAGCACAAGGCGAGGCTCGCGGAACTGACGACGCGCATTAGTGAGGAGCGCAGGGCCGCCGATGAAAAGCTCGCCCTCTTGAACGATGCGCAGCAGAAGTTCTCCGACGCCTTCAAGGCGCTGTCATCGGATGCCCTGAGAAACAACAACCGGTCATTCATCGAGCTCGCCCAGGCCACGCTGGAGAAGTTCCGGGAAGGCGCCAGGGGCGATCTCGAGAAACGCCAGAAAGCAGTGGACGAGCTCGTCAGGCCGATCAGGGAATCGCTGGAGAAGGTGGACGGCAAGCTCGGCGAGATCGAAAAAGCGCGCCTCTCCGCCTATTCCGAGCTGAATGCGCAGTTGAAGGGGTTGGTCGAGACGCACCTGCCCCGCCTACACAACGAGACCGCGAGCCTCGTCAGAGCGCTGCGCCAGCCGACAGTGCGCGGCCGCTGGGGCGAGATCCAGTTGAGGCGCGTGGTCGAGATGGCCGGCATGGTCGATCACTGCGACTTCTTAGAGCAGGAAAGCCGCACCACGGAGGACGGGCGGCTGCGCCCCGACCTCGTCGTGCGCCTGCCCGGCGGCAAGCAGCTCGTGGTCGATGCCAAAGCGCCGGTGGAAGCGTACCTGAGGGCCGCGGAGGCGGGAGACGACGAGACGCGGCAGGCGCACCTCGCCGACCACGCGCGCCAGGTGCGCGACCACATCGTCGCCCTCGGCCGCAAGGGCTACTGGGAGCAATTCGAATCGACCCCGGAATTCGTCGTGCTGTTTCTGCCCGGCGAGATGTTCTTCAGCGCCGCGCTCCAGCAGGACCCCGGGTTGATCGAGTTCGGGGTGAACGAGAAGGTCATTCCCGCGACGCCCACCACGCTGATCGCGCTTCTGCGCGCGGTCGCCTATGGGTGGAGGCAGGAGGCGCTGGCAAAGAATGCGCAGGAAGTCGCGGAGCTGGGGAGGCTGCTCTATGAGCGTATCGCCAAACTCGGCGAGCACTGGGCGAACGTCGGCGACAAGCTTGGGAGGGCGGTGGAGGCGTATAACAGCGCAACTGCGACGCTGGAATCGCGGGTGCTGGTTTCGGCGCGGAGGTTGAGGGAGCTGAAGGCGGGGGCGGAGGGGGTGGAGATTGAGGTGATCGAGCAGGCCGACCAAGTGCCGAGGGCGCTGCAGGCGCCGGAGCTGCTCAACGGGCCGCGCCGAGAGGCAACGTCATAACGAACGACGTTTACTCGCAACGATGCGCTACTTGTTACGGCTGGCTTCCATGTACGCGCGCAACAGCGCGTTGATCTGCGTCTGATAACCCTTGCCTTTGGACTTGAACCACTTGAGCACGTCCACATCCAGCCGCAGCGTCACCTGTTCCTTGGGCGTGGCGGCTACAAGCCCGCGACGAACAATCGCCTTCGCGAACATTTCCGGCGTGACCTCTGGGTTGTCCGACAAGTCGATGTCCTCGTCGCGCAATGCGTCGACGCGCTTCCAGTCAGTCTTGGATCGCTTCAAAGAAAAGGGCTTGCTCACGTTTCGTCGCTTTTCGTATCGAAATTATCCGGATGGTGTCCGCCGTTTCTGTATGAACCACGGCGACCACACGACCTTCGAGCAGGCCGAACGTGACGAACCGCATTTCTCCGTAGTCATCGCGAGCATCATCGGGGATAACAGTCTGCGGTCCGGCGAAGATAGCTTCGCAGCCGACGAAGTCGATGCCGTGCTTCCGGAGATTGCTCTTTCGCTTTCGTTCGTCCCACTCGAACTTCATTGTAGTGACAATTGTAGGTTACGAAAAGAGACCAGATTGCCTTTCTTCCGGAGCCAATGCTATAGTGCGGTTTCCGGACAGTCAACTTCATTTGCTTTGTCAGTTGACAACACAAAAAAAAAGGTCTGGCCTCATTGAAGAATTTGTTTCGTAAGTTGTGGATTCTAAAGAGCAATAGACTTCCGCGGCGACTTGCCGCGGCCTCATTGAGATTGTCGCATTCGATGCGAAAGGCAAGCCTGTATGGAAGGCTCGTGACGTATGACAGCACCCTATTCAGCAAACACCTCCACTGCTCCTCTCGAACAGCGCGCTCTCGTCCTCGCGCAGCGGCTGCGCGAACTGAAAGCGGCGCTGGCAGATATGGAAGTCGAGCCAGTGGAGCGCTTGCTGCTAGCAGTATTGCAGGCGGCCCTTTCGTCAACATCGTTGAACGGGAATAAGCAATGACCGGCGCGGCCAATGACTTTGAGACCTGCTTTGAACAATTGACCGGTAACGCCCCCTTCCCGTGGCAGGCCCGGTTATATGGTCATTTTCTGAAAGGAGACTCGCCAACGGCACTCGATCTTCCGACCGGACTCGGGAAAACTGCAACGATTGCAGTTTGGCTTCTAGCACTAGCGCATCATGCCCACGCAGGCACGGCGCGCGATTTTTCGCGTCGGCTGGTCTATGTGGTCAATCGAAGAACAGTGGTCGATCAGGCGACACGCGAAGCTGAACAAATCCGAAAAGCACTTATATCCACGCCGGAACTGAGTGCGGTGGCTGATGCTCTACGGTCACTTTCAGCCCAATCCTCCGAAAGCCCTCTGGCGATTAGTACGCTTCGAGGGCAGTTCGCGGACAACGCCGAATGGCGAGATGACCCGGCCCGGGCCGCGGTAATCGTCGGCACCGTGGACATGATCGGCAGCCGGTTGCTGTTCTCGGGCTATGGCCGCGGGTTTAAGTCCCGCCCGCTCCACGCCGGATTCCTCAGTCAAGACACTTTACTGGTCCACGACGAGGCCCACCTTGAGCCGGCGTTCCAGGAACTGATCGCTGCAATCGAGTCGGAGCAGCAACGCCGGAAAGAGTTCCGCCGATTCCGAGTGATGGCGTTGACGGCTACTTCTCGGGGCGATAGTGGGCAGTTCGGCCTCGCCGACGCTGACAGGAAGCACGACGTTGTGAGGAAGCGAATCAACGCGAAGAAAGGGGTCTCGCTGCACCGTATCGACAACGAGAAAGACACTGCGGATCAGGTCGTCAAGCTAGCGCTGAAACACGAAGATAGCGGACACGCCATCCTTGTTTTTCTCCGCAAGCTGGAGGACGTTCTGAAGGTTGCCGGCAGGCTCCCGCAAGGGCGCGTCCAGACGCTCACAGGAACTATGCGCGGGCTCGAGCGCGACAGCCTGTCGAAGGAAGACGCCATTTTCGCCCGCTTCATGCCCAAGCCGGAGGGCACACCCCAGAACGGCACTGTCTATCTTGTCTGCACTTCCGCGGGCGAAGTCGGCGTCAACATCTCCGGCGATCACCTAATCTGCGATCTAACACCCTTCGACAGCATGGCCCAGCGTTTAGGTCGGGTGAATCGCTTCGGCAACGGTGATGCGCGAATCGACGCCGTGTACTGCGGCTCCCGAAAAGTCGATCCAAACAGTCAGAACGAAATGGCCGGCGATGCTAAATCAGAGGAAAAGGCAAAGCCACCTTCGTCGTTCGATCAAGCATGTGAGCGCACCCTTCTTTTGTTACAGCAACTTCCGAAGCGCGAGGATCAGCGCTACGAGGCGAGCCCGGCGGCGTTGGGCACCTTATCGGTCGCCGGCCGGCAGGAGACCTTCACGCCGCCGCCAGCCATCCTCCCCGCGAGCGACATACTGTTCGACGCTTGGGCGCTTACGTCTGTTCGCCAAAAGCTGCCCGGCCGTCCACCGGTAGCTGATTGGCTACATGGAGTGGCAGAGTGGGAGCCGCCCGAGACCCACGTCGCTTGGCGCAATGAGGTCGGCTGCCTCACCGACGAGCTGCGTACGAGGTACAAGCCCGAAGACTTGCTTGAAGACTACCCACTCAAGCCGCACGAGTTGCTTAGAGACCGTAGCGATCGCGTGTTCGGGCACTTGAAGAAACTCGCCGAGGCCCATGCGGATTGCCCGGTCTGGCTGGTGGTTGACGGGGAGTCGGTGATCGTGAAAGGCCTCGGTGAGTTGGCAAATGACAACAAGGACGTACTAAACGGTCGAACGGTTCTGCTGCCAGCCGAAGCCGGGGGCCTGCTAGAAGGCGGGATGTTCAGTGGCGCCGCTGCCTATGACGAACACCGTCAGTACGATGTCGCTGACCGCTGGAGCGATGAAAAGGGAAATCCGCGTCGCCTTCGCGTATGGGACGACGCCCCAGCGCCCGAGGGCATGCGGCTCGTGCGCACCGTCGACATGCCAGATGCCGACGACGAGCAGGATCAAGATGAAGAATCCGCCAGCCGTCGCTATTGGCGCTGGTACGTCCGGCCTCGCTCGGCCGACGACGACGGATCGCGGACTGCCAGGAGAGCACAGGAACTCGTGCCGCATCTTCAATCCGCTGAGCGCTTTGCAGCCGTGCTCGCTGCAAAGCTCTTGGGCGAATCAAATGAAGCCGGAGCGGTAACACTCGCAGCCAAGTGGCACGACCTCGGCAAGCGTCGCTCGATCTGGCAGCGATCGATCGGCAATCGTGACCCAAATCTTGTTCTGGCGAAGTCAGGCGGCAAGGCGCGGCTCCTCGAGATCACAGACTACCGTCACGAACTCGGATCGCTCGTCGACGTTTCAAGTGATCCGGAGTTTCGTCAGCTCACACCCGAGATGCAGGATCTTGTTCTGCACCTGATAGCCGCCCATCACGGCCGGGCGCGGCCCCACTTTCCTACACATGAAGCGTTCGACCCCGAGCGTCCGGAAGAACACACAGCGGAGATCGTCCGCGAGGTGCCTCGCCGCTTCGCCCGACTGCAGCGTAGGTACGGCCGTTGGGGCTTAGCCTATCTTGAGTCGCTGGTGCGCGCGGCCGACGCGCTCGCGTCACAGAACGACCCGGAGTCAATGCTCGCCGATTCCCCCGCCGTATCTTTTCAGGAGGCTGCGCGATGAGCCAGGTACCCGACCCCGCGATTCGCGTCCTCGTAGACCCTACCAATCCTGGCCAATTCTTCGCCTGCTGTGGCTTGCTGGAATTGGCCGAGCGTCTCTGGAACGGAGCGGAGGGATGGTTCGACGATGGCGCGTTCTGCTTTCGTCCACTCGATACCAATCCTTCCATTGGATCGACCCTCGGCGACCTGCTACGCGCAATCGCTCAAGCGGCTCTCCGACAGATCGACCCCAATGACGACTACTCGTCTCCTATCGAGGTACCACTTCCTTTCGGCATGCGACTCGACTGGTGGGCGGATGGTCGCGCAGGCGGCGATCGACTCAAAGTCTGGGCCGGCAGCATGCGCAGCGTCCGCATCGCTCGTGCAATGCAGTACGTGCTCCAGCGGCCCGAGCTTCAAAACGATGCGCTGTTCGATTACGGCACTGTCGTGTATGACCCGCTGGAATCGGACAAAAAGGTCGAGCCATTCTACTTCGACGCGCGGCGAGGATCGAGCGCCCAGGCCATCGATATCGGTTTCGCTCCAGACAGCTTCCAGATGACGACTGCGGCCTACCCAGCAGTGGAGTTCCTGTGCCTCGTAGGGCTCCAGCGCTTTCGACCCATGCCGACTGTCACCCGCCGCGTGTTCGAATACCACACGTGGACACTTCCTCTGGCGACACATGTTGCGCCGTCAGCCGTCTGCGGGCTGCTGCCACAAGTCGAGACTCGCCGATTCCGCTTTGAGAACGCATTTCGCACTGACCAGAGGAAGCACAAGGCATTCACCCCCGCTACCCCTGTTACAAGGAGCTAACGATGAGCGATCTCTTGAAGAAATTTGATCCCTGGCTGGAGGACGCCGGCCCCGCAGCGCTGACTATCCGCGAGCATCTAATGCCCGCCGAGGGTCCCGATGGCGTGCTGTTTCCCGCCACCTTTGCTGCCAGCGAAGACAAGACGTTCAAGGGCGGCTACAACATCGACGAATTTCCCGACGGTCGCAACATATGCCTGATCGACAGCGTCGGCTCTCAGGCTAACCGTATCGAACCACTGTTTGCTAAGGACGGGTACGCGGGGCTCGTGCCGCAGATTGTCGTGAAGGCCGGCAATAGGCAAGTAGGTCTGCTCGACGCGGGGCACCGTGCCGGAGACGCCATCGTCCGATGCTCGGCGTTGCAGGAGGAGCTGCGGAAAGCGTTCAAGGCGGTGCAGAATGGCGACGCCGGGTCGCTGGCAGAGATCGCTCCCACCTCGCTCGTGTTCGGGGCGTGGGACTCGCGCGATACGCAGGCCAAACTGCCGCGATTGATCGCCTCAACAATTCGCGCGTTCGATGTCCGCAAGCTGACACGATCGGCCCAATACGTGCCAGCAACGGAATACGTTGAACACGCTTTGCTTGAGGAACCAGCGGATGAGAAGACGAGGAAAGCGTACGCCGAGCGAGGATTCGTGCACGTCCCGGCTTCCGGTTCCCACGGCGGCGTGATCGCCACGAGCGGCGTCCGACGCGACGCGACACTTCACCTAGCCGCGCTGCGTCTGCTCACCGTAGGCGGGGACGCGGCGAAGACCCTCACCCTGCGTCGCTACATTTTTGGTCTCGCCCTGACCGCGTTCACGCATTCGCCTTCCGGGTATCTTCGGCAGGGCTGCAACCTCGTTCCCGATGCCGACAAGAAACGCGAATTCAAGACAGTCTACGGTGACGGAAGGCGCGAAGATGCGACGGTAACTCACTCTGAAGCGCTTGCATATGCCAAGGCAGCCGCCAAAGCATTTGGCATCGATCCTGATCGCAAGATCGACTACAAAACCGGCCCAGACCGAGAAGTGATGTTTGACGTAGATCTGGCGAAGAAGGACGTCAGTGGCGACACAGGCGATGGAACCAAAGCGGCCCGAAAGGGCAGGAAGACCAAGTAACCGGAGAGTGCAATGCGCTCGCACTTGTGCGTTTCGATTTGCCTTCTCAACCCCGCGTTCCACGGGCGGCGGGATGGCGGAGAGCCGGAGTGGCCGCCATCACCTCTGAGGGTCTTTCAGTCGTTAGTCGCTACAGCCGCTGCGCGCTTGCGCCCGGAGGCTTTCTCTCGCCAAGCCCGATCAGCGTTTACGTGGCTCGAAAACCAACCGGCTCCGGTGATCGCCGCCCCCACTGGTGTCACTGCGTCGGGCTATCGCCTGTCAGTGCCCAACAACGCGATGGACATCGTCGCCAAGGCGTGGTGCCGAGGTAACGATTCCAACTCCGGCGACGCCAATCCCGCCACGCATCGCACGATGAAGGCTGTTCGCCCCACGCTTCTGGTCGGCGGCGATGCCGTGCACTACCTTTGGCTCCTGAATGACTCGCTTACCGAGGAGGCTCGCGCCCACGTCGAGACGCTTTCCGATGTTGCGTGCAGCGTCGTCGCCCTCGGCTGGGGTATCGATATGGCCGTAGGCCACGCCGCGCTCGTGTCGGACGAACAGGTTAATGCATTGTCTGGCGAGCGATGGTTGCCGGGCGCCAGTGCGACAGGCGATGGTCTGCGCGTAGCAGTGCAAGGCACGCTCGACGCCTTGATCCATCGGCATGAACGGTTCCTCAACCGACTGGGTCCCGGTGGTTTCACCCCACCTCCGCCGTTGACCCAGTACGCAACTGTCGTGTATCGGCGCGAAGCGCAACCACCGCTCCGGCCGGTCGCCGCCTTTTCGTTGCGGAAGCTCGATGACAGCGGATATCGAGCGTTCGATACGCCCCGACAAGCCCTTACCGTTGCGGGCATGGTGCGCCACGCAGCAAAGACTTCGGCCACAACTACCGGACGACCAGACGGATGGATCAACACCTTTGTCCTCGGTCATGGCGAATCCAGGGGTGACGCCGAGCACATTACGGTTGGGCCGCAACGCTTTGCCTACCTACCCGTGCCGAGCATCGAGGGAAGAGGCGAAGGAAGGGCCCGCGTGATCGGCAGTGTCCGCCGGGTTGTCCTTTGCTCCTTCGCCGACGGTTGCGAACCGGCGATTGCCTGGGCGCGTCGTGCGCTTTCGGGTCGGGAGCTTGTAGACGAGAGCACAGGAGAAATCGTCGCCCTTCTTTCGCAGCTCCCTGGAAGCGACGGGACTGTTCAGCACTACATTCAAAGTGCTTCGTCATGGGCCACCGTTACTCCTGTAGTTCTGCCTGGTTACGATGACCCGGCTCACTATCGGCGCCGCCTGAAACGCGGCGCCAGTGCGGAGGAGCAAGAGAAATTGCTCGATCGCCTCAGCGATCGTATCGATGGACTGCTCCGCAAGGCGATCGTCCAGGCTGGGTTTACTCAAACCTTGGCCGATAATGCTGAGCTAGAGTGGCGTAGGACCGGCTTCTGGCCGGGAACCGATCTGGCGAATGCCTATGGCGTGCCGGATCATCTCAAGCGCTTCCCCCGCCTCCATGTCCGGCTTCACTGGCGCGATGGGCAGGGGAAATCGTTGGCCGTCCCCGGCCCGGTCTGCCTCGGTGGTGGGCGCTTCTATGGCGTAGGCCTATTCGCGGCTATCTAAGCGCCCGGTTCCTTCACAGGACTATTCGTCAAGAAACCCCTGTTTACTAGGACTGGCACGGGAGGACAACCGCATGGAGCACACGGCGAACGACGGAGGTGGGCCCGCGCAGGACGCGACCAAAGTCCAGGTCGAGATCCACGCCGACCCCACCGTCAGCTACGCCTCCTACCAGAACAACGTCCCCCTCGTCCGCGGCCTGAACCTCACCAACGCCACTGACGAGCCGCTGCGCGACGTCGAAGTGGCGCTGCGCTGCGAACCGGTCTTCGCGGAACCGCTGCGCCTGCGTTTCGAGCGTCTCGACGCGAAGGAGACGCGCCGGCTCGACGCGCTGGACCTGAAGTTCCGGCATCGTTATCTGGCCGAGCTGAACGAGGCGGAACGCGGCCGCATCATCGTCGAAGTCACCGCCGCCGGAACGGGGGTCGCCCGCGTCGACCGCGCAGTGGACGTGCTCGCCTACGACCAGTGGGCGGGCACCCGTGCACTGCCGGAGCTGCTGGCTGCATTCTCGCTGCCCAACAACCCCGCCATCGACCGTCTGATCTTCCAGGCGAGCGAGCTGCTGTCAAAGTCCGGCGATGGCCGCTCGATGAACGGCTATCAGTCGAAGAACCGCGAGGACGTCTGGGCGCAGGTCTCCGCGACCTACAGCGCTGTCGGGGCTTCTGGCCTGCACTACAGCGAGCCGCCCGCTTCTTTCTCCAGCGACGGCCAGAAGATCCGTACCCCGGACCGGGTGTTTTCGGGCGGCATCGCGACCTGCATGGACCTCGCGATGCTCCTCGCTTCCTGTCTCGAGCAAGCCGGCCTCAATCCGGTTGTCCTGATCAAGAAAGGCCACGCGTGGGTGGGCTGCTGGCTGATCAACACGACCTTCCCGACGCCGACGTTCGATGACGGCCAGGCGGTGCGCAAGCGGATCGCCAGCGGCGAACTGCTGGCTTTCGAGACCACGGTGCTGGCCCATCGGCCGGCGGTATCGCTGCGCGCAGCCTGTGAGCGCGGATTGGAACACCTGCGGCGGGAGGAAGAGTTCCTGTTCGCGGTCGATATCAAGCGGGCCCGTATCGAGCAGATACGGCCGTTGCCGAGCCGCGGACAGGAGCCCCCGGAGACGCACGAGCGGCTGTCCGAGAATGTCAGTGTTCCGTCGGTAGAACCTCCGCCGGCGCTGCCGCCGCTGGACGGCGAAGCGTTCCTGCTCGACGAAATCGTCCGCCCGGAGACGCCGGAGGGACGACTCGCCCGGTGGAAGTCGAAGCTGCTCGATCTCACGCTGCGCAACCGGCTGATCAATTTCAAGCCGACGCGGGTAATGCTGCCGCTGCGTGTGCCGGATCCGGCCCATCTGGAGGATGCTCTGGCTGACGGACAAGAATGGAAGTTTCGGCCGCTGCCCCAGATCATGCAGGGTGCCGATCCGCGGGTCGCCGCGGTCGCCGCGCGGCGCACCGGAGAGGATCCGATAGAGGCCGCGGCAACGCAGGCAATGCAACAGAAGGAGCTGCTCGCTGCCGTCGAGGCGAAGACCCTCGACGCCCGCCTCTACGAAATCTACAGCGCCGCGCGCCTGGGGCTGGAAGAAGGCGGCGCCAATACGCTCTATCTCGCGCTCGGCTTCCTGCGCTGGGCGGAAGACGAGCGCGCCGAGAAATGCCATCTCGCGCCGATTCTGCTGGTTCCCGTGACGCTCACCCGCCAATCGGTCCGGACAGGTTACGCAGTCAAGCGCCATGACGATGAGACCATCGTCAATCCGACGCTGGTCCAGTTGTTGCGCGAGAACTTCCAGCTCACGCTGAAGGGGCTGGATCCCCTGCCTGCAGATGACGGAGGCGTGGACGTCAAGAAAGTCTGGCAGATATTCCGTCTCGCCGTGAAGGATGTTGCGCGCTGGGAAGTGATCGAGGACGTCTATCTGGGCATTTTCTCGTTCACGAAGTACCTCATGTGGAAGGATCTGCAGGACCGCGCAGAACAGCTCAAGCGGAACCGGGTGGTCGATCACCTGATCGAGCGTCCGCGGGAACCCATCGGCACCAGCGAGAACCTGGCTCCGCGCGAAGACCTCGATGAGCGCCATGCCCCCGACAGTTTGCTTGCTCCGCTTCTCGCCGACTCGTCGCAACTGAACGCGCTCAGCCGTGCCGGCGCGGGACACGACTTCGCGCTCGAAGGGCCGCCCGGCACGGGAAAGTCGCAGACCATCACCAACCTGATCGCGCACTTCCTGGGACAAGGCAAGACCGTGCTGTTCGTCTCGGAAAAGATGGCGGCGCTCGACGTGGTCGAGCGCCGCCTGGAATCCATCGGGCTGGGCCCGTTTTGCCTGGAATTGCATTCGGCCAAGGCGCGCAAGACCGAAGTCCTGGAACAACTGCGCGCGTCAATGGACGCCGCCCGGGACTTGACGGCGGGAAGCTGGAAACGCGAGGCGGAACGTCTCGGCAGGTTGCGCGCCGATCTGAATGATTTCGTGCGTGCCCTGCATCGGCGGCATCGCAACGGCCTGACCGTGCGCACGGCCACCGATACCGCAATCCGGTATCGCGACTGGACCCCGGCGCCCATGCCGTGGCCCGATGCCGATAGCCACGATGAAGATGCGCTCGACCAGATCCGCGAAACGGTGCGGACCACAAAGGCTGTCGCGGGCGAGTTGGCCAGCCTCCGCGATCATCCCTTGGCCTTGGTGCGGCGTACCGAGTGGACCAATGCCTGGGAAGAACGACTGCTCAAGGAAGCCGCCACGCTCGATACTGCCGCCTCACGGCTTCAGGAAGCTGCCTCTGCCGCAGCCGCCGCATTGGCGGTGAAGCTCGATGCGCCTTCCGCTGCGCTGCTGGACGCCGTGGACGGGCTGATCGATGTTCTGTTGCAGGCACCACAAGTGCCGAAGGGATTCGCGTTGCACGGCGCAAACGCGACAATTCGTGCCCGCATGCAGATCATGCGCGGGCATGGGGAGCGGCGGCAAGCCCATTGGCGCCAGCTTTCCGGGAGGTTCAAGCCGGGAGTTTCCGCAGTCAACGGCGAACAGCTGGCGCAGGACTGGAGCCTGGCATCAACCGCCTGGTGGCCCAGGCGCTGGTTCGCGCAACGCGCTGTGACGGGCCGCCTGCTTCTCTATACCGCTGATCAGAAACGGCCCCGAGCGGAAGACATGCCCCTTCTGCTCGATGCGCTGCGCGGCCTGAACGCGGAAGATCACGCGCTGAAAGCGTCCGAGATACACGGCATCGAGCTGCTGGAATCCGAATACAAGGGCGCGGAAACGGACTGGGCGGCAGTCAGTCGCTACGAGCAATGGGGAATGCGATTCGAGGAATCGATCGGGCAGCTCGCGAACGGAGCAAGCGATTCCGCGATGGCTGCCGTGATTGGCCAGTTGCGCAAGCTGGTGAGCGAGCAACGCAACCAGCTCCTTCCCTCCGGGACACTCAGCGGCCAGCTCGTCGCATTTCGCGATACGTGGCGTGCGCTTCGGAATCAGCTCGCGTCCGTCGCCGAGCTTTGCGGCGCCGGAAAGGCTCTGGCCGGCGAAGCCGGCGTCGCAGGGCTGCCCAGCCGGATGAAGGCTATCGTCGGCGGATGGATCGGGTCCCGCCGGTCGTTGAGGCTCTGGTGCCGGTGGCGGCATCTGCGTGAGCAGGCACTGGCCGCGGGGCTGGAATCGCTGGTTCGGGCATTGGAGGAAGGTCAGGTGCCCGTTCGAGATCTCGATGCCTATGCCGAGTATTCATATCAGAGCTGGTGGCTGAAGGCGGTCATCGACCGTGAACCGGTCCTGCGCAACTTCGCGAGCGCGGACCACGAGCGGAAAATCCTCGAATTCCGGCAGGCTGACGCGCGCTTTCAGAAGCTCACCGAGCAGTACATCACGGCGGTCCTGGCAGGCAAAGTGCCCCGGCCGCGGGCAGGGCAGAAACCGGACCCCGAAATGGCTCTGGTTCTGCGCGAGCTCGCGAAACAGCGGGCGCACTTGCCGGTACGCCAGTTGGTTCATCGCATCCCGAACCTGCTTGCGAGGCTCAAGCCATGTCTGCTGATGTCTCCGTTGTCGGTTGCGCAGTACCTGGATGCCGCGCATTCGAATTTCGATGTCGTGGTTTTCGACGAAGCTTCCCAGATCCCGGTCTGGGACGCGGTTGGCGCCATCGCGCGCGGAAAGCAACTGATCGTCGTCGGCGATCCGAAGCAGCTCCCGCCCACCAGCTTCTTCAATCGCGCCGATGACGCCGGCGAGACCGGCGCGGAAAATGCCGAAGATGCTCCGGTACAAGACCTGGAAAGCATACTGGATGAATGCCTGGGTGCCGGGCTGCCGACGCTACGGCTGGAATGGCACTACCGCAGTCGGCACGAAAGCCTGATCGCGTTTTCGAACCACAGGTACTACGACTCCCGGCTGATTACTTTCCCGTCTCCGGTAACGAACGACATGGCGGTGAAGCTGAATGTGGTGCCCGGCATCTATGACCGCGGTGCTACGCGCACCAACCGCGTCGAAGCCGATGCCATCGTCAAGGAAATTCTGGCGCACTTCTCGGACGCGGCGAGGCGCAAGCTGACGGTGGGTGTCGTTACCTTCAACCAGACCCAGCAACGGCTCATCGAAAACCTGCTGGACGAGGAGCTGCGCAAGAATCCGGAGATCGAGCAACGCATCGCGGAACACGGGCCGGAGCGCCTGTTCATCAAGAATCTGGAAAATGTCCAGGGCGATGAGCGCGATCTCGTTCTGTTTTCCATCACCTACGCCAAGGACGCCGCCGGGAAGATGGCGATGAACTTCGGGCCGGTCAATCAGGAAGGCGGGCACCGGCGTCTGAACGTCGCGATCACCCGGGCGCGGGTCGGCGTGACGATCTTCAGCTCGATTCGTCCCGAAGAAATCGATTTGTCGAGAACCCGGTCGACAGGCGTCACCGACCTGAAGAACTACCTGGAATTCGCCGCCAAGGGCCCGCGCGCCATCGTGGAGCAGGCCTCGCCCACCGGCCACGAGCCGGAAAGCCCGCTGGAGATCGAGATCCTCCGCGCCTTGCGGGATAAAGGCTGGGCCTTGCATCCACAAGTCGGCTGCTCCGGCTACCGGATAGATCTGGCCGTAGTTCATCCACATGAGCCGGGCAAGTATCTTCTGGGCATCGAGTGCGATGGAGCGACGTACCACTCGCTGCCGACCGCACGCGATCGCGACCGGTTGCGCCAGCTCGTTCTCGAAGGACTGGGTTGGACGTTGCATCGCGTGTGGTCTACCGACTGGTGGACCGATCCGGATCGGGAGATCCAGAAACTGGAAGCTGCGATAAGCAGACAATTGGCCACTCATGAGTCCTCAGGCAATACACCGCAGCGTCATTGAAGATCCAGTGAAGCGTAAAGCTGAATGCGTCGATTGCGCCTTCGCGAACGGCGGCGGCTGCGTTGTCATTGGCGTGAAACCGGACGGGCAGCTCGTCGGGCAACAAGTCAGCGAACAGACCTTCCATGAGATCGCTGCGGCGCGAGACCGCTTCGAGCCGCCCATCGAGGTCGAGAGCGTGGAGCTGGCGACCGGGCGCACGGCGATCATGCTCACCGGCGAGGCGTATGCCAGGACCGGCTTCGAGGCCCTTCATGCCCGCATATGTGCGGCATTGCGGGGCGAGCGACCGCGTGTCCTTGCCGCGATCCATCTCCCCGGCGGGGGCCGGCGTGTTCTGTTCGAGGACGGCTCGGCCGAAGAAACGGACGCGTAAGGCGCAGATCCGCGCTGCGGCAGTGTGGAACTCCCCGCATTGCGGCGAAGCGGGATGGCCGATCGGCTCTCTGTGCGGTAGAATCCTTACCTGGTATTACTCGAGGAGTAAAGCCATGGCGGCGGTATCGGTCACCAGCAAGGGGCAAGTCACCATTCCGAAGCGGGTGCGGCAGGCTCTCGGCATCACGCCCGGGAGCAAGGTCGAGTTCGACCTCGAGGGCGGCGGCGCGCGGCTCAAATTGGTCAAGAGGCAGGTCGGCTCCCGGATCGAGGACGGCCCGGCAATTCTCGACTACCGGGGGCCGCGCATTCCGATTGCGTCCATGCACGGCGGATTGGCGATGAAGAAGGCGGGGAAACGTGCGCGCCGTTGATACCAATGTGCTCGCGCGCTACTACTTGCACGATGATGCGGCGCAGGCGCGCATTGCCGCGAACATTCTTTCCGCCGGAGACGTGTTCGTGCCCAGGACCGTCGTACTGGAACTTGAGTGGGTATTGCGGTCTGTCGCCGAGCAGCCCGCCGCCAAGGTACTCGAGTGTCTCACGCACTTAATCGCCTTGCCTGGGGTGACCGTCGAGGACTCAGAGCAAGTCGAGGCAGCACTGCGCAATTGCAGGCTCGGCATCGACTTTGCCGATGCCTTGCACCTTGCAGCGAGCCGGGCGTGCAGCGAATTGCTGACGTTCGACGATCGCAGCTACGCGAGGCGGGCAGCGCGGCTCGGCCTCAAACCGCCGGTCAGGCTGGCGATGGCCTGATCATGGTTGACAAGGTAGCCATGATCAAGCTGAACATCGGCGAAGCGAAGACGCATCTGTCGAAGTACCTGGCGCGCCTGCAGAAGGGCGAGACGATCCTGCTTTGCAAGCGCAACAAGCCGATCGCGGAAATCCGCCCCTTGCCGGCCGCGCGGAAGAGGAAGCGCCCGCTCGGGCTTGCCAAAGGCACGGTTGAGGTCCCTCAGAGTTTTTTCGAGCCATTGCCGGATGAGTTGCTCGATCTGTTCGAGGGCAAGGGCGATTGAGGCTGTTGCCCGATCCGCAGATCTCGCAATACCCGGTTCGCGTTCTCTGGTAGCGAGCCGTCGCGCGCAGGGAAAGGTTCAGGGAGGGACGTGGCGATGTCCGAAGAGAGCCCGCAGCAACCGGAGCTTTCCCTGCCGTTCCCGGAGCTTGCGCAGGACCTGCCGCTGTTGCCCGCGCGCATGGTGAACGAGTACCAGTATTGCCCGCGGCTCGCGTACCTGGAATGGGTGCAGGGCGAGTGGGCCGACTCGGCCGACACGGTCGAGGGCCGCCGCGCGCACCGGCGCACCGACAAGCCCGGGGGCGAGCTGCCGCCGGCGGAAGAAGTGGACGGCGAGACGCGCATCCACGCCCGCTCGATCACGCTCTCCAGCAACCGCCTCGGATTGATCGCGAAGCTGGACCTGATCGAAGGCGAGGGCGGGGCGGTGGTGCCGGTCGACTACAAGCGCGGCAAGCGCCCGCATGTCCCCAGGGGCGCCTACGAGCCCGAGCGCGTGCAGCTTTGCGTGCAGGGGATGATCCTGCAGGAGCACGGTTATGCCTGCGCCGAGGGGGTGCTCTACTTCGCCGAGAGCCGCGAGCGCGTGACGGTGGCGTTCGACGACGAGCTGCGGCGCGACACGCGGAACGCGATCGACGGCCTGCGGCTGATCGCTGCCGGGGGTCAGGTGCCGGCGCCGCTCGAGGACAGCCCGAAGTGCCCGCGCTGCTCGCTCGTGGGTATCTGCCTGCCCGACGAAGTGAACTTTCTCAAGCGCGCCGAGACCCCGCCGCGGCCGCTCGCCGTAATGCAGGAGGAGAGGCTTCCCGTGTACGTGCAGGCGCGCAGCGCCAAGGTTTCGAAGAACGGCGAGACGCTCGAGATCTTCGTCGACGACGAAAAGATCAACGGGGCGCGGCTCGCCGAGGTGTCACAGCTCGTGCTGATGGGCAACATCTACGTCACCACGCCCTGCCTGCACGGACTGATGGAGCGCGAGATTCCCGTTTCGTGGCACAGCTTCGGCGGCTGGTTCATCGGCCACACGGTGGGCACCGGGCACAAGAACGTCGAGCTGCGCACGGCGCAGTACAAGGCGAGTTTCGACGCGGCGGCCTGTCTGCGCCTGGCGCGCGGGCTGGTGGTCGCGAAGATCCAGAACAGCCGCACCATGCTCAGGCGCAACTGGAAGGCCGGCGAGGCGCCGGAGGCGCTGCTCGACGCGTTCCGCCAGGACATCGACCTCGCGCGCCGCGCGAAGGGCCTCCCCGAGTTGCTCGGCGCCGAGGGCAACGCCGCCGCGCGCTATTTCGGCGAATTCCGCAACGTGCTGCGCACCGGGGAAGGCGGCGAGGAGCTGGCATTCGACTTCACCCGCCGCAACCGCAGGCCCCCGGCCGACCCGGTGAACGCGCTGCTGTCCTTCGCCTACAGCCTGCTCGCGCGCACCTGGACGATGACGCTGAGCGCGGTGGGGTTCGATCCGTATCGCGGTTTCTATCACCAGCCGCGTTACGGCCGGCCAGCGCTCGCGCTGGACATGATGGAGCCGTTCCGGCCGCTCATCGCGGATTCGAGCGTCATCCAGGTGATCAACAACGGCGAGGTCCGGCCGAGCGATTTCATCTCCGCGGCGGGTAGCGTGGCGCTGGATCCGGACGGGCGCAAGCGCTTCATCAGCGCGTTCGAACGCCGGCTGAGCCACGAGGTGACGCATCCGGTTTTCGGTTACAGAGTAAGCTACCGGCGGCTGCTCGAAGTGCAGGCGCGGCTGTTGGGACGGCACCTGCTTGGCGAGATCGACGACTACCCGAACTTCGTGACCCGATGAGCAACGACGAACGCCTGTACGTGGTGACCTACGACATCAGCGAGCCCAAGCGCTGGCGCAGGATCTTCAAGCTGATGCACGGTTACGGCGAGTGGCTGCAGCTCTCGGTGTTCCAGTGCCGACTGTCGCGGCGGCGGCACGCCGAACTGATTGCCATGCTCGACGAGATGATTCACCATGAGGATGACCATGTGGTCCTGCTCGACCTGGGGCTAGCGGACCAGGTGCGGCCGCACGTAGTGAGCCTCGGCAAGGATTTCAAGGCGGTGGAGCGGGAACCGGTAGTGGTATGATTTTTTTGCCGCGTCAAGCGCGAGCGCTGAGGTGGCGAGGTGTTACGGGCAGAGCGCTCGCGGATTGCAGTTCTTTGACAATTCGGATGAATTCTCGGGAAATGTCTTTGGACCGGGGCATGTTCCTGAGCGCTGCCTGCCTATCCTCGGGGGCGCTCGCGCCCTGCCTCGAAGAACGTGGCAGAATGCGGGTCCGCAAGGCGGCAGTTTTCCGCGGTGTGATGCCGCGGCCTCATTGAAGCGGCTCTCGTCTGGCACTCCACACAAAACCGAACGCCGTTTTCCGCGGTGTGATGCCGCGGCCTCATTGAAGCTACAAGGGCGGAGCCGCACATGCTGCGTCTGAGGAGGTTTTCCGCGGTGTGATGCCGCGGCCTCATTGAAGCCTTAGCTACTGCGGAACCCGTGCCGCGCGTCAGCTGTTTTCCGCGGTGTGATGCCGCGGCCTCATTGAAGCACAGGCAAGACTCAGGGTGATTTGGCGGTGGGGGAGTTTTCCGCGGTGTGATGCCGCGGCCTCATTGAAGCTGCTGCAACGAGCCCCGGTCTAGCGGGGTTGTTCGTTTTCCGCGGTGTGATGCCGCGGCCTCATTGAAGCGATGATGTCCGCCGCTTGATACTGGCCGATTTGTCGGTTTTCCGCGGTGTGATGCCGCGGCCTCATTGAAGCGCACATATCGGTATCCTGCACCGCAGGACGGAAATGTGTTTTCCGCGGTGTGATGCCGCGGCCTCATTGAAGCTTGAGCCCGAGATACATGCGCTCGCCGATGATAAACGTTTTCCGCGGTGTGATGCCGCGGCCTCATTGAAGCTGCGGTAGCGCGAATCCGCCGCCGAGCGGATCACGTGTTTTCCGCGGTGTGATGCCGCGGCCTCATTGAAGCGGCTTCGGCTGGCGTCAGGGCGCGCTCAGCGTTCTCCGTTTTCCGCGGTGTGATGCCGCGGCCTCATTGAAGCAGCTTCCAGCCTTGCGAGACGGCGACGATCTTTTCCGTTTTCCGCGGTGTGATGCCGCGGCCTCATTGAAGCCCATCCGCCCGATGAAGCCGGTCTGGTTTGTCTCGGTTTTCCGCGGTGTGATGCCGCGGCCTCATTGAAGCGGCTTGGGGCGGTAGGCGAGCACGGCGTCTGCAAGTTTTCCGCGGTGTGATGCCGCGGCCTCATTGAAGCCTTGTGCTCGCGCTCGTCGCATGGGCGTTGTCGTTGTTTTCCGCGGTGTGATGCCGCGGCCTCATTGAAGCAGGAATGGGCTGCACGGATCGGTCTAACCAGAGAGGTTTTCCGCGGTGTGATGCCGCGGCCTCATTGAAGCTCGGCGGGAATCACGAGCGTGCGATTCTCGGCCGGAAGTTTTCCGCGGTGTGATGCCGCGGCCTCATTGAAGCGATTGCTCCGGAGACAACTTCAGCGCGTTCGTTTCGTTTTCCGCGGTGTGATGCCGCGGCCTCATTGAAGCCAGACGATCATCGCCGATGGTGCGAAGCTCGTGACGTTTTCCGCGGTGTGATGCCGCGGCCTCATTGAAGCAAGCCGCGTCCCTTCTGTTGATTTGCGCTGTGATATGTTTTCCGCGGTGTGATGCCGCGGCCTCATTGAAGCATCGGCGAGGAGTGCGACAGCAGCACGAGCTTGGGCGTTTTCCGCGGTGTGATGCCGCGGCCTCATTGAAGCCGCTCCGCTCGACGAGGCCGCGTCCGGCGCAGTTACGTTTTCCGCGGTGTGATGCCGCGGCCTCATTGAAGCAACTGGGACTGGAGTTGGAACTGCGTGATGAAGGTGGTTTTCCGCGGTGTGATGCCGCGGCCTCATTGAAGCGTCGGCATCGCCGCGTTTGCGGTGATGGCGTTGCCGGTTTTCCGCGGTGTGATGCCGCGGCCTCATTGAAGCGATACAATCTTCGCATCGTCAAGCGCCGGCAATGGCGTTTTCCGCGGTGTGATGCCGCGGCCTCATTGAAGCATCTGCCGCCCGATGGCGGCGCGTGTGGCTACCGAGGTTTTCCGCGGTGTGATGCCGCGGCCTCATTGAAGCGCCGGTGTCGTCGGCGTCGTCTGTCCCGGAGAAGAGTTTTCCGCGGTGTGATGCCGCGGCCTCATTGAAGCTGCCTCTTGCTCGTTCGGAACGAAATCAACGAAGCCGGTTTTCCGCGGTGTGATGCCGCGGCCTCATTGAAGCAAGCCGGCGGGGTGCTTCGCGATCGCGTGAGCGTGTTTTCCGCGGTGTGATGCCGCGGCCTCATTGAAGCGTGCGCCACACGATCCGTCCCGGAGCCGCTCGGTGGTTTTCCGCGGTGTGATGCCGCGGCCTCATTGAAGCGGTTCGGGCACTCTCTGGGGCATCGACTCGGGCGCGGTTTTCCGCGGTGTGATGCCGCGGCCTCATTGAAGCAGCGTCCCCTGACGGATCAGCAGCGCGAAAGCTTCGGTTTTCCGCGGTGTGATGCCGCGGCCTCATTGAAGCGCAGCTTATCCACAACCCTCGCCACCCTCGCCATAGTTTTCCGCGGTGTGATGCCGCGGCCTCATTGAAGCGAGCCAGATCGTGTACACGGGCGCCATGAAATAGGGTTTTCCGCGGTGTGATGCCGCGGCCTCATTGAAGCGAGCTGATCTTCGTCGTCGAGGACGGCCTCGTGTAGTTTTCCGCGGTGTGATGCCGCGGCCTCATTGAAGCACAGCAGGGCGTGTAAAGAACTTTCTGCAGATAGAAGGTTTTCCGCGGTGTGATGCCGCGGCCTCATTGAAGCACCTTGATGTCGGTCAGCATCGCCTTCGTGAAGGCGGGTTTTCCGCGGTGTGATGCCGCGGCCTCATTGAAGCCGGGACGATCAGGTCTTTGACCACCGGCAGCCGCAGGTTTTCCGCGGTGTGATGCCGCGGCCTCATTGAAGCTGCATTCGGCCCGGGGCGGTGATCTGGTTCGGGTCCGGTTTTCCGCGGTGTGATGCCGCGGCCTCATTGAAGCGCCACGCGCAGACGTTTCAGGGTTACATGGAGATCGAGTTTTCCGCGGTGTGATGCCGCGGCCTCATTGAAGCAACAGGCGCACGGGCTCAACCCCCTTGAGGATCGGTTTTCCGCGGTGTGATGCCGCGGCCTCATTGAAGCTGCTGCTGGTCGCGATGGTCGAACACCAGGTGCAGGTTTTCCGCGGTGTGATGCCGCGGCCTCATTGAAGCACTTCGAGCGCCGTCATGTTGGCGTGGAAGAAATGGTTTTCCGCGGTGTGATGCCGCGGCCTCATTGAAGCCATGAGCTTGATCGCATCGTCGACGTTCTGCGGCAGGTTTTCCGCGGTGTGATGCCGCGGCCTCATTGAAGCACTTCGAGCGCCGTCATGTTGGCGTGGAAGAAATGGTTTTCCGCGGTGTGATGCCGCGGCCTCATTGAAGCTGGCCGGTGTTCTTCAAGCGCCAGGACATCACCTTCGTTTTCCGCGGTGTGATGCCGCGGCCTCATTGAAGCCATGCTCATGGATGTGCTGCATTTCGAGGTTACGCGCGTTTTCCGCGGTGTGATGCCGCGGCCTCATTTTGAATCAGCGAACAAGCAGATTCCTCGGCCTTCGGCCTCGGAATGACAGCTCGTTTGGAAACGGATTCAAGGGACTCGAACCTGGTGCCTGGAGGCGTCTGGCATCAGAGCCCTGTCACTCCGTCGTAGAGCAGCTTGGCGCCGGTCCCGAGCAGCAGCACGTAGATGATGCGGTAGAACAGCGTCTGGCTCAGGCGCTTGTGCAGCCACACCCCGAGATAGACCCCGAGGATCCCGACCGGAAACAGCACCGCAGAGGTGGCGAGGTTGCGCGGATCGAACAGGCCGAGCCATAGGTAGGGCCCGATCTTGACGTAGTTGCCGACCGAGAAAAAGATCACCGAAGTGGCGACGAAAACGGTCTTGTCGAGCTTCTGCGGCAGGAGATAGACGGCGAGCGGCGGGCCGCCGGAGTGCGCGACGAAGCTGGTGAAGCCCGAGATGCTGCACCAGAACCATCCCTTCGCCCGCGTCGGCGGAGCCGCGTCCGGGTTCTTCCTGCGCATGCTGTTGAGGACAAAGCCGATGGCGATGACGCCGAGCAGCACGCGGATCCAGTTGTCGTTCAGATAGCGGAAGGTGAGCGTGCCTACGGCGATGCCCAGGAGTCCGGCGGGAACGATGACGCGCAACTGCGCTTTGTCCCAACGCCCGAAATAGGCATGGATCGCAGGCAGATCCATCACGCACAGGATGGGGAGCATGATCGCCGCGGCCTGCGTCGGCGAGATGGCGAGGGCCATCATCGGAACCGACACGCTGCCGATGCCGCCGCCCAGGCCTCCCTTGGAGATCCCGTTGAGAATGAGCGCGGGAATGGCCAGCGCGTAGAACCAGGGATTGTCGATCAGTGCCATCTGCGTGTGAGTTTCGGATTCGGGTGGCGTGCGCGCCGCTGCGCGCGCGCTGCGCGGCATTGTCGCTGCGCCGCAGTCAAAGGGGGGCCGGCGCGTCCGGCCCGCTATTGTGCAGCCTTGGGCGGCTGATCGCGAAGAATCCGCTTGAGGATCTTGCCGGTGGCGCTCTTGGGCAGCTCGGCGACGAAGTCCACTCGCTCGGGCGCCTTGTAGACCGCGAGCTTCTCGCGGCAGTAGGCGATGATCTCCTCGGCGGTGGCGCTCGCGCCCTCCTTCAGGACGATGGCCACGCTGACCTTTTCGCCCTTGACGGGATCGGCCACGCCGTAGACCGCCAGCTCCTTGATCGCGGGGTGACGGTACAGCACGTTCTCCACCTCGGCCGGCCAGACCTTGAAGCCGGACACGTTGATCATGTCCTTGACGCGATCGACGATGTAGACGTAGCCCTCCTCGTCCATTCGCCCGATGTCGCCCGAGTGCAGCCAGCCGCCCCGCAGGGCCCACTCGGTGTCCTTGGGCTTGTTCCAGTATCCCTTCATGACGCCCGGGCCGCGGATCACGATCTCGCCCCACTGGCCGTGCGCTGCTTCCTGGTCCTTCTCGTCGAAGATCCTGATCTCGAAGTTCTCCACCGCCGTGCCGACCGAGCCGAACTTGTGCCGCGATACGTGGTTGTAGGCGGCGAAGGGCGAGCACTCGGTAAGGCCGTAGCCCTCGTGCACGAGCAGGCCGTAAGCGTTGGTCCAGCGGCGCGATATCTCCTCCGGCATGGTGGCGGCGGCGGAGAAGTAATGGCGGATCGGGGCCAGGGCTTCCCTGGGCAACCTGGCGCTGAGCAGCGCGATGTAGATGGTCGGAACGGCGAAGAACATCGTGACGCCTTCGCTCCTGATCCCGGGGACGACCACGTCGGGCACGAAGCGGCGGAACATGACCAGGGTCGCGCCGGCCTGGAAGCCGCCGTTCATGATGTAGTTCTGCGCAAACACGTGGAACAGCGGCAGGAAGACCGCGAGCCGGTCGCTGGCGCGGTAGCCGGAGCACTTCGCCGCGGTGCGCGTGTTGGTCGCGATGTTGCCGTGGGTCAGGGTGACGCCCTTCGGAAACCCCGTTGTCCCGGAGGAGTAGAGCAATGCCGCCGGATCGTCGCGTCCCATGTTCTCGGCCCGGAACTCGGCCGTGCCGAGCGCGAGCCAGTCGTCCAGGGACTGGGCCCCCGGGCTCGTGCCCTCGCACAGGACCACGTGCTCGACCGGGGCGGCGCGGGGCACGTTGCCCAGCAGCTCGGCGACGGTGAACACGACCTTCGCTCCCGAGTCGTCGATGATGTACCGGGCCTCATCGGCCTTGAATATCGAATTGATCGAAACCGCGATGCCCCCGGCCTTCTGCACCGCGAGATAGGCGAGCGCGAAAGCGGGAATGTTCGGCAGGTACAGCGCGACGCGGTCGCCGCGTGCCACGCCCTTCTTGCGCAGCGCGCCCGCCAGCGCGTTGGCGCAGGCGTTCAACACCTCGTAGGTGACGGTCTTGCCTTCGAAGCGGATCGCGGGGTGCTGCGGCGTGCGCTTCGCGGCGCGCTCGACATGCTCGGCAATGTTCATTCTCGTGGCTCCTGCGGTGCGGCGTTCAGAGCGCCTCGGCGATGGCCCTGCCCATCTCCTGGGTCGATGCCGTGCCGCCGATGTCGCGCGTGCGCGGTCCCTGCGCGAGCACGGTCTCGATCGCGCGCACGATCGCCTCGGCGGCGTCCCTGCGGCCGAGGTGCTCGAGCATCATCGCGCCCGACCAGATCTGGCCGACGGGATTGGCGACGTTCATTCCCGCGATGTCGGGCGCCGAGCCATGCACCGGCTCGAACAGGGAGGGATAGATGCCCTCGGGATTGATATTGGCCGAAGGCGCGATGCCGATGGTGCCGGTCGTCGCGGGTCCGAGGTCGGAGAGGATGTCGCCGAAGAGGTTCGAGCCGACCACGACGTCGAACCAGTCCGGATGCAGGACGAAATGCGCCGACAGGATGTCGATGTGGTACTGGTCGACACGCACGTCGGGATAGCGCCCGGCCATCGCGCGCACCCGTTCGTCCCAGTAGGGCATGGTGATCGAGATGCCGTTCGACTTGGTGGCCGAGGTGAGGTGCTTCGCCGGCCGCCGCATGGCGAGGTCGAAGGCGTAGCGCAGTATCCGGTCCACGCCATGGCGGGTGAAGGTGGACTGCTGCATCGCGAACTCGCGCTCGGTATTCTCGAAGATGCGCCCGCCGATCGACGAGTATTCGCCTTCGGTGTTTTCCCGCACCACCCAGTAGTCGATGTCGCCCACCTTGCGCTCGCGCAGCGGCGACTCGATTCCCGGCATCAGGCGCACCGGGCGCAGGTTCACGTAGAGGTCGAACTCGCGCCGCATCGGGATCAGCATTTCCCAGAGCGACACGTGGTCGGGCACCCCGGGGAAGCCGCAGGCGCCGAAGAAGATCGCGTCGTGGTGGCGAATGGTGGCGAGCGCGTCGTCGGCCATCATGCGCCCGTGCCTGGCGCGGTACTCGCAGCTCCAGGGATATTCGTCCCAGACGAAGCCCACGCCGAACTTGCGGCCCGCGGCCTCGAGCACGCGCATGCCCTCGGGCACGACTTCCTTGCCGATGCCGTCGCCGGGGATGACGGCGATGCGGTAGTTCTGCTTCAATTCATCGTTCCCGATTCGGATGCCCGGGTCGCCGGAAGACTATTTCTTGTCCTCGACGCGGCCGATGCGGCGCACGGCCTCGCCGAGCACGCGCGCGTCCTTGTCCCAGAATTTCTGGAATTCCGGAGCGTCGAGGTAGTTGACCGGCGTCTCGATTTTCGCCATCGCCGACTTGAATTCCGGGTCCTGCACGGCTTGTTTCACCGCGGCGCGCAGGGTCTGCAGGATCGCGGGCGGCGTCGCGGCCGGAGCGAACACGCCGGACCAGATGTAGAACTCGGCGTCGTATCCCAGTTCCTTGAACGTCGGCACGTCGGGCAACGAGGCGAGCCGCTTGTCGCCCCAGCTGCCGAGCGCGCGCAGCTTTCCACCCTTGAGGTGCCCGATCACGGCCGAGGGGCCCGATGCGAGCGCATCGACGTGGCCGCCGAGCAGCGCGGTGACCGCCGGGCCGCCTCCCGTATAGGGGACGTGCCAGAGCTTCGTGCCCGAGGCGTGCGCGAAGATCTCCATCGCCATGTGCAGCGTGCCGTAGATCCCGGAGGAACTGTAGGTGATCTTGCCCGGCCGCTTCTTCGCGTCTTCCACGAAATCTTTGGCCGTCTTCCACGGCGAGTCCGCGCGGACGACGAGGACTGTCGGATCGGCCGAAATGAGCGCGATCGGTGCGAGTTGCTTCATTTCATAGGGCGACTTGCGGTCGAATAACTTTTCGGCTTCGGGGATGATGGAGATCGACGACAGAGCCATCAGCAGCGTGTAGCCGTCGGGTTTCGCGTTGGCGACCGCCGCCATGCCGATCGCACCGCCGGCTCCGGCCTTGTTCTCGATGAGCACGCGCTGCTTGAGGGCTTTCTCCATCGAATAGGCCGTCGGCCGGCCCGTCAGGTCCGCGACGCCGCCGGGCGGGAAGGGCACGACCATCGTGATCGGATGCGTCGGGAACGCGCTCTGGGCGTTGGCCGCGGCGGCGAAACACAGGGCGAGAACGGCGGAAGCAAGCCTTGACATGATCGACTCCCGGATGAATGGTGTTCTGAGCGCGAATCATGGAGAGGGAAGGCGGCGGCGTCAAGCCGGCATCCGTTACAATCCGCGCTTTAAACCCCTCGTGCGGCCCGTGAACCTGCTGGCGATCGAGACGTCCACGGAATTCCTGTCGCTCGCGGCGCTGCGCGGCGACGACGTGCTGACGCACCACGTCGAGGCGGGCCAACGTCACGCCGAGCTCATTCTCGACGCGATTTCCGGACTGCTGGCGCGCGCGGGACTCCGGTTCGAAGACCTTCAGGGCATCGCCTATGGCGAGGGGCCGGGTTCGTTCACGGGGCTGAGAATCGCCTGCGGGGTCGTGCAGGGACTCGCGACGGCGGGTGGACTGGAGGTGCTCGGGGTCAGCAGTCTGCTTGCGTTGGCGGAGGAAGCGGACGCGGACAGGTCGTTCGTCTGTCTCGATGCGCGCATGGGCGAGGTGTATCATGCCGCGTACCGCAGGAACGGCGGCGCCTGGCAGGTCGAGCATGCTCCCGGGCTTTGCCGGCCGCAGGAGGTCCCCGTTCCGCAGGGCCGGGAATGGTCGGGCTGCGGAAGCGGATTCGCGGCGTTCGGCGCGCTTCTGCGCGGCAGGCTCGGCGGCGCCCTGGGCACGGTGCGTCCGGACATCTCGCCGACGGCCGCGGCGGTTCTGCGGCTGGCGCGTCCGCGGTTCGAACGCGGCGAGGGCCGCGCAGCCGAGAGCGCGATTCCCGTCTATCTGCGTGACAGGGTGGCGTTGAAAACGAGCGAACGATGAGCGCAGTGCTTCAGCCGTCGACTTCGATCGAGCCCATGAGCGAGGGCGATATCGCTGCCGTCGCGCAGATCGAGCGGCGCATCTACGCGTTTCCCTGGACCTTCGGAAACTTCCTGGACTCCCTCCGGGCGGGGTACAGCTGCTGGATCTGCCGCGACCGCGAGCGGATCGTCGGCTACGCCGTGCTCATGATTGCCGCGAACGAGGCGCACCTGCTCAATCTGAGCATCGATGTGTGCTTCCAGAGGCAAGGGCACGGTAGCCGGTTCCTGCAATACCTGGTCACTGCCGCGCGAGAGCACGGTGCATGCGTCCTGTTTCTCGAGGTGCGGCCCTCCAACGAGGCCGGGCTCGGCCTGTACGCGAAGCACGGATTCCGCAGGGTCGGGGTGCGCCGCGACTACTATCCCGCACCCGAGGGCCGCGAAAACGCGGTCGTGCTCTCGCTGGATCTGTGATGCAACGCTCCCGGCGCGCGTCCATGCTGCGCGAGATGGGCCTGGAGCCGGTGTGGAGGCTGCGCGCAGCGCAGCCGGGCCGGGAGGACGCGTTGCCCGCGGCGCCGCTGGCAGCGGAGGCTCGTGTCGATCCGGGCCCCGGAATTCCGGAGCACGGCGATCGCGCCGAGCGCATCCTGCGCATGGACTGGCAGCAGCTCAAGGTCGCGGTGCCGCAGTGCCGTGCGTGCGCGCTCTGCGCCTCGCGCACCAACACCGTGTTCGGGGTCGGGGACGAGCATGCCGATTGGCTCATCGTCGGCGAGGCGCCGGGGGCCGAAGAGGACGCGCGCGGCGAACCCTTCGTCGGACAGGCGGGGCGGCTGCTCGACAACATGCTCGCCTCGATCGGGCTCAAGCGCGGCGCGAACGTGTACATCGCCAACGTGCTCAAGTGCAGGCCGCCGGGGAACCGCAATCCCGAGCGCAACGAGGTGGAGCAATGCAGCCCCTACCTGCAGCGCCAGATCGAGTTGATCCGCCCGAAGCTGATCGTCGCCATGGGGCGATTCGCCGTGCAGACGCTGCTGGACACCGACGCCTCGATCGGCAGCCTGCGCGGCAGGGTGCACAAGTATCGCGGCGTGCCGCTCGTCGTCACCTACCATCCCGCGTACCTGTTGCGCAGCCTGCACGAGAAGGCCAAGGCCTGGGAAGACCTGTGTTTCGCCAGGCGCACCCTGGCGGGCTTGTAAGGGACCCATGGCGCCCCCATATCCCGACTGTCCGATCGTCAGACTCTTGTCGCTCGGGTGTTGACGGAATGGACGAGGGTTTTGGGTCTATTTTGGTCTCCCGATTTTGCACCGTTGCGAAGTTGCAACGGTGCAAAATCGGGAGAGTTGGGATGGCAAATCACGGCAACGGTTCCGGCCGTGCCGGCATAGGGAGGCATTCTCCATGCGCAGGTTCCTCGCATTGTTCGCAGCGCTCGCCGTTCTCGCGCTCTCCGGTTGCGGCTACAACGACATCCAGCGGGCCGACGAGACGGTCGCGTCGAGCTGGTCGGAGGTGCTCAATCAATACAAGCGCCGCTCCGACCTGATCCCGAACCTCGTCAACACGGTGAAGGGCTTCGCGGCCCAGGAGCAGCAGGTTCTCACGCAGGTGACCGAGGCGCGTGCCCGCGTGGGCAGCATCCAGGCCACGCCGGAACTGCTCAATGACGACGCCGCCTTCCGCCGCTTCCAGGACGCACAGGCGAACATGTCGAGCGCGCTCTCGCGGCTGCTCGTGGTCGCCGAGAATTATCCGCAGCTCAAGTCCGACCAGAACTTCCGCGACCTGCAGGCGCAGCTCGAAGGCACCGAGAACCGCATCACCGTGGCGCGCAACCGCTACATCAAGGCGGTGCAGGAATACAACATCCTCGTGCGCCAGTTCCCGGTCAACCTGACCGCGATGATGTTCGCCTACAAGGTCAAGCCCAATTTCACCGTCGAGGACGAAAAGGCCATTGCCGCGCCGCCCGCGGTGGACTTCGGCAAGTCGCCTGCGCCCGCCGGGAAGTAATCCCCGATGATGCCGCGCCGGTGGCTCGCGCTGAGCGTGGCCGCAGCCGTTGCGTTCCGGGCTGCGGCGCTCGTGCTCGGCCTCCTGCTCGCGCTCACGGGTCCGGCCAGCGGCGAGGTCCCGGTTCCGCCGCTGAAGGCGCGCGTGACCGACCTGACCGGCACGCTGTCGGCGAACCAGCTCCGTTCCCTCGAGGAGACGCTCGCCGCCTTCGAGCGGAACAAGGGCAGCCAGATCGCAGTGCTGATGCTGCCCACCACCCAGCCCGAGGCGATCGAGCAGTACTCGATTCGCGTCGCCGATGCGTGGAAGATCGGGCGCGCGGGCGTCGGGGACGGGGTGATCCTGATCATCGCCAAGAACGATCACCGGCTGCGCATCGAAGTGGGCCGCGGGCTCGAAGGCGCCATACCGGATGCGATCGCCAGTCGCGTCATCCGCGAAGTGATCGCACCCCACCTGCTGAACGGCGACTTCCACGGCGGCATCGCGGCCGGGGTTTCCGCACTTATCCGGCTGGCCGGCGGGGAGGCGCTGCCGCCGCCGCGGGCGCCGGGAGCGCAAGCTCGCCCGGATTACGGGTCGATGTTCACCATGCTCCTGGTCCTGGTCGTCGTCGCCGGCGGCATCCTCAGGGCCCTGTTCGGGCGACTGGTCGGCTCTTCGCTGGTGGGCGCCGTCGCCGGCGCCGCGGCATGGCTCGTGGCCGGGACCCTCATCGCGGGAGTCGTCGCGGCGATTGCCGCATTCCTGTTCACGCTTGCGTTCGGCGCCTCGGCGGGACGCTACGTGGCCAGGGGAGGCCGCGGGGGCTGGGGCGGGGGAGGCTGGTCCGGCGGGGGCTGGTCGGGCGGTGGCCGAGGCTTCAGCGGCGGCGGCGGCGATTTCGGCGGCGGCGGCGCATCGGGTCGATGGTGACGGGGATGGATTCGAGACGCCTCGTGCGGCACCTGATCACCGACCACTGGTCGGTGCGCCGCGCCTTCCCTCCCCGCACCATGCGCGCGATCGAGTACGCGATCGCAGCGCAGGAAAAACGCCACCTGGGCGAGCTGCGATTCGCCGTGGAGGCTTCGCTGCCGGTGCTCGACCTGTTAGCCGGAGTCACCGCCAGCCAGCGCGCGATCGAGCAGTTCAGCAGGCTGCGGGTGTGGGACACCGAAGACAACTGCGGCGTCCTGATCTATCTTCTTCTCGCCGACCGGCGCGTGGAGATCGTCGCCGACCGCGGAATTCATTCACGCGTCGGCGCCGCCGCCTGGGAGGCGATCTGCGGCGCCATGCAGCGGGAATTCGCGCAGGACCGCTTCGAGCAGGGCGTCGTCACCGGGGTCCAAGCGATCAGCGATCTGCTCGGCGCGCATTTCCCCGCGCGCGAGACCGGGAATCCGAACGAGCTGCCGGACAAGCCGGTCGTGCTCTGAGTCATGCATTTGCGTGGCCCGCCCTGCCTGGACCGGCGTAGCAGCGGCGACACCGGTTGCCTCCGCTTGAAACCCATTGATCTCGCTATTTTTGGAAGTTGCGATTTCGCAACTTCCAAAAATAGCGAGACATTGATAACCCCAATATCTCGGCCGATCCAGTCAACACGTGAGTGACGAGCGCCTACGGCTTCTCGATCCCGATCAGGTGCAGCGAGTCTTCCTTGCTCTGGTTGGACTGATGGCGGCGCATGACCAGGAGCATGGTGGCGGACACGAACATTCCGAAGATTATTACGATGGCATGCACGCTCAGGTTGCTCGCGAGCATTCCCGAATACAGCGCGAGCATGACCAGGATCGAAACGTTCTCGTTTAAGTTCTGCACCGCGATCGAATGGCCCGCGGACAGCAGGACGTGGCCACGGTGCTGCAGCAGGGCGTTCATCGGCACGACGAAAAATCCCGCCAGCGCGCCGACGACAACGAGGAGCAGGTAGACCAGCGGCATCGCCGACACGAACGCCATGAGCATCACGGCAATCCCCATCGCCACGCCCACCGGCAGCACGGACAGGGACCGCTTGAGCGGCACCATCCTCGCGGCGAGCACCGCGCCGATGGCGATGCCCACAGCGGTGACGCCCTGGAGTATCGCGCCCTGCGACAGCGGCAGGGAGAGATGCCGTTCCGCCCACCTGAGCACGAGGAACTGAAGCGTGGCGCCCGCTCCCCAGAAAAGCGTCGTCACCGCGAGCGTGATCTGTCCCAGCTTGTCCTTCCACAGGGTAACGAAGCAGTGCCCGAAGTCGCTCAGCAGCAGCACCGGGTTCGTGTGCTGCGGCCGGTAGCGCGCTCCGGTATCGGGGATGAACAGGTTGAATATCGCGGCGATGATGTAGAGGAATCCGATCGCCAGGATCGCCGCCTCCGCCGGCGTGTCGATGCCGGTATCGATCTGTGGCAGGTCGGCCGCGAGCAGGGTAGCCGAGACCGCGGGGCTGATCAGCGCGCCACCCAGCAGGACGCCGAAAATGATCGAGGTGACCGTGAGTCCTTCGATCCAGCCGTTCGCGACGACGAGCTGCTTCGGCGGCAGCAGTTCGGTGAGGATGCCGTACTTCGCGGGCGAGTAGGCCGCGGCGCCCAGGCCCACCACCGCGTAGGCGAGCAGCACCGTGACGTAGCCCGGAAGGCCCGGCACGGGCATGTGCTCGTAGAACAGCATCAGGATGCAGCCCACGATCTTGACGGTATTGGTGGCGAACATCACCTGGCCCTTCTTCATGGCATCGGCGAAGGCTCCGACGAACGGCGCCAGGGCCACATAGGACACGGTGAAGAAGAATTTCAGCAGCGGCGTCATCCACACCGGGCCGGAGAGCTGGGCCAGGAGGGCGATAGCGGCGATGAGCAGGGCGTTGTCGGCGAGCGAGGAGAAGAACTGCGCCGCCATGATAGTGTAGAAGCCGCGCTTCATTTACGAGGAAAATCCTGCACTTTCCGGCCTGTCAGCGTTTGGGAGCGTGCTTTATACCATGGCGGGTCGTCGCCGGCAGGATGGAAACATCAATATTCTCAAGTCATAAGCTGGCGGGATTGCGCCTACTTATGGTTGAATAAGCGTTTCGTGTCAAAGCGGGTCGACCATGGCTGACAGACGATTGCAGGTTTTCCACGCCGTGGCGAAGCAAATGAGCTTTACCAAGGCGGCCGACGTGCTGTTCATGACGCAGCCGGCGGTGACGTTCCAGATCAAGCAGCTCGAGGAGTACTACAACACGCGCCTGTTCGAGCGCGGTCACGGGAAGATCTCGCTCACGCCCGCCGGCGATCTGGTGCTCGATTACGCCGAGCGCATACTCGCGCTCTCGGCCGAGCTCGAAATCCGGTTGAAGGAGATGACCGGGCGGATTTCCGGGCCGCTGCTGATCGGCGCGAGCACGACGATCGCGGAATTCATGCTGCCGCCGATACTGGGCGAGTTCAAGGCCCACTATCCGGAGGTGCAGGCGAAGCTCTTCGTCGCCAACTCCGAGGCGATCGAGAACCGGGTCGCCGAGCACACGCTGGACATCGGCCTGATCGAGGCGCCGTCGCACCTGCCGGCGCTGCTCACCGAGGCGTGCTGCGAGGACGAGCTGCAGGTGATCGTGTCGCCGCGGCACGACCTCGCGCAGGCGAAGCAGGTTTCCCCGAAGCAGCTCGCGCAATACCCCTACATCAGCCGCGAGGCGGGCTCGGGAACGCGCGAGTTCAGCGACCTGTACTTCCGCAAGGCCGGGATCCGGCCCGAGGACCTGAAGGTGGAGATGGAGCTGGGGAGCCCCGAGGCGCTCAAGGGCGTCGTCGCGGCGGGCCTGGGGTTCGCGATCATGTCGCGCATCGCGGTGGCGAAGGAGCGCAAGCTCGGCGACCTGGTCGCGCTGCCCCTGCAGCCGCGGCTGATACGCACGCTCTCGCTCGTCTATCCCAAGGAAAAATTCCGTTCCCGGCTCGTCAACGCGTTCATCGAATTCGCCAAGGGAAGGCTCACGAGTGATGCCGGTTGACTCGCGCGGCGCGTCGCGGGCATGAGGCCGATCCACGCGAGCATCAGCAGCGCAGCGCTGCGCCGCAACCTCGGCGTGGCGCGGCGGCACGCGCGCAGCGCGCGGATCTGGGCGGTGATCAAGGCGAATGCATACGGCCACGGGCTCGCGCGCACGGTGGCGGCGCTCGATGGCGCCGACGGCTTCGCGCTGCTCGAGCTCGACACGGCGGCCCGGCTGCGCGATGCGGGGCTGTCCAAGCCGCTGCTGCTGATCGAGGGTTTCTTCGACGCGCAGGAACTGCTCGAGTTCTCCTCGCGCGGGCTCACGGCCGTCGTCCACGACCCGGGGCAGTTGCGCATGCTCGAAACCGCGAAGCTGCCGCGGCCGGTCGATGTCTACCTCAAGGTCAACACCGGCATGAACAGGCTCGGTTTCGCCCCGGGCGATGCACGCCGTGTGATCGAGCGCCTGCGCGCTTGCGGCAATGTCGCCGGCATCGCGCTGATGACGCATTTCGCGCATGCCGACGAGCCCGAGGGCGTGGGCGAACAGTTGCGCCGGCTCGCGGCAGCCGGCCTGGACGAAAGGCTGCCGCGGAGTTTCGCGAACTCCGCCGCGTTGCTCAGGTATCCCGAGACGCACGGCGACTGGGTCAGGCCCGGCATCATGCTCTATGGGTGTTCGCCTTTCCCCGGCCAGAGCGCCGAGGCGATCGGCCTCGCGCCGGCGATGACGCTCAGGAGCCGCATCATCGCAGTGCAGGAGCTGCGGCCGGGCGATCGGGTCGGCTATGGAGGCGTGTTCACGGCGCGGGAGGATATGCGCATCGGCGTCGTCGCCTGCGGCTA
>Ga0082335_1001875_pt1 | contig 41878 bp, 36 predicted proteins | sample Subgrocontami58m_FD_72375 | JGI IMG/M metagenome (GOLD analysis project Ga0082335, IMG submission 72375) | Subsurface groundwater microbial communities from S. Glens Falls, New York, USA - GMW37 contaminated, 5.8 m (SPADES assembly) (version 2) ...
GATCGCGAGGCTTGGACGTGGACGGCGGGTGGAGATCAGCTGTCCGCCCACCGGGAGATCAGCTGTCCGTCAGCGAGGAAGTCCGTGTCCGCCTACAGGGAGGTTGGCATGTCCGCTGTCACGCCTGGCTTTCGGTCCAGGGCATGGCCCACAACCTCGCCCGCTGGACGGCGCGGCTGGGATTGGGCGAGGGGATCGTCACGACCAAGACGCTCCGTCGACGACTGTTCGGCCTGGTCGGGCGACTGACCCGCTCGGCTCGTCGGGTCAGGCTCCACCTGCCGGCTCGCTGGCCGTGGGCGATCGGCTGGAATACGGCCCTGGTCAGGCTCCGGGCGATCCCGCTCCTCGCCTGAGCGCTCGCTGACGACCCACCCGCCGCTCTGGGTCTGGCGGGAGCCTGCCCGCGCCATGATTCGCGGCCCTCGACGGGCCCCTCCCGGCCCACTGGCGATGGCAAAGCAAGCGTCCATCGCGGCGGGCCCTCGTCGCGTCCGGTTCGTCAGGCGGCCGAATGGCCGTTTCAACCGTCAACCGACCCGAGCAGCCGGAGGTTCGGTGGATCCGGGCTAAAGCAGGACCACCTTGACCCTCCAGCCATCCAGTACGGTGCCGGTGATTGAAGCCGCAGCCGTCCTGGAGGAAAGGTTGATCAAGATGGTCGATATCGAGCGTATCCGGTATGCCCACTTCCGGGAAGGGTCGAGCATCCGCGATCTCGCCCGCGCCTTCCACCACAGCCGGACGACGATCCGCCGGGCCCTCGACGATCCCGGTCCCTGGACGTACCGGCGGACGAGGCGACGGCCGGCCCCGGTCATGGACGCGGTCGCCCCGATCATCGAGGACTGGCTCGAGGCCGATGAGCGGGTCCACCACAAGCAGCGCCACACCGCCCGGCGGATCTGGCAGCGCCTCGTCGCCGAACACGGCTTCGCTGGCGGCGAGCCGACCGTCCGAGCGTGGGTGCGAGAGCACCGTCGGGCGAGCCTGCGCGGGGTCACGATCCCGCTCGCCCATGACCCGGGCGCCGAGGCCCAGGTCGACTTCGGCGAGGCGCGCGTCCGGATCCGGGGCGTCGAGACGATCGTCTCGCTCTTCTGTGCGCGGCTGGCCCATTCGACCCGCGATGTCGTGGTGGCGTACCCGGCCGAGAACCGGGCAGCCTGGTTCGACGGCCACGTTCGCGCGTTCGAGACGTGGGGCGGGGCACCGGCCGAGGTCTGGTACGACAATCCGTCGGGGCTCGGCTCATTCCGGCGGGGCACCTTCCACCCGGCGCCTGACTTCCTCGCCCTGCAGAGCGCGTACCGCTTCCGGGCCCACCATTGCACCTCTGGCGAGGGTCATGAGAAGGGCCTCGTCGAAGGGCTCGTCGGCTATGCCCGGCGGACGTACCTCGTGCCGGTCCCGGAGGTCGACTCGCTCGACGAGCTCAACCTGCGTCTGGCCCGCGAGACCGCGGCCGAGGAGCGCAAGCACCGGGCGCGCCAGACCGACACCGTCGGCCAGCGCTTCGCCGTCGAGCGACCCCGGCTCGCCCCGCTCCCGGTCCGTCCGTTCCTGCCGTGCACCCGTCATCCGGTCCGGGCATCGGCCCAGGCCCTCGTCGCCTTCGACGGCAGCCGCTACTCGGTACCGGTCCGCCACGCCGGTGCCGCCCTCTGGCTGCGGGCCTACGCCACCCGGGTCGAGCTGTGGACGGGGACCAGCCAGGTCGCGAGCCACCCCCGCGCCGTCGCCAAGGGGACGCTCACCACCGACTTCTGGCATTACCTGCCGGCGCTCGTCCGCAAGCCCGGCGCCTTCGCCAACGCGATCCCGGTCCGCCAGGCGGCCTTCCCAGCCGAGGCGCAGGCCATCCTCGACGCCCTCGAGGCGGTCCACCCCGATGACCGGCGCTCGGCTCATCGTGCCTTCCTCGCGATCTGCGCCCTGGGCGCCGACGTCGAGCCGGTCCGCTGGCGGGCGGCCTGCGCCACCGCTCTCGCCCGGGGCGACGTGACGGCCGCGGGCGTCCGGGCGGCGCTCGAGGGAACGTCGGTCACGATCACAGGCCGGATCCCGCTCCCGCCGGCGTTGGCCAGCGTGGCGGTGCCAGCCGGCGATGTCGGTCAGTACAGCCGCCTGCTCGGGTCGCGCGCATGAGCACGCTCGTGCCCGAGCTCCTTGTGCACGCCCATGCCAAGCGCCTGCGCCTGCCGGTCATGGCGAACCAGGCCGTCCGCTTCGCCAGCGAGGCGGCGACCGCCGGCCATGGACCGCTCGAGTTCCTGGCCGCGCTCCTCTCGGCCGAGGTCGCCGGACGCGACGCGAGCGTCGAGCGGACCCGGATCGCGGCGGCCCGCTTCCCGGAGCTCCACGAGCTGTCGGGGTTCGACTTCGGCGCCCTGCCGGCGCTCAATGCGCCGCTCGTCGCCGAGCTCGCCCGGGGTGCCTATCTCAGCCGGCGCGAGGTGATCCTCGCGGTCGGCCCACCGGGCACCGGCAAGACCCACGTCGCGACCGCCCTTGGTCTCGCCGCCTGCCGCCTCGGCAAGCGGGTCCGCTTCGTGACCGTCGCCTCGCCCGTGACCGAACTCGCCGAGGCGCAGGCCGAGCATCGCCTCTCGAAGCTCGAGGCGGCGCTCGATCGGCTCGATCTCCTGATCTGCGATGAGCTCGGCTTCGTGCGTCTCGATGCCGACCAGAGCCAGCTGCTGTTCACGCTCCTGGCCCACCGCTATACCCGGGGCGCCCTGATCATCACGAGCAACCTCGAGTTCGCCGACTGGACGACCGTCTTCGCCGGCGACGAGCGGCTGACCGCGGCGCTCCTCGACCGGCTCACCCACCGCTGCCATGTGCTCGAGTTCCGCGGCTCGTCCTATCGCTTCCGGGAGAGCCTCGCCGCTCGCGAGGGCCGGCTCGACGAGGCCCTCGTCACGTCCAGCCCCGTCTGATCGAAGGAGTCGCCAACGCTCGACTAACCCAGGTCCACGCCATATCCAGGTGGTCCTGCTTTACGCCATCACGGTGGTCCTGTTTTCGCTTGACATTCGCACGCCGTGTGTGACGCTTCGGGCCGGCCGTTCGGCGCGGTCTCCATCACCGGTCCGGCCGATCGCTGGGACCTGGAGACGATCCGGTCGCGCGGCCCGACCCTGCGCGACATCCTCGCCGAAGGGCTCCGGAACGCCGGGCTCCGGGCGGCGGCACGTAACGTAGAACCAGCACCGACCGGGGCCGTGCGATGATCGCGTTCGACGTTGTCGACGCTGGCTTCGAGGAGAGAACGCGCCTATGGAGCCCGGTTCGGAGCCCTGATCCGTGAGGGTGACCGGTCGCGAACATCAGGCCGGCTGCGGCGCCGCCCTCGCGGACTACGTGCAGCCGAGTCTCGCGCCGAAGACGATCGTCACCTACCGCGAGGTGGTCCGGGTCCACCTCGTCCCCGCGCTCGGTGCGCTCGACCTCGTCGCGCTCCGCCCGACGCATATCCAATCGCTCTACTCGCGGATGCTCGTGTCCGGCCGACGAGACGGCCGTGGTGGTCTGTCTGCGCGATCGGTCGCGCGCTATCACCAGATCCTGCACGCCGCACTGCGGCAGGCAGTTCGGTGGCAGCTCCTCGTCCACAATCCGGCCGATGCCGTCGAACCGCCGCGGGCCGCTCGCCGAGAAATTCCAACGGTGACGCCGGCGCAGGCATGGGCTGTCATGGCCGCCGCCGCCGAGACTTCGATCGGCCCATTTGTCCGGCTCGCACTCCTGACCGGGATGCGACGCGGGGAACTGCTCGCCCTCCGATGGGCCGACGTCGACCTCGAGGGTGGCGCGCTGCACGTCCAGCAGACGGCCCAGCGGATCGTAGGGGAGGGCATCGTCTTTCGCCAGCCGAAGATGCGCCTCTCGCGGCGCTCGATCGCGCTCTCGCCCGATGCCGTCGCGGTGCTCCGGCAGCATCGCCGGCGCCAAGCCGAAGCCCGTCTGCTCGCCGGGTCGGCGTACGCGATCGCGACCTCGTCTTTGCGACCGGGCTCGGGACGCCGATGGAGCCCGGCAACCTCCGGCGCGCGTGGGTGGGGATTGCTCGGGCAGCGGGCGTTCCCGGCCTTCGCATCCACGACCTTCGGCACGCCCACGCGACGCTGATGCTCAGCCAGGGAGTGCACCCGAAGGTCGTATCGGAACGGCTCGGCCATGCCAGCGTGAACATCACGCTCGACACGTACTCGCACGTCCTGCCCGGACTCCAAGAGGCCGCCGCCGCGTCGCTCGACACGATCCTCACCGAGCCGACGATCGCCGAAGCGCGTTAGCAATCCGTTAGCAAACCGTAGATCGCCCCTTGTCGGACAACCCGACAGGGGGCGATTTCGTGCGTGAAATGTGGTGGGCGGTACTGGACTCGAACCAGTGACTTCCTCGGTGTAAGCGAGGCGCTCTAACCAACTGAGCTAACCGCCCGCGGCACAGCGTACCGGACGCGCACGGCGTGGCCCAACGATGAGCTGATCACGAGGAAGGTAGTGGTGCCCAGGCCGGGACTTGAACCCGGATGAGTTGCCTCATACGCCCCTCAAACGTACGCGTATACCAATTCCGCCACCTGGGCATCAGGTGTCTCGCCGGGCGATTGAAGGATCCGAGAGGGCGTTCCGAGGAGGTGGTACCGAGGAAGGGACTTGAACCCATACGCCCTTGCGGGCACTAGCTCCTGAAGCTAGCGCGTCTGCCAATTTCGCCACCTCGGCGCGGATCTTCGAGCCGGCTTGCTGTGCTCACCGGCCGTCGGCGAGGCGCCATGTTAGCACATCCCAGAATCGGTCCCCGGGGCCTCCAACCGGCCGCAGACGAGGTCCCGTGAGCGTGTTGCGGACCACCACGATGAGGTCCCGGAAGGCCACCGGCAGGATGTACGAGCTCTCCGCCAGCCTGGCCTGGAGGCCCACGTAGGCGGCCTCTCGCGCCTCAGCCGTGCCGGGCGCTCGTGCCTTGACGAGGAGCGGGTCCAGGGCCGGATCCTGGAGGCCGCTGAAGTTCGAGCCGCTCGACGTCGCCTGGGTCGAGGCGAGGATCGGGTACAGGTCCGGGTCAAGCCCGATGGTCGTCCCGGTGACCGCGGCGTCGTACTCACCCGCCTGCAGCCGCTCACCGACGAACTCCGCGCCCGGCAGGGCGATGTGGGACACGCCGAGCCCGATCGCGCGCCACGCGGCCGCGACGGCGCCGGCGATCGCGAAGGCGGTCGGATTGGCATCCGCCTGGGGACTCAACAGCTCGATCGCGAGCGGCTTGCTGGCGCCCTTGACGATCCACGCGCCGGCGTCGTTCAGCTTCCAGCCCGCCGCCAGGAGGGCCGCCTGCGCGGCTTCCGGGTCGAAGACGACGGGGACGCTCGTCTCCGGATCGAATGCCCAGCTGGTGGGCGGGATGAGCGAATCGGCGCGGGTGGCAAGCCCACCCAGCAGATCGCGGACGATCGCGTCCCGATCAATCGCCTGAAGGAGGGCATTGCGGACGGCGGCGTCCCGGAATTCGGTGTGGCTCGGCCGCAGGTTGAGCAGGACCTCGAACAGGGTGGTCGATGGATAGCGCAGGACTCGAGCGCCGCCCTCAGCGGCAAGTTCGGCCGCGACATCGGCCGAAACTCCGGCCACGCCGTCGAGCTGGCCGAGGTCCCAGGCCGAGGTAAGTGCACCTGTGTCGCTGAAGAATCGGAACTCGATCCCATCCAGGTATGGCAGGGGTGTCCCGCCGGGAGGGCTCGGTGCCGCCGTGGCCAGGGAATCCGTGGGTGCGGGGGCCGCTGCCCGCGGACCCTCCGGGCCGGTCGGAATGGGTTCGGCCACGTACGGCGCCAGGAGCGCATGGCTGTCGTCGAGCACGGCCAGGCGGAATGGGCCGGAGCCGACAGGATTGCGGCCGAATGGATCGCTGGGCAGATCCGCCGGAGCAACGCCGGCCAGCAGATGCGCCGGCGCGATCGGCTGCGTGGCGGCCTGGAGGAAGCCGCCCAGCGGCGTCGCGAGAGTCAGTGTGACGGTCAGCGGATCCGAGGCCGTCGCGGTCACTTCGCGCCACGACGTCGCCCCGGGGCCGGCATACGAGGGGTCACTGAGGGCGAGGATCGTGAACACGACGTCCTGCGCGGTCAGCGGCTCGCCGTCCTGCCAGACAAGGCCCGGTCGGAGCTGAAACGTCCAGGCAGCACCGTCGACATCCACCTCCCAGCGCTCGGCCAGGTCACCGACAAGCGTGTCATCGGGCCCGAGCCGGACGAGGCCCCGAAAGAGGAGTGCCGAGATCTGCCGCTCGGCGACCGACTGGGCGCTGAACGGGCTGACAGAGGTCGCGGAGCCAACGATGCCCTCGACGTACGGATGCAGGACTCGCTGGCTCGGAACGGGCGTGGCGCCCGGTGCGCGAGGCTCCAGGGACGGCGCGACGACCACGCCGGTGAGCCCGACGAGGATCAGCGAGAGCAGACCGATGACTGCGCGGTCGCGAAGGTGCATCGCGAGCGACCCTTGAACGACGGCCGTGGCGGCCGCCTAGGCCGCGGTCTTGTCGATGAGGTACGCAGCCATCGAGAACATCACGAAGAGGACGAGGAGAGCGATCGTGAACTGCCACAGTCGGCGCTCGATGCCCCGGCGGCTCCGGTAGACGGAAGAGTCACCGCCGAAGGCTCCAGACAGGCCGGTGCCGCGGGCCTGGAGCAGGACCGACAGGATCAGGGCGGCCGCGACGATGAACTGGCCCACAGCCAGAGCTGGATTCACGGGGCGGAACCTCCTGGGTGAAGACGTCGGATCCTAGCATAGGGAGGGCGCGCGGCGGCCTGGCCTGTCAGGTGCGCAGGAGCGAGCGCCCCGTGATATCCGGCCAGGGCGGCAATCCGCCGAGCTCCAGGAGCGTCGGCGCGACATCCGCCAGGACGCCATCGGCCAGGCGATGACCGTCGACGGCACGGCCGGCCAGGAGGAACGGCACCGGGTTCAGCGAGTGAGCGGTGACCGGGCTGCCGGCCGCATCACGCATCTCGTCGGCGTTGCCGTGGTCGGCGGTGACGGCCAGGATCGCGCCGGGGCCTGACGGCTCTGCCGTCTCAACCGCCGCAACAGCGCGCGCCACGCGGTCCAGGCACGTATCGATGGTCTCGAGCGCCCGCAGGGTCGCGCTCCAGTCGCCCGTGTGGCCGACCATGTCCGCGTTGGCATAGTTGGCGACGATCACGTCGTAGGTACCGGCCTCGATCGCCGCGACAAGCGCGTCGGTCACCCCGAGTGCGCTCATCCGGGGTTGGAGGTCGTAGGTCGCGACCTTCGGGCTCGGGACGAGGATCCGATCCTCGCCCGGGTGTGGCGCTTCTCGGCCGCCGTTGAAGAAGTACGTGACATGGGCGTACTTCTCCGTCTCCGCGACGTGCAGCTGGCGCCACCCGGCCTCGGACCAGGCATCCGCGAGCGAGCGCGCATCCTCCGGGGGGAACGCGACGGCCACCCGCAGTCCCGACTCGTACTCGGTCATCGTCGTGACCACGAGATCGCGCGGCGCGCGTGTTCCGTCCGGCGCCGCCCGGTCGAAGTCCCCGAACTCGTGGTCCGCAAGCGCGTGCGTCAGCTGCCGGGCGCGGTCCGCCCGGAAGTTCAGGTGCACGATCGGCTCGCCGTCCTGGATCCTGCCCCCGACCCCTTCGATCACGACTGGTCGCACGAACTCGTCGGACTCGTCCCGCTCGTAGGCACGGGCGATCGCCGCCTCGGCGGTCAGTGCCATCTCCCCCACCCCGTGGACGATCGCGTCATACCCGGCCTCGATCCGCTCCCAGCGCCTGTCCCGGTCCATCGCGTAGTAGCGCCCGCCGAGGGAGGCAATCCGGGCGTCCGGATGCGCCGTCGCGAGACGGGCCTCGAGGTCGGCCACGAAGCCGAGTGCCGACCGCGGGGGCGTGTCCCGCCCGTCGAGCAGGGCGTGGACGCGGACCGATGGGACCCCGCGGCGGGCCGCCAGAGACGCAAGGGCCACGAGGTGCCGGTCGTTGGCGTGGACGCCGCCCGGACCGATGAGCCCCACGATCGACAGCCGTCCGCCCGTCTCTCGCGCCTGGTCACACGCGGCGACCAGTGCGGGCCGCTCGAAGAACGAGCCGTCCGCGATCGCAGCATCGATGCGCGGCAGGTCCTGGAGCACCGGCCGGCCGGCACCGAGGTTCAGGTGGCCAACCTCCGAGTTGCCCATCTGCCCGGCCGGCAGACCGACCGCCGTCCCTGAAGCCTCGAGGATGCAGTGCGGCCAGCGCGCGACCAGGGCCCGCCAGGCCGGCATCGGCGCTGCGCTGATGGCGTCTGCCGCAGGATCGTGTCCCAGTCCGAAGCCGTCGAGGATGACGAGAACGAGCGGGCGAGGTCGGTTGAGATCGGGGCTCACCGGGGGCCGCGGCGGGCGTCCGGGTGAGGGGCGGCTGCTCGTGCCGCGGCGGTGATCCCGGCCCGGGCCACGATCCCCGCCATCTCGTCCGCCTTGAGCGAGGCCCCACCGACGAGCGCGCCGTCGAGGGTCGGCTCGGCGAGGAATTCGTCGATGTTCGCCGAGGTGACCGAGCCTCCGTACAGGATGGGAACCGCGTCGCCGGTGTGAGCAAGATCGTCGAGTGTCCGGCGAATGGCGGTGGCCATCGCGGCGGCATCGGCGCCGCGGGCATTCCGACCGGTCCCGATGGCCCAGACCGGCTCGTAGGCAATGGTCAGCCACGGGAGGTCCACGCCGGCTGGGTCCTGCACCGGGACCATGGCCCCGGCCAGGGCACCCCGGAGCTGGCCTTCGACGATGGCCTCTGCGCGGCCGGCGTCACGATCCGCCAGGACCTCGCCCACGCACAGGATCGGGTGCAGGCCGGCCGCCCACGCCTGGGCGAGCTTGGCGGCGATCTGCGCATCTGTCTCGCCCGCGTCCCTGCGGCGTTCCGAGTGGCCCACGATCACCCAGCTCGCGAGACCGGCGAGCATCGGCGCCGCGATCTCTCCGGTATGGGCGCCGGCACGCTCGTGGTGGATGTTCTGCGCGCCCACCCAGACCCCGCTCCCGTCAGGGGCGGCGGCCCCCGGTTCAGCCAGCGCATCGCGAACCACGCCGAGGGACACGAACGGCGGGCACAGGATCCTGATCACGCCGTTGACGCGGGTCCGGGCGGCGATCGTCCGGGCGAGCTCGCCCGCATCGGCGGGCGTCGACTGCATCTTCCAGTTTCCGGCAACGATCACGCGGCGCATGGTCGAATCATGCCAGAGGTCGGGCTCTGGCCTCGCCGTGGAGCGCAAGGCGCTCTACGCGCTCGAGGGCTCGCTGCACACCGGACCTGTGGAAGCCCAGGCGCTCGGCCAGCTCGGCTAGGGTTGCCTCCGGCGTCTCGCGCCGGGCCTCCGCGACGACCCGAACCGGGTAGGGCTGCGCGGCCAGGCGCCCGTCCGCCTCCAGCTGATCGATGGCCGCGAGCTGCCGCCCGGCGGCGGCCACGGACCGCTGGAGGTTCGACGACTCGGCATTGAGGATCCGGTTCAGCTCGCCACGAAGCGTCCGGGACACCTGGCGCGCCTCGAGCTCCAGCAGGGCGCCCCCGGCCCCGATCCGCCGGAGGAAGTACCCGACGGTCTCACTGCTCTTCCACGTCACCACGCCGCGACCTCTCCGGACGCGCCACGATCCGGGCATGCCCGCATCCAACAGCCAGGTCGTCAGGACCGGGGCTTCGTCCACATCGACCACGAACTCCAGGTGCGTGCGGGCTCCGGCCACGCTGAGTGAGCCGCGGGCAAGGAACCGGCCGCGAAGGTACGCCATGCGGCAATGCTCCGGCGAGGCCGCCCAGTCGAACGGGCCGTTGGTCGCGGCCGACCCGCGCCGGGCCAGCCGGACCGTGAGGCGGGCGAGGACAGGGTCCCGCGCCGACTCGCCAGCTCGCGGCGTCGACGCGAGGCCGGCCAGCTCCGCGGCGAGATCACAGGCACGTGCCGGGTCGATCGCCGCCAGTTCGGCGCGCAGCGCGGCCACGAGGTCGCGATCGGCGGTACTCACCGCGCGGCGGTCACGGGGCGGTGCTCACGGGGCGGCGGTCACGCTCAGGCCGACCGCTCAAGCCGACCGGGCAACACCGGTCCGACGCCGCGCCGCAAGCTCGCGCTCGGCGAGGCGGAGGACCGCTCCGGCGAGCCGCGCCGGATCGTGACGATGGGCATTCTCGGGATCGACGACGTCCTCCGTGACGAGCGCGGGTACAGGCGCGACCGCCGGCGGCCAGCGGAGTCGGACCGACTCGGCGACCCAGTCCTGTGGAACACGGGCATCGAACCGGTCATTGGCCAGGACGACGTCCACGAGGCCGGGAGTCGTGTGGGCGACGAGTGCCTCCACGTGGTCCGCGAGATCGTATCCGGCGGTCTCGCCGGCTTGTGTCGCGACGTTGCAGATGTACAGGCGAAGGGCAGAAGCTGCCGCGACGGCGTCGCGGATCTCCGGCACCAGGAGCACCGGCAGCAGGCTGGTGAACAGGCTGCCCGGCCCGAGGACGATGACGTCGGCCTCCGCGATCGCCGCAAGCGCGTCCCTGGCCGGGGCCACGTCCGCCGGGCTGATCCAGACCCGCTCGATCCCCGACGTGCGCATGACATTGGACTGGCCGGACACGACGATCCCATTCCGGGTCCGGGCATGAAGCGTGATGGGCGTCGGCGAGGCCGGGAGGACCTGGCCGCGAACCGCGAGAACGCGGTTCATGCGGCGGACACCCTCTTCGAAGTCGCCGCCCTGCACCGCCGTGAGCGCGGCAATCAGCAGGTTTCCGATCGCATGACCACCCAGCCCACCGGGCGCGCTGTCCGCCGGTTGGCCGTCCTCGTCGTGACCGGCGGGAAACCGGTAGCCGAGCAGGTCCCGCATGAGCGGTTCCGCATCGGCCAGAGCGGCGATGCAGTTCCGGATGTCGCCGACCGGCGGGATGCCGAGGTCCTCCCGGAGGGCGCCGGATGACCCGCCATCATCGGCGACGGTCACGATCGCGGTGAGGTTGCTCGTATGCTCCTTCATCCCTCGAAGGAACGCCGACAGGCCGGTTCCGCCGCCGATTGCGACGATCCGCGGACCGCGCGCCAGGAGCCGTTTCTGGTAGATGACCTCGACCAGGGACTGCTCCTCGTCCGCCGCTCGAAGCGGCTCGGTGACCGCGCGGACCACCCGAACGCCACCGATCACCACGAGCCCCGTGCCCACCGCCCCGACGATGAGTCCGCGCAACGCGTAGGGCAGGAACTGGAGGGTCGCGACGTCGATGACGGCGCCCGCAAGGCCGCCCGGCTGGAACCCCACGGTGACCTGGCGAACGACGTGCGCGACGGCGAGGGCGAGGAGCAGCAGGCCCAGGAAGACGACGCCGAGCCAACGCTTGATCCCGATCCCGGGCGTCAGCCAGCGGCGCAGGTTCATCGGCGCTCCAGCTCGCGGTGGAAGACGCCAACCGGATCGTGGCCCTCGGACCGGAGCCATGTCGCCAGCTCCTCGACCAGCACGATCGAGCGGTGCTGACCGCCGGTACAGCCGATCGCGATGGTCAGGCGACTCTTGCCCTCGTCCTCAAAGGCCGGGATCGTGAACGCGAGAAGGGGCTTGAGGAGATCCAGGAAGCGACCCGCCGCCGGCTGACCCAGCACGAAGTCCCGGACTGGCTCCGTGAGCCCGGATCGCTCGCGCAACCCGGCTTCGTAGTACGGATTGACGAGAAACCGCGCGTCGAACACGAGGTCCGCCTCAAGCGGGACGCCGAACTTGAACCCGAAACTGATGAGCTGGATCGCCATCCCGTCCGGCGCTGCGTCAGTGAGGCGCACGAAGAGGCGCTCGCGCAGCTCGCGGAGCGAGAGGTCGGAGGTGTCGAGGACGACGTCGGACTCGGCGCGGACCGGATCCAGGAGGATTCGCTCGTCGCCGATCGCCGCGGCGATCCCGCGGCCCTCGCCCAGCGGGTGCCGATGGCGGGTCTCGGAGAAGCGTCGGATCAGCACGTCATCCCGGGCCTCGAGGAAGAAGACCTGCGGCCGGATCCCGCGACCTTCCAGCGCGCCGCGCATCGCCCGGTAGGCCGTCTCTGCATCACCGGCCCGGACGTCGAGCACGATGGCCACACGCGCGTAGCGCTTCCGGTCTGCCGAGACGAGATCCGCAAGGTTCGGCAGCAATTCGCCGGGCAGGTTGTCGACGACGACGTAGTTGAGGTCCTCGAACAGCTTCGCGGCGGCTGTCTTGCCGCCGCCGGACAGGCCGCTCAGGATCACGACGTGCGGATGGTCGGCCTCGGCCCCGGATCCGGGGCTCGGCTCGCGGCCGTCGGGCGGGAAGCTGTCCTCGCTCGCCATGCCGGTCAGTCTACGCTCGACCGCGAGCGGCTCAGCGTCCGCTCCGGCGGATGACGATGATCGTGCCCTCGAAGAGCACATACAGCGTCGCGCCGAGGACGGCGGGGCTCACGAGGTCCCCGCCCGGGGTCGCCACGGCCGAGAAGACCGCGATTCCCAGCACGATCAGCCGCCGGGACCGGCGCAGCCGGTCCGACGTCACGATCCCGACCCGTGAAAGGCCCACGAGGAGAATGGGGAACTCCATCAGCAGGCCGAAGGCAAGGAACAACGTGCTGACGAAGTCGAAGTACTCGCGCGCGGTCAGCAGGGGCTGGAGGTCGGGCGTCTGAAACGCCAGCAGGAACGCCGCGGCAAACGGCAGGATGACGTAGGCGATGCCAACGCCCACCACAAAGAAAGTGAGCGCCGCGGGGATCCAGGGCAGGATCGCGCGGCGCTCGGGAGCGGTCAGGCCGGGGGCGACGAATCGCCAGACGTGCCACAGGATCACCGGCATCGCGAGGATGATCCCGGTGATGATCGCAATCCGGATGCGGATCGCGAACGGATCGCCGATTCCCGTGTACACGAGCGCCTGCTCGATCGGCAGCGGCGAGCGCAGGAACGCGATGATCGGCTCGCCGGCCATGAACCCGACGATTGCGCCGGCGCCGACGGCGAGGAGCGACCACCCGATTCGGTTACGGAGCTCCGACAGGTGACCCACCAGGGACATCGCACCGCCGGGTTCGTTGGTCGCCGAGTCGCCGGCCGACGGACCGGTCGGTGCGACCACCAGGGCGCTTGCCTGGGGCTCAGTCCCGGACTCGGTCTCGCCCTGCACCATCTCGTGCGGTTCGGATGGATCGGTCGCGCCGCCGGCCGCACCCGGCGCAGGGTCCAGCGGATCCTCGTTCATGGTCATGTTGCGGGCGGGGGGGCCGTCGCCCGGTCAGGACGCGGGCGTCTCCGGCCCGGAGCCGGAAGTGGCGTTGTCAGCCGGGGCGGCACTCTCGGTGGGATCGGGTGCCGGCGGTGCCGGGCGTGCCGCCAACGTGTTCGGCACGATCGGTGCTCGCGTTGCGGCCGGTTCGATGGATGCGGCCTCCTTGACGTCGGTGGCCGCCTTGCGGAACTCACGGATGCTCTTGCCGAGCGCCGAACCAACCTCAGGAAGCTTGCCCGGCCCGATCACGAGCAGGGCAATCACGAGGATGATGATCAACTCAGTGGGCCCAAGGTTTCCGATGAACGGCATCTGTGTGGTGCTCTCAGTGCATCGCGGACGGGCGCCGCGGGAAGGGCACTCAGGGTAGCACAGGGAGTCGGCCCGCCCAGTCCGCCGCAGCCCTCGCCAACAGCTCCGCGGGATCGTCTGCGTGGGCTCCAACGGGCGCCATCGCCGCTCCCGCGATCCCCCGCGAGACGTTCACGAGCAGTCCGCCACCCGGGCGTCGTCCGGCCGGTTCGGCAGTGGCCGGCCCGTCCCGCAAGGCAGGTGCAAGCTCGCCGCCCTGGGCACCGATGCCCGGCACGAGGAACGCGAGGCCCGGCGCGATCCTGCGGATCTGCGCCATCTCTTCCGGGGCTGTCGCGCCCACCACGAGCCCGACGGTGCCGCCCGGCCCCCAGTCGAGCGCACGTCGCGCCACCCGCGCGTAGAGCGGCTCGGCCGGGGCGGTGCCATCCGCGGCCACCTCGAGATCCTGGAGCTCGCCGGCGCCCGGATTCGATGTTCGGCAGAGGAGGTACGCGAACCGGTCCAGCCGCTCGAGGAGTGGCGCGACCGCGTCTGAGCCGAGGTACGGGTTGACGGTGACCGCATCCGCGCCCAGCGCATCGAAGAGTGCGACCGCCTGGCGCGCGGCGGTCGGGCCGATGTCGCCGCGCTTCGCATCCGCGATGACCGGGATGCCGTCCGGGACGGCCGTCCGGATCCGCTCCAGGGCCGCAATCCCTGCGCTGCCGTACGCCTCGAAGAAGGCGAGGTTCGGTTTCACCGCGGAGGCATACGGGCCGGCCACCTCCACGAGCAGCCGCGCGAACCGTTCGAGGCCGGCGAGATCGCGGGAAAAGCCGCGCGGCAGGTTCGCGACGTCGGGGTCGACCCCCAGGCAAAGGACCGTCCCCGTGGCCGCACTCCGGGCCGCGAGGCGCTCGAGATAGCCGGGCAACGCCGTCACGGCGCGACGGAGCTCGCCGGCGTCTCGCCGACCGGGGCCGCCGTCGGCGCAAGCGTCGGCGTCGGTGCCGGCGTGGGGAGCTGGTCCGCCGGGATCCACCACCCGGGCCGCGATGCGGGGTCCAGGCCAGCCGAAATGGTCAGCTCCAGCGGAGTCCCGTCCAGACGGAGTGCCGCGGCCGCGTCAATCCCGACCAGCCACAGGTCGGTGACGCCGTCGTCGATGGACAGGTACGCCAGGGCGTTCCCGGCAGGCGACCAGACGGGATTGAAGCTCCGCTCGTCCTTCGTTACCCGGAGGAGCTCCGCGCCCTGCCGGGCGTCGAGGATGACCACATCCGTCCCGAACGCAGTCGTGCGGGTCGCCGCGATGTATCGGCCGTCGGGCGACCAGGCCGGAGACGTGTAACCCGGTCCGGTGAGCGCCGCGGACTTCCCGGTCGTCATGTCATAGCGCATGATCACCGGCGCACCGCGCGAGCCGTCGCGGGCATTCTTGACGAAGAGCAGGTACCGGCCGTCCGGCGACCACGCTGGATCCTGGTGGCCGAGCGGCTCGACCTGCGGCGCGTCGAGTGACGTGAGCTCGCCCGTGGTGAGGTCGAATTCCTTGAGCACGACGTCGCTCTTCGACGGGTTGGGTCCGTCGGTGACGACGACGATCGTTGCGCCGTCGGGCGACGCGACCGGCTGGCGGAGGAAGTACGACCAGGTGTACGAGCCGGACTTGATCCGGCCGACCAGGAGTGCCTCGGGCTCGCCCCCACCGTCCGCCTGGATGCGCATGAGCGTCGGGGTGGCGAGACGGAAGCGGCGGGCGAGGTTGTTGATGCTCCAGCGGCCGGCTTCGTCGGCCGTCCGAATGAAGTAGATCCATTGCCCGTCGGCTGAGAACGAGGGCATGGCGTCCCGCCCGCCCGAGGTCAGGGCGCTGGCCGTGGGGCCCCGCTGGAGCCAGATGGTGCCGGACTTCACGTACAGGATCGTGCCCGGAACGTCGGCCCGTGGATCCACGATCACCACGTTCGAGGGTGTCGGCGTGCGGATCGGGCCGCCACCACCCTCTCCACCGCCGCCCGGGATCAGCGGCAGGTTGCCGGTCAGGAGCGCCAGGCTCAGCGCACCAACGAGGATGAGACCGAGTCCAGCCAGGAGATCACCCGATGGGACCCCCGCCATCGAGCGGCTCCGGCGTCCGGGACCTCCACCCGTCTGACGGAGGTTCACGAGCCCGGCTCCGCGGCCAGCGTGGCCACGGGCGCCCGACCTGGGCCCATCGCCACGGGCACGCCGCCGTGAATCGCGAGGGCCTCGGCGTGATAGCCGGACGGTGCGACATCACGAATGTCCAGCTGGAGCGACTCCACGGCGCCGAACCGCCGGCTCACCAGGCGCGCCGCAACATCGACGCGGTCTCCTTCCGCGACCTGCGTCGCCAACTCGGGCCACCCGAAGGCGATGCCGTCGAGGACATCGAGCCGGCGTTTCAGGACCAGCTGCGTGTGGCCGCCATTGACCTCGCGGGCCCGCGTGACGGTCAACCCGAGCACGACCACGAGCGGCTCCGGGTTGCCGGTCCCCCACGGCCCAAGGCGGATGAGATCCCGGTGTAGCTGGTAGTCGACGTCCGCGGCGGCAAGGGCAAGGTCGATCTTGAGGACGATTTCCGGATCCCGCGGCACGTCGGCGGCCGCCAACGCCAGGAACCGCTCCCGGAACGCCGCCCAGCGCTCGGTGCGGATCTCGAAACCTGCGGCACCGGCGTGTCCACCGTGCCTGATCAGCAGGTCATCGCACGCGGCGAGCGCATCCGCGAGGTGGAGTGTCCCGTCGCCGCGGCAGGAGGCACGGACCACCTCGCCCAGGTCCGCGCCCACAATGGCCGCCCGACCGCGTTCCTCGGCCAGGCGCGCAGCGACGAGGCCAACGACCCCGACGGGCCAGGGTCCCCGGATAATCGTCGCGGCGGCGCCATCCACGGCATCCGGCGAGATCCGGGCCTCCGCGACCGCCTGCTTCGTCAGGTCGCGGCGTTCCAGGTTCGCCGCCTCGAGCATCGCCGCGAATGAGGCCGCTTCCTCTGGGCCCGAGGCCAGCAGCAGGCGCGCGGCGTCCATCGCCTCCCCCACCCGGCCGGCCGCGTTCAGCCGGGGCGCAACGGCGAAGGACAGCGTCTCGACGTCCACGGCCCCCGGTGCGACGTTCGCCCGGGCGAGCAGCGCGGCGATCCCGGGCCGCGCGCCGGCGCGGATCGCCGCCAACCCCAGCCGCACGATCGCGCGGTTCTCGCCGAGGATCGGCGCCACGTCGGCGACCGTGCCGATGGCGGCGAGATCGGCCAGGGCAAGGGCCTCGGGTCCATCCCCCAGCAGCAGCCGGGCCAGGGCGAAGGCGATCCCTGCCCCGGACAGGCGCCGGTCCGGGTAGCGGCTGTCCGGCCGGTGAGCGTTGACGATCGCCACGGCCGCCGGCAGCTCCGCCGGGACCCGGTGGTGATCCGTGATGAGGACGTCGATGCCCCGGGCTCGCGCGGCGGCCACCTCAGCGACGCTCGTGGTGCCCGTATCCACCGTCACGATGACCCGGGCGCCCTCCCGAGTGGCGGCGTCCACGGCCGCGAGGGACAGTCCGTGGCCCTCCTCCAGGCGCGACGGCACGTACGGGAGCACCACGACGCCATAGGCGCGCAGGGCGATCGTCAGGATGGCCAGGCCGGTGATCCCGTCCGCGTCGAAGTCGCCGAACACGAGCACGGTCTCTGCCCCGTCGCGGGCGCGCCGGATGCGGGCAAGGAAGACATCGGCGTCGGGCAGCAGGGCCGGATCATGCAGGCCGTCCCGGGGCTCCCCGAGGTGCCGTGCTACGTCTGCGGCGTCGCCCACGCCGCGGCGCATGAGGAGCGCAGCAGCCCACGGTCCCAGTCCGAGCGCAGACGCGGCGTCGACAAGTTCGGATGCAGGAGAAATCGGTTCTGGAAAGACCCAGCGGGCCCGCGGCTGGAGCACGGGTTCAGGATGCCACGGCCGGCTGCGAGGCCGCTCTCCGGCGACTTATGCGGAGGCTCGGCGGACGGTCGGCGGTCCGCTCCGCCGGCCGTGCCGGCGGTCCTCCCACTCCTGCCACACGACGAGGAGTGGGCTCGCGTTGAAGATCGACGAGTACGTCCCGGAGATGATCCCGATGAGCAGGGCCAGGACGAATTCTTCGGTCGCCGACCCACCAAACAGGAGCAGGGCCGTCAGGGTCAGGACCACCGTGAAGCTCGTTGTCACGGACCGACCGAAGGTCTGGAGGAGCGAGTGATTGACGATCTCGGCGAACGGCTCGCCGGCGTGGCGGACGCGGTTCTCGCGAACCCGGTCGAACACCACGATCGTGTCGTGGACGCTGAATCCGATGACCGTCAGCATCGCCGTCACGAACAGGCCGTCGATCTCGACATCGAACAGCGTGCCGAGGATCGCGAAGGCCCCGAGGACGATGATGACATCGTGGACCAGCGCGACGAGCGCGGTGACGCCCATCTTCACGTCACGGAAGCGGAGGGTGATCCAGGCGAGGATCCCGAGGCTCCCGACGAGGATGAGGATGATGGCCTGGTTGATCAAATCGGAGCTCACGACCGCACCGATGGAGCTCAGCGACGCCTGCTCGGCGATCGGGCCGAGGGCAGTCTGAAGTCCCGTCGCGATCCGGCCGATCTCGCCCTCGGTCGGCACCTGCGTGATGGAGCCCGGGATGGCTGTGGGCGACGGCGAGACGGAGGGCTCCGGGGAGGCACTCGGGGCGGGTGTCGGGCTGGATCCTGACGTCGGCTCCACGGTCGGGGCCGGTGCCAGGGTGGGAACCGCAGTGGGCGCCGGCTCAACATGCCGCAGGTCGAGCTTGGACAGGCGGATGTCGAAAAACCCCTTGCCCGTCAGGGCCACGGTCGCGTCGGCCTGCCCGAGCGTGACGAGTTCGGCCCGGACTTGCCCGGAGGTCACCGACGTGTCGGCGAACCGGATGGACCAGGTTGTGCCGCCGGTGTAGTCGATCGAGAACTTCAACCCCGCGGTTCCACCACTGAATGGCGTGAGGAGGATGAAGATCAGCCCCGGGATCGTGATGAGCAGGGAGAACGCGAAGAACCAGCGCCGCTTCCCGATGACGTCAAACACGCGGGGAGACCTCCCGCCGAACACCGCGACCGGTGGGCCGGTAGGTGAGCTCGCTCTCGGAGATGCCGTACAGCCGCGCCTTCCGGGCCCAGTCCCGGGCGACGATGATCCGGAGCATCGTTCGGGTCACGGTGATCGCGGTGAACATCGAGACGAGCACGCCCAGGATCAGGACGAGGGCGAAGCCCTGGATCACCGAGGAGCCGAAGAAGTACAGGATCGAGGCGGTGATCAGGCTCGATACGTTTGAGTCGAGGATGGAGTTCCAGGCCCGCGAGAAGCCGGCCTCGATCGCCTGGGGCAGCGACTTCCCGAGGCGCATCTCTTCCTTGGAACGCTCGAAGATCAGGATGTTGGCGTCGACCGCCATGCCCACCGAGAGCACGAAGCCCGCGATGCCGGCGAGGGTCAACGTGACCGGGATGAGCCGGAATACGGCGAACAGGACCAGCGCGTAGTAGAGCAGCGCGAGGCCCGCGATCGCGCCCGGAAGCCGGTAGTGCAGGAGCATGAACATGAGGACAAGGCCGACGGCGATGCCGCCCGCCAGGATGCTCCGATCGAGGAATTCCTGGCCAAGCGTCGGCGCGATCGTGTCGCTGGACAGCTCCTCGACGGGGAACGGCAGCGCGCCGAACTGGAGGACATTCACAAGCTGCGTGGCCTCCTTCTGCGGGAAGCCACCGATGTTGCCGCTCGTGATCTGGACGTTGCCGCCCGTGATCGGGCCCTCGATCACCGGTGCGGAAATGACGGCCGAGTCCAGGACGATCGCAAATTGCTCGTTGACGTGGCTCGCGGTCCACTTGGAGAAGAGCTGTTGGCCGGCGTCCTTCAGCACGAAGTTCACGGCGCGATTGCCGCGCTGATCCGAGCCGATATTGGCGCTCGCGAGCTGATCGCCCGAGAAGAGGATGCAGGTCGTCGTGACCACGCCGCTGTCCGGGCAGTTCGTCGCCGTGCTGACGTCGATGGTCTGGCCCTGGTTCACCGTCACCGACGTGGGAATCGGGACGAAGTCGAGACGACCGGTCTGGCCGACCAGCGCCCGCACGGAGGCCGTGTCGGTGACCCCGGGGAGCTCGACCACGACGCGATCGGTCCCGCTCGTCACGACGATCGGCTCGGCCACCCCGGTCGAGTTCACCCGCCGGTCCATGATCTCGCGGACGACTTCCAGGTCGGCCGGCGTGGGCGCCTTGCCGCCGGCGGGCATGACCCGATACTCGACCTTCAGGCCGCCCTGCAGGTCGAGGCCCAGCTTCGTCTCGATCAGGCGGTTTCCGCTCTCGGTATCCAAACCGGGCAAACGGAGATTGGGCCAGAAGTCGATGATTAGGGCGAATACGCCGATCACGGCGATCAGGATCAGTGTGGTCCGTCGCATCGACGGCGGATGATACAGGTGCGAGCGTCACGCTGCCCGCGGCCGCTGCTCAGGGCTCCAGGCCGGCCTTGATCCGCGCCGCGAGCGCCGGTCCGATGCCCGGCAGCGCGGCGATCTGCTCGACTGGGGCTTCGCGAATCCGCTTCACTGAGCCGAACGTCCGGAGGAGCACGGCGCGTCGCCGCGGCCCGATGCCGGGCAGGTCGTCGAAGGCCGAGCGCACGGACGCCCGCGCCCGCAACTTGCGGTGGTACGTGATCGCGAAGCGGTGGGCCTCGTCCCGAATCCGCTGGACCAGGTAGAGCGCCTGCGAGGTCGTGGGCAGCAGGACCGGCTCCGGACGATCCGGCAGGACCAATTCCTCTCGCTCCTTGGCCAGGCCGGCCAGCGGAAGGTCGTGCAGGCCGAGCTCGTCGAGGACGAGCTTCGCCGCGCTGACCTGGGCCCGGCCGCCGTCAACGATCACGAGGTCCGGCATCGCCCAGCGCCGCTCCTCGGCGCTCCCCTCCTCGCCCAGCTTGGCGTTGCGAAATCGCCGTCGAAGCACCTCCTGGTGGCTCGCCACGTCGCTCTGGCCCTGGACGGTCTTGATCTCGAACCGGCGGTACTCGCCCGTCCGCGGCCGCCCGTCCTCGAAGACGACCATGCTCCCCACGGAGTTCGTGCCCTGGAAGGTGGAGATGTCGTAGCACTCGATGCGTTCCGGGAGGACCGGCAGTTCGAGGGCAGCGGCGAGCTCCTCGAGCGCGCCCAGGGTCTTGCCCTGGTCGGCGAGCCAGCGAACCTGCTCGCGCGCGAGCATTTCCGCCGCGTTGCGGGTCGCGAGGGTCATCAGCTGACGGCGTTCGCCGCGCTGCGGGGCATGGAGTCGGACCGCGGCAGATCTGGTGGCGGACCTTCCGGACCCGCGGGTGCCGGCGGTGGCGGTCGCGGCACGGCGGTCCGCCAGGAACCGCTCCAGGTCGTTGGCGTCGGGAAGCTGGCGCGGGACGGCGACCTCGCGCGGGACGCTCGTGGCGCGGGCGTAGTACTGGAGGAGGAAGCCGGAGACGACTTCCTCATCCGTCGTGTCGCGCGGCGACGCGAGCATGAACACATCCCGCCCTACGGCCTTGCCGTCGCGAATGACGAACAGCTGAACCGCGGCCTGGTTGTCCTGCCGGGCCAGGCCCACGAGATCGAGATCCGTCCGGGCAAAGGCGGCCATCTTCTGGCTCTCCATCGTCCGTTCGATCGCCCGGACCTTGTCCCGGATACCGGCGGCGCGTTCGTAGTCCATCCGTTCGGAGGCCTGGGACATTTCGGCCCTGAGCGCGTCCGCGACGGACTCCTGACGGCCCTCGAGGAACAGCTCCACCTGCGCAATGTCGGCCCGGTAGGCGTCCTTCGTCACCGCCTCGATGCACGGGCCCTGGCAGCGTTTGATGTGGTACAGCAGACAGGGTCTTTGCAGCGCCCGTTCGCCGTTCTTGATGTCGATCGTGCAGGTCCGGAACGGGAACAGGCGCCGGACCAGGTTCATCGCCTCGTCCACGCTGGACGCGGACGCGTACGGGCCGAAGTAGCGACTCCCGTCCTGCGGCAGCTTCCGGGTGCGCTCGACGCGCGGGAAGGCGTCCCCCAGGGTGATCTTGATGTACGGGTAGCTCTTGTCGTCCTTCAACCGGACGTTGAACGGCGGCTGGAAGCGCTTGATCAGGTTGCCCTCGAAGAGGAGGGCCTCGGAAATCGAGTCGGTCAGGGTGTATTCGAGGTCCGTGACCTTGTCGATGACGCTCCGGATCCGGTGGACCTCGCCGCCCGGCGACTCCTTCTGCCAATAGCTCCGGACGCGGCTCCGCAGGCTCTGCGCCTTGCCGACATAGATGACGTTCCCCCGGGCGTCCTTCATGAGGTACACGCCCGGCCGATCGGGCAGATTCTTGAGGGTCGCGGCGAGGGCGGCGGAGAGGGTCGGGGTCACGCGCCCATCCTACGGGGAGTGGCGATTCGGGCGCGACGGCCCTATCGCGGCGACGTGACCGTGGTCAGCGAACGCGCGGACGCAGGATGGGAGCTACGAGGGCTCCGGCTTCTCCGCAGCCTTCACGTCTGGCATGTGCTCTGGCTGCCTGGCGACGCCGATTGTCGTGACGGCGTGCTTGCGGGCAGTCGGGAACGCCGCGACCGCGGCGATGTCCTCGACGTGCCGGACTTCCAGGTTGGCGCGACGGAACAGGGGCACGAGTTCGCTCGGGATGTCCTCGTCGATGACGATCCGCACGAGACCTATGCCGTCACCTCAAGGAGATGTCCGACCTCCTCAAGCGCCGCGACGGCCTGATTGCGCGACACCGACGGGTAGTGCTTGATGAATGCGTCGACCGACTGCCCATCCGCCAGATAGTCAAAGAGGATTTTCACGGCGATCCGTGTCCCCGTGAAGACGGGCGCGCCGCTGTGGGTCTCTGGGTCGCGAGTGATGGCTGGTCTTGTCTTGCTCGGCATCTCAGTCGCCTCCGCTTCATAGCCTACTGGCAGAGTGTGGTCGGAGTCCACGGGATTAGCAGGATCGCGATACAGGGCCCTCACCCCGCCGGCCCCTCGGCTCTTCCCTCGGACACGAGCTTGGACGGCAGTTGGGCGCCAGGAGGAAGCCCGATCGGGGCCACGCGCAGGAGATCGCCGTCTGCCCGCCTGATCAGACCTTCACGCTCGAGCTTGACGAGGCCCGCCGGCATCGTCTTCAGGAGAATGGCCACCGGACGCCCGCGATCCGTGACTTCGACGGTCTCCCCCGCTGCCACCCTGCGCAAGATAGCGCTCGCCCGCCCGCGCAGCTCCCGCATTCCGATCCGATTCATGTGGGACACCGTAGCACCGCGCCGATTGGGCACGGACGGCGCGTTCGGACGTTGAACTGCGGCTGGAAGCGCTTGATGAGGTTGCCCTCCAGGAGGAGCGCCTCGGAAATCGAGTCGGTCAGGGTGTACTCGAGGTCGGCGACCTTGTCGATGACGCTTCGGGGTCACGGCCCGGATAGTAGGCGACGATCAGGCGCAGCGGTTCGCGCGGCGGATCGAGACCCAGCTCAGGCCGAGATCCGCCGGACCAGGCGAACGCCCCGAGCAGGTCACCGAAGACTTGACTACTACGCAGTTCGCGTAGAAGATGGCGGTCATGAAACGGATGCTCAGCGAGCGAACGGCGGCCGCCCTGGTGGCCCTGGCTGAACGCCCATCCGGACTGCGCCTTGCCGAGGTCGCCAAACTGACCCGCGCTCCCCTCTCGAGCGCGCAGCGGACCGTCGAAGCGCTGCTCGACGAAGGCCTGGTCGTACGCGAAGGCGCCAGTCGACCACGCTACCGCCTGGCCCCCGAGGCACCAGCCGACGCGCTCTCGAAGCTCGCGACCTGGCGGCTCACCCAGCGCCGGGCGGCGCAGATCCGCCAGCAGACAGCCGCCATGGAAGGCGACGCGAAGCTGCCGCGGCTCGACCTCGAGGCGCGCCTCCGGGAGGTCATGGCGGACCAGGAGACTGCGGAGCGACTCCGCGACATGGCGGAGCGCCTCGTCTGGTGGCAGCGCGTCGAGCAGACCCTTCGTCGCCCGGAGCGACTCATCGCGCAGGCGATGGCCGTCGGGACGAGCGAGGACGCCGAGCGGGTCGAGGCCATCTTCGGGACAGAGGCCATGCGCCGCGTGCTTGCCGCCGCGCCGGCCGGCATCTTCGACCCGCGCCGCTGGGACTACTGGCATCTGCGCTTCGGCTACGTACGGACGCCACCGCTGCCGACGAGACCAGCGTGAGCCCCTTCGCGCCGAAGCTCGTCGCTCTGCCCGCGACGCAGCAGGCCCTGTGGCCGTCGCTCCGGATCGGCAGGCCGAAGCGACGAGCCTACGCCTGCGACCGTACGACGCGGGCGCGCAACCGGCGGGGGCCGCGCCGCGGCTAGAGTGGGACGTGCGCGTCCAGGTGGCAGAGCGTGACGGTGGGGGCGGCGTCGGCGATCGCGCTCGCCCACTTCGCGTCGTTCGCGATGACGAGCGAGATTCCGGCGCCCAGGGCCGTGGCGATGATGAGCGCATCGGGGGTCTTCAGGCCCGTCTGGGCGCGCAGCCGCGCGGCTTCTCGGGCGATCGCGTAGTCAATGCTCGAGACGGTCAGGTTCGGGAAGTGGAGCAGGAATGCGTCGACGATCCCGAGGGCAACCGCGCCAGCATCAAAGGGGCGCACGAGCGTCTCGGCCACGCTCACCGCGCTGATCGTCGCGCGGTTGCGCCCGGTCCGCACGAAGTCATCGATGACCACGGTCGTCGCCGGGCTGGCCGCCTCGCTGGCGTTCAGATACGCGAGGATGACCGACGTGTCGAGGAGGATCTCGGCGTACGGAGGGACGGCCGCCTCAAGCGAAGAGCGGCTCACCCTTCGTTCCAGCTGTTCCGCTCAGCCTCCAGGTAGGCGTCCGCATCGGCTCCCCAGAGTCCCCGAAGCGCGCCCGCGTAGCTCGTGCGCACGCGCCGCAGGTGGAGCGTCTCGTCATCCCCGGGCTCGAGCTCGACAACGAACGTCTCGCCTGGCTCGATCCCGGCGGCGCGCACGATCACGTCGGGGATCGTGATCTGGTTCCGCGCGCGGAGGTGCGCCTCGGCGCTGACGGTCTTCGCCATGGTGGTGGCCATGCCTCCTGGACGCCCTGCCGGCCGGAGTGGAATACGGCCCAACCGTTCCGGGCCGATGCGAACGATACCCACGGTTCTGAGTTCCGTCAAGTGCTCAGATCCGATGGTCAAAGTGCGAATGGACACAGAGCCGCCACCGAAACTGGCGGCGCTCGTCACGCACCACGATGGTGTCGATCGTCGACAGGCATGCCCGAGTCGGACGCTTGCCGGACAGTCGACCATAGAGTATGTTCACGAACGAGGGCCGTTCGATGCCAGCGCCGCTCCTCTCTCGGGCCGTCGATCACGTTCTTCAGATCATGGCGCTCACACCCGATCGCGCTCAAGTCACTCGGGATCCCGGAGGCACTGGATGCGGCTGGAGTGGTCGTGCTGAAAGTTGCCCTGTTCGGGTCGTTCGCCCGTGGTCAGGCAGGTCCGGGCAGTGACCTCGATCTGCTTGTCGTCGGGGCCGAGTCGCAACCGGGAGCAGCTTCCGCGGCGCTTTCCCCGCTCTCGGCGCGTATCGGCCATCCGATCAACGTCCAGGTCTACGATCACGCTACCTACCTGGCCGAAAGGGAACTGGGCACCAGCTTCATCACGGCGCTCATCAACGGCCCGCTGATCAACCTGCGAGGGGAACTGTGATCCCCACGTTCCAACAGGTCCGGCTCGCCCTCGACGTTGAAGCTCGCGCGGCCTTCGCGAACGGCGGCACCGCCAAGATCTGGCTGCGACCGATTGAACTCGAGAAGTCGCGCGGCTACTCTGATCCACAGATCGGACGAATCCTTCGTATCGCCGGCGAGCACGAGGCCGAGTGGCTGGCCGAGTGGGAGAAGCGCTGCGGCAGCAACTGAGAGAGCTCTGACGCAGGTTCCCGTCACCGAGCGGGTCTACTGCGACGACGAGCACATTCACGCCCAGCTGGCCGATGGTCGCCCACCGCGTCGTCCTCGGCCGCAAGCTGTGCCATGCGCGCCGCCCGGACTGCACGGTCTGCCCGATCCGTCCGCGGTGCCGGAATTTCGATCCGAAGGCGCCGTAGCCGGGAGCGCTACCCTCCACGCGCTTACCGAGTCGGCGGGTCAAGCAACAAGCATCACCCGCTTCTCGCGCTCGTCTAGGCTATCGTAGTCGTCCAAAGTCAGGGGCTGTTGTATATCTGACTGGACAAAAGTCCCCCTCTTTTGTACAGTCGCTGCGTGCTCACGCTCGACCAGATCAACCGACTCAACGCGTGGTGGACAGATCCCGCGTGGACAGCTGGAACCGACCCGCACCTCGTTGCGGCCGCCGCGGCGTCGTTCACGTGGGATCCCCGTCCGTTCGACGCCGCCGATCTCGCGTCGGGGGCCGTCTTCACGCTCCGCGGACCACGCCAGAGCGGGAAGACGACGCTCACCAAACGCCTGATCGCCGAACGAGTCGCCGCCGGCCTTGGTCGACGCACGTGTTTCCTGACGCTTCAGACGATCGCCACCGCCGATGAGCTTCAGGAAGCGATCGAGACAGCGCTCCGGCTATGGCCCTCGGAGGCCGCGCCGTGGCTGTTCGTGCTCGATGAGCTGACGTTCGTGAAGGGCTGGGCGAAGGTCGTCGCCCACCTCCGGGAGCACGACCGCGCGTTCCGGCTCGCGACGGTCATCCTCACCGGCTCGTCCGCGGTGGACCTGGTCGAGTCGGCCGACATCCTCCATGGCCGGCGTGGCCGCTCGGATCGTCCGCTCGACCGGCTCCACATGCCGATGACGTTCCGCGACTACGTCGGCGCCAGGGCGCCTGCGGCGGTCCCCTCCGCGAACCTTCACCTTGGCGACCTCCTGAGCCCCACCGGCCGCGACGCCGTTCGCGTGGCCGCCCTGCGCACCGACGAGCTCGATCAGTACCTCGTCGAATACGCGCGCTCGGGCGGTCTGCCGGTGCCGGTCACCGACATGCTCGCGGACCGCGCGCTCGCGCTCGGGACCGTCACCGAGCTGTGGCGAGGCCTGTCGGCCGACGTGCGCCGCCTCAACCGAAACGAGGCGACGCTCTCGAAGCTCCTCGCGCGCACCGTCGTCGGCCTCGGCTCGCTGACGAACTTCGCCGACCTCATGCGCGACATGGATGTGACGAAGACAACGGCATCCGCCTATGTCGATCTGCTCGCGAAGTCGTTCGCCCTCGTCGTGCTCCATCAACGCGACACCAAACGCCAGGGCGGGCCATCGCTCACCAAGGGGCGCAAGCACTACTTCGGGGACACCGGGTTCGCGGCGATTCCCGCGGCGCTGGGTGGCCCGACCGCTCCAGAGCCCGCGCTCGTCGAGAACCTTCTTGCGATCGCGCTCCTGCGCCACACCGAACGCGACGTGCTCGAGCGGTTCGCCGCCCCCGAGCACCTGTTCGTATGGCGGAGCGCGGACGACCGTGAGATCGACTTCCTCGTCGATGTCGGTACGCCGATCCCGCTCGAGTCCAAGTACGCGTCGCGCCCGACCGGCAAGGACTACGAGTCGATGACCAAGGCATTCGGCCGCGGCATCATGGCCAGCCGGCGGACCCTCGAAGCGGAGCGCTCCATCCTCACGGTCCCGGCCGGCGTTCTGCTCGCGCTCCTTGGCTGAGGGCGCAGCAGTCGGGTCACGCCTGCCGCGAGCTGGAACAGTGCTCGGCAGAGATGTCCCGCCAGATCTGGTCGTCTCCGCAGGCGACACCTCGCGGCGCGTCACCGCGTCGTCCTCGCCCAGCATCTCCATGAGCGCGGGACCCCGATCGGCTTGAGCGGGAGGGACCGGCCCCAAACGCGCCCGGATGCAGTGCATGCATGAGATCCGGTCCGAGTGAGCGTGACCGACCCCCATTTCCGTACGTTTCTGAGACATGGCCACGCTCGCACAGCCCTGGTTCGATGCGCGAGCTGCATACGGCGGCGGCCGCGGGTCAAACCCGCGCGCCCCGAGACGCCAGAGCGCGCTGGGAGGAAGACCGCGCTGCGCTTCGGATGAGCACCTGCCGCCAACCGAATGGGCTGACCAGGGACGAGACAGTACGCGGGTCGGATCACCCCCGGATCAACGGCGGGCCGGACCGCTGGCGTCATCAGCTCGATAGCGCCCCCCGGTGTCGCGCCAGCGGATCCCTCGGCCTGCGGTGGTCATGGGCATGCACAAGGAGCGGGTCGACCAAGTCACGGTCGGTCCGAGTCGCCTCCGGCGGGGATGAACCACAGATCAGGGCCCCAGCGTGACTCCCGGCAGCTCCGAGCGCACGACCGGGTCGGCCTGCAGGCGCACCAGCCCCTCCGGGCCGATGAGGTCGGGCAGGCGCGACCCGGCACCGACCACGAGGACCGTCAGCGCGCCGAAGACGAGGAGCGGGACGAGGCCGACGAGGGTCGCCCGGGCGCCGGCGGGGAGCCGATCCCGCTGACCGGTCGCGGCCACGACCAGCGTGACGGCGACGACGAGCCGGCCGAGCCCCCAGATGTAGAGCGGGGCCTGGCCGGGGCTCTCGAGCGACATCCCGAGCGCCCGATCGAAGCCCAGGATGGGCACCGCGATCGAGACGGCACCGGACGCGAAGAGGGTGAGGAACGCCCCCGCCTCGAGGAGATCGCCCGGACGGCGTCGCTCCTGGAACCGGATCCAGCCAAGGCCGGCGACCGCCCCTGCGACGAGCGTCGTCGTCGTGTTCAGGACGATGTCGAGGCCCGGCGCGACGACCACGAACTGGAGCCCCGGCGCGACGAGCAGGAGGATGCTGCCGGCCGTGACGGCGACGACCGTGACGAGCAGGATCCGCCCGAGTCGGGCGTGTGTGGCCGCTCGGCGGGCGCGGGAGTTGCCGTCACGCCGGTGATTCTACGGCCCGGGATGCCGGCGGCGGTCGTTGGGGCGCGTCAGCGCGGCGGGATCACCAGTTTCTGGCCGATCCGCAGCTTCTTCGGGTCCGTGACCTCCGGGTTCGCCTCCTGCAACGCTTCGAGCGTGATCCCGAACTTCCGGGAGATCGACCAGAGGGTGTCGCCGTTCCTGACGACGTAGGTGCCCGTGTCTTGCTGGGGCGACGGCTCAGCCGGCGGCTCGGGCGCAGGCAACGCCGGGGTCACGATCGGCGTGGGCGTCGGCTCGGGTGACGGCGACGACGACGACGGGCTGGGCGAGGCCGCCCCACCACAGCCGGCGATGAGCATGGCGATCGCCGTGGTTGCGGCGATCTGCAGGAGGCGTCTGGGCACCTCCGAAGTGTAGTCCCGACGCGTTCAGCCAGGAGAAGCGGGACCAGCAGGCGGCGCTCGGCGCGAGCATCACGCTCGTCCGGAGCGACCAGCAGCAGATCACGGAGCAGCTGATCAGGACGATGATCGAGACGGCCCGCCGGATCAGCGAGGGGACCGGGGCGTGGTGGGTCGACCAGCTGAAGAACCGCGACGCGGCGATCGGCTACGAGTCGCTGGGCGACGAGATCTGGGAGCAGACCGACGGGCGCGTCGATGCCTTCGTCCAGTCGGTCCGCACGGCCCACTCGATCCATGGCGTGACGACCGCCCTGCGACGACATCGAGCGGACATCAGGACGGTGGCGGTCGAGCCCGCGGAGTCACCCACCCTCAGCGAGGGGCGGACCGGCGCGCATGAGATCGAGGGCATCGGGATCGGGTTCGTGCCGCCGTTATGGGATTCCGCCGACGCGAGCGAATTCATGACCGTCACGACCCCCGAGGCGGAGGAGATGGCGCGGCGCCTGGCGCGGGAGGAGGCGCTCTTCGCGGGCCCCTCATCGGGTACGAACGTGGTGGCCGCGCTGCGGCCGGCCGAGCGCCTGGGGCCGACGGCCACCGTCGTCACCGTCCTGGTCGACAGCGGCCTGAAGTACCTGACGACCGATGTCTATCGGGATGCGGAGCAGGCCGCGCTGTCGGACGAGGTGCCCCTCATGAGCCCCGAGGAGCTGGGGATGTCCCGCACCTCGTAGCCAACGGAGAGGGCCGGGTGGCGGGGTGGGGGGGGAACCTGTCCAGCGCGCCACCGTTGGCCGGCAGCACGAGTGTGTAGCCGGTGACGCCGTTGATCTGATGATGAGGCCGCCGCCGGTCACGAAGCCGGCGTTGGGATCGTAAGCGCCGATCATCGCCGTCACGCCGCCGACCGTGCCCGCCGTCCCGACGCTCCGTCATCGGTCGGTCTCTGTGGGTGGAGACGGTTCATTACGCGCACGGGGCGAGCGTAGCCGAGGGTCCGCGGAACCGAGGAAAGCAAAGGGGGCGGGAGCGCGTCGAGCGCGCCCGCCCCCTTCAGAGAACCTAGTGGACGACCAGGTTGCCGCCGTTCAGCAGCTGCTCGATCGTCTTCGCGCCGTTCCAGTTGGTGGAGAACACCAGCTTGTTCCCGTCCCAGAGCGTCACGCCGATCAGGTCACCGGACCCCGGCTCACCCTTGTCAGTGATCGTGATCTGAAGCGTCAGGTTGCTGCCCTTCGACAACGGGTTCAGCGGGTCGGTGATGTCGGTCAGGTTCGCCTTGGACCGGAAGTCCGCCAACCCCCAACAGGTCGAGCTCGGCGGGCCGCCACACGCGGCTCCGGTGGAGGTCTTCAGGACGATGCCGAGGGTGTCGGTGGCGTTCGTCTTGATCTGGTAGGTCTTGCCAGCTGCACGGTAGATGATGTTGACGTGCCCCTGGAGGTTCTTGAAGGTCTTGTTGTACTTCACGTTGAAGCCGAAGTTCGTCCGGGTCCCCGGGTCGGCCTTGTAGCTTCCGGCGGAGTTCGCGATCACCATGTAGCCGCCGCCCGTGACGAATGAGCCCGTCGGCTCCGCCACTTCGATGACGGCCGGCTCGAGCAGCCCTCCGCGGTAGTAGTTGTTGACCATCACGGTGACGGTGTACGCGCCGGTGCCGAGGGTCACGGAGCAGTACGCCGTTCCTGTCCTGGTGTCGCCGTTGATGAGCGCGACGGGCAGGTTGGCGCAGTCGGGCGGTGTCGAGCTGTTCACGAAGAACGTCACCGTGGCGTTTTGGATATCGCCGGGGTCCGTGTCGTACACCGAGTCCGAGGTCGGGAGAGCGTTGCTGTCCTGGATCGTAGCGCGAAGCGTGACGTTGGCGGATCCGGTTGAGCCGGTGAAGGCCAGCATGTCACCCGTGTACGTTGCGCGGGCGTTCTCCCGGTTCACCTGAAGAGTGATCTCCGTGAAGCCGCTGTTCGTTCCGTCGCTGACGGTCACCTTGATCGTGTATGTCCCGGGGGCAACCAGAGCCTGGCCGCCGAGTGTGATCGTCCCTAGGATCGCCATAGAGTCACCCGAGGCGGGCGTCAGCGTGAGGCCGTTGGGCAGCCCGGTTCCGTAGGCACCCGCGCCGACCTTGAACTGCGCTCCCACGGTTCCCGACGTCGAGTCCGAGTCCGTGACCGCGATCGACACTGAGACCGAATCGCTGTACTGGACGGTCACCGCAGAAGGACTCGGCGTGAGGACCGGTGTGCCGTCGTCGTCGGTGATGGTGCCAAGTCCCTGCGTGTCGTTCCCGCTGCCGAACAGGTTCACCAGGTTCGACAGGTTCACGTAGTACGTCTCGTCCGCCTCATCAAGGTTGTCGCCCACGACCTGGACGGTCACCGACTTGGTGGTCTCGCCCGGGACGAAGGTGAGGGTCCCGCTCGCGTTGTTGTAGTCGGTACCGCCGCCGACAGCAGTCCCGGGCGCCGTCGCGAAGTTGACGGTGATCGTCTTGCCGGAGGGCGCCGACAGCCAGACGGTGAACATGGCGTCGGTTGTCCCTGAGTCGCCCTCGGGATCGGTCGTCACGTTGTCGATCGACACCGTCGGCTCGGCGTCGTTGTCCTCGATCGTGTAGGTGTGGACGGCCGCCCCGAGGGTGGCGTTGACCGGGCTGGCGAGGGTGACGACGACCGTCTCGTCGAACTCGTCGAGGGGATCGTCGACCACCGCGATCGAGACGTCCTCGGAGATGTCCCCGGGGCTGAAGGTGAGCGTGCCGGAGGCGAGCGTGTAGTCGGTGCCGGCGCCGCTGGCGCTGCCGCCGGTGACGCTGTAGGCGACGGTCACGGTCTTGCCCGAGGCGGCCGAGAGGGACACGGCCAGGAGGGCCGGGGTCGCCGACTCGGCGCCCGAGGAGGTCGTGGCGTTGAAGGCGACCGTCGGCTCGGCGTCGTCATCGGTGATCGTCGCGGTGACCTGCTGGGTGCCCGACTCGGTGCCGTTGGTCACCGAGCTGATGTCGACCACGATCGTCTCGTCCGGCTCATCGAGGGTGTCCTGAACAGCGGCCAGGGTGATGCTGCCGGTGGTGCTACCGGCGGGGATGACGATCGACGTGCCCGAGCGGGTGTAGTCGTCGGTCAGGGTGGCCGTGCCGGAGAAGGCGAGGAAGACCGTGACGGTCTTGCCCGAGGCGGCCGACAGGGTGGCGGTGACGGTCGCGCCGCCGGCCGCCTCGGCCATCGGGCTGCCGGTCAGGCCGAGGGTGACCGTCGGCTCGGCGTCGTCATCGGTGATGGTGTAGGTGTGGACCGACGGTGAACCGAGTGTCGCGTTGGACGGACCTGACAAGGTAACGACGACCGTCTCGTCGACCTCATCGAGTGCGTCGTTGATGACAGCCAGTGGGATGTCCTCGGAGGTGTCCCCCGGGATGAAGGTGAGCGTGCCGGAGGCAAGGGTGTAGTCGGTGCCGGCACCGGTCGCGGTCCCACCGGTCACGGCGTAGCCGACCGTCACGGTCGAGGCCGAAGCTGGAGTCACCGTCACATTGAGGTTGGCCGGCGAAGTCGCCTCGGATCCGCTCGAGGAGGTCACAGCGAACTGAACAGTCGAGGCGACAACGTCATCGTTCAGGATCGTTCCGATTCCGGCGCCGTCTGCGATGTTCACACCGGGGCCGCCAGACGGGCTCGGGTTCGACAGCGTGACCGTGAAGGTCTCGTCGGATTCCGTGAGTGCGTCGCCACAGATCGTGACGCTGATCGTCCGACTCGTGTTGGTCGAGTCGAACGTGAGCGTCGTTCCTGTTGCATCGAGGTAGTCGACACCCGCCGAGCAAGACGTACCCTCCGTTGCGGGATTCGCGCCACTTGGCGCCGTGGTGTAGTCGACAGTGCCAGAACCGCTAGAGGTTGAACTGATGGTGAAAGTCATCGTCGACGTGCCGGCGTTCCCTTCCGCAAGTGACACGTCGTTGATAGACAACTGCCTGGCGGCCGCGACATACGGCCCGACGAACGGGCCGCCGCCGCCGACCGGCGGGGCGCCGGCCGGCTTCACGGAGTCGGTCGACTCGTCGGCGAGGGCGCGGGCGAGGTTGAGCCGCCCGTTGCCAGTCTGCGAAGCATCCCCGGCCGGGTCGGCGTTGCGGGCCAGGCGCCCGACGATGACGCCGTTGGAGGCGGACGGATCGGCGGCCGCCAGCAGGGCAGCCGCACCGGCGACATGGGCCGCGGCGGCCGACGTGCCGGTGATGGGTCCGTATCCGCCGTCTGCGGAGGTGGTCGCGATGCCCACGCCGGGCGCGCCGAGGAAGACGGCCTCGCCGTAGTTGGAGCCGGCCGCGAGCGCGTCGGAGGCGTCGGTGGAGGAGACGCCCATGACGCCGCGGTCGCCGGCCGGGAAGGCCCCGGCGGACGAACCGTCGTTGCCCGCGGCGGCGACGAGGACGACGCCCTCGGCCCAGGCGTAATCGATCGCTGCCTGGAGCGAGGACGAGTAGCCGGTGGCAGAAAAGGCCATGAGAATGACGTCGGCGCCTTGGTCGGCCGCCCAGACGACGCCCTGGATGATGTCGCTGTCCTGCCCGGTGCCGTCGGCACCGAGCACCGTGATCGGCATGACGCGCACGCCGTCGTAACCGACGCCCGCCACGCCAATCCCGTTATTGGTCTCGGCTGCGACGATACCGGCCATTGCCGTGCCGTGGCCATTCGGGTCGGCGAACCACGAGCCACCGAGCACCCACGAGGAGCCCGCCACGATGACGTCGTCCAGGTCGGGGTGGCCGACATCGACGCCGGTATCGAGGATCGCCACGACGGCGGATCCGGCAGGGTCGACGACGCCGTACGCCTGGTCCCAAGCGATCTGGGGAAGGGCCCACTGGTCGGGATACGAAACATCGTCGGGTGCGGCCTCGACGGCGCGGACGCGATCGGCATCGACACGCGCGACGCGGAGGTCGTCGCGGAGCGCGGCGACCGCGTCGGTGACCAGGGATGGGGCGAGGACGATGGAGCGCATCCGCAGCTGGGGCACGGCGCCGGTTTCGACGGCGCCTACGGCCGCGAGGATCGTCGACTGGTCGTCGGCGGAGACGCCGGACGCGAAGGTGACGATGAACGGCTCGGTCGCGCTTTCGGGCGTCGGAGCCGGGGTCGGGTCGGGCGTGGGCGTCGGGGTCGGGTCGGGGGTGGGCGTGGGTGTTGGGTCGGGGGTGGGCGTTGGTGTTGGGTCGGGTGCTGGGTCGGGTGCTGGGGTCGGTTCAGGCGTGGGCGTCGGGTCGGGGGTTGTGGCGGGCGCGGTGGCACTCGGGGAGGCGTCCGGGGAGGCCGTCGGATCTGCGCCCAATGAGGCAATCGGCGCGAAGAGCGAGGCGACGATGAGCACGACCTGCAGCAGCGCGAGTGCATGCAGACGCAGCGACGGACGGCTGGTTCCGGGCATTTCCGTGACTCCCCGAGGCTGAGCGTTGAACGCCCGCAGCGCATGGCGCAACGGGATGGTCACCGCGGGGACATGTGCCCACCTGGAGGATGGGACGGATGAGATGAGTGCAGTATTGCCGGGGGCACACGACCGGGCGGGCTATTCGAATTGTTCCTAGATGGTACTCACGGGGGACCCCAGTGCTAGTACCAAAGGGACATTTATGGTGCCAAAGCGCACCACCCGATCACTACCATACCGCCCCGGATCACACCGGTCCACTCCGGACTGACCACCGATCGTACCTTCGGGTCCTGGCTGGGAATCAAACCAGAGGCACTGCGGACGCCAGAATCGCGCCAGCCAGACAACGAAACGAGGCCGGGCCCTCGCGGGCCCGGCCTCGTCCATGGCGCAGGGGCAAGGCCGGATCAGCCCCCGGGGATGGTGATCAGCAGGAGCTGACCCCCTTCACGCTTGTTCGTCCAGTCCGGCCCAGCCGGCGCCAGGTTGTCCGGGCCATCTGCCTTCTGAACCCAGAGGGTGTGGGCCTGGATGGTCACGAGGAACTTCCCGGGTCCGAAGATCGACGAGACGTCGATGATGCCCGAGGATTCCCATTCGCCCCAGCGGCCGGCGGACGTCGCGAGGTCGTTGTCCGTCGGGCCCTCGTCGGCCGACTGATCAACCTTCGCGACGACACCGAGGGTGCCGCCAGTGGACGTGTACTTGTACTGCCAGATTCGAGCGGTCGTCGCGTTCGACAGGCTCTGATCGGCGAGCACGAACTGCTGGCTGCTGCCCGGGTCCTCCTGGATGTACAACCCGTTCTGGGTCGTTTCCAGGTTGTCCGGCTGGTGGATCTCGCCAAGCGTCTTTACGGGGTTGTCGTCACCTTCGATCAGGATCGAGAGGGACGTGACCTTGGTCGGATCGCTCGGGTCGAGGACCATCTTCCAGATCCGGCCGTTCGTCGAGGCGAACGGCGCGCCTGGGGCCAGGCTAGCCGAGCCTCGTCCAGAGTCGGCCAGGTAGACGACGTTGGACATCCCGGGACGCTTGTCCGTAGCGATGTCCTCGATCCGCAGGAACTGAAACGCGTTGTTCAGGTCGCTCCAGTGCTCCAGTACCCACTGCGGCCCATCTACACCAGGGCCGCTTGTCGTCCCGGGCCGGAGCTGCCAGAGGGGCGGATTGGCTGAACTCGGCGGGGACACGCCGGCCGGCGGAAGCGGGTACGGGCCACCGAGGGCGACGGGGACGTCTTCCGCGAGCATGTCGGTGCCGTCCAGGTTCTTGCCCGTCGCGATCTGCTCCGGGACCTTGATGAATTCGCCGCTGATCATCATCGCTGAGTTGACGGGGAAGTCGTAGTAGTCATTGATTGCGGCGTTGTCCGGCACGAAGGCCCAGAGGTCGCCGTCGTCGTTCCAGACGGCATCCCCGTCGTCCGCGATGTAGGAGTACAGCTGCGACTGCGGGGCGTTCTGGTTGAACGCGTCATCGCCCGAGAGGAGAACTGGCTTGCCGTAGCCGGGGACCGCGACGTTGTTCTCGTGGTTGAGACGTCCCATGCCCCAGATGGTGCGTGTCTTCCCGTTCTTCACGTCATGGGCAACAACCGCGCCGATCTGGCGGGCGCCGGGGGCACCCTCGAGTGACCCGGTGTTCGTCCACGCGGTGCCGGTCTCACTGACCCAGTCGATCCCCTCCTCATTCGTGAACAGGATCGGACGGCTGAAGCCCTGGTCTGAGGTCGCGAGGAAGTTCGAGCAGAACCGCTGGAAATTGGCGCTGCTCGCAATGGCGAAGGAGCCCTTCAGGATGCCTGCCGATCCCTGGTGCAGGAGCAGCTCGCTGACCTGCGAGTTGTCGAAGTCGTTCTGTGAGTTGCTCGCGGTCGGTGGAACCCCGTTCGGCCCGTACGGGAATGGAACCGTCGAGGTCTCGTGGTTGATGTACACGCTGACCGTGCCCTTCCCATTCGGGAAGACGGAGATGCCGTCCGGGAGCGCCTCGAAGGTAAACCCGTTCACGGTGTCTCCGACCGTGAGCAGCGCCTCGACACTGCTGCCGGCGGGCGCTCCGGACCCGAGCGCGATCATTGGTGTCTGTGAGGTCTTGAAGCCGGGGTTGGTCGGTGCGGCGCCCACGATCGGGGTGGTTGATGCGGCGATCGCGACGCCCGCCATGGCGGCGACGAACAGACGGCGTGACAACGAGTGGTGCATGGGACTCCTCCACGACGATTGGGGCACGAATGCGTCGGGCATATGGTCCGGGCACTGCTCCGAACCACCCTCAACGGGTCTGGATCGCCCACGATACGCCCGCGAGAAGCCGCCTGCAAAGCCGGCAGAGCCGCCGGCTATAGGTCGATGAAGGTGAAATCCAGGTAATTGGTGCGCCGACGCAACAGAAGATTCGCCGCCCGCACTCTCGCGGCGCTAGCTGGACCCCCTCAGGCGGCGGAGCCGACGGCGACCGATGCCCGGAGTCGGGTTCGGGCCCGACACATGAGCGCGCGAGTGGCGCCATGCGTCCGGCCGAGGTGACGGGCGATCTCCGGGCCCGTCACGCCGTGGGCGGCGAGGACGAGGGCGGTGCGCTCCGCCGGTCGGAGCACGGCCAGGGCGGCCAGCAGTTCAGTGCGACTCTCCCGCACGACGGCGATCGTGTCGGGCTGTTCCGGCATGGAGTAGTCGACGAGCCGGGGCGCGTACTTGCGCGCAACGGTCGTCCGGCGCGCTCGACTGATGACCACGTTCATGGCGGCACGGCACAGCCAGGCCCCGACGTTGTCAGGCCGGCGACCCTGCCGCGCCTCGCTGAGGAGCCGCAGGAAGGCCTCCTGGACCACATCCGCGGCGGCCTCGGGGTCGCGGGTCGCTCGCATCGCGACCGCATATGTCATGGACGAGTGCTCGCGGTGGGCCTCATCGACGAACTGCGCGGCGGAAGAGCGCGGCGTTCGTGCCGGGTACTGGACCACGCTGCTGAACATCGAAGATCTCCGGGAGCGGCGGTGGACCCCCGCAACTTGGCAGGTGACCACTGCGGCACCACTGCGGCGCGACTGCGGCGCCGCTCGGGCCCCTCAGTGCCCCAGTCGCGACACGCGGATGGGCCGCCGCGAAACTCCCAGGAGCACGATCCGAACGAACGAGCACGACCCATGCCCCGGACGTGCGGATTCCCGCTCCACGTGACGTTGGGTCGTGCTCATTCATCGAAAACGCGCGTCTGAGAGAAGCGCCCGGCCAACCGCGGCCGGCTCCTGCCCCTGAACGGTCCCGAGATGCGCGGATCTGCGCTGTGCTCCTGTGCCGATCGTGCGTACCGGATCCGGCTCGGGCCCCTCAGAGCCCCAGTCGAGACAGGCCGGCGGCTGCCGGTGGGCACCCGTCGGGGTCCCCGCGAATGGCCTCCCGGAAGGCCGCCGCAGCGGACAGCCGATCTCCCGACGCCTCGTACGCCTCACCGATGGCAACGCGGAGGTCGGTGGCCCGGGCCCGAAGGTACGCGCGCTGCTCCTCGACCTCGACACTGTCGCCGTAGAACGGGCAATCGTCCATGAAGTCGCCGCGGTACAGCGCTCGCGCCTCCTCGAGCGCAGCCAGCCGGGCCGACATCTCCGACGCGGCCTTCGCAGCATCCAGTCGCGCCAGGAAGGTCCGCACGTCCGACCAGTCCACGATTCCCGGGTCCAGGCGGTATCGATCGTTGTGGAATCGGATTGGCCCGCTTGTTCGTCCGTCGCGACGGGGATCGAGCGTCTGTCGGAGGCCGACCATCGTCCGGTGGAAGGCCGGGTCGGCGCGCTCGATGTCCGTGTCCGGCCAGATGAGCTCGAGCACCTCGTCCTTGGTCACGCCCCGCTCACCGCGATCGAGCAGGAAGGCGAACAGGCCCTGGGCCTGACGTGTGCCGGCCTTGTCGCCGCCCCAGCGCTCGATCGAGTGGCCGCTGCGCTCGACACGCAGTGGCCCGAGAGCGTAGACCCGAAGACCGCCCGGGGCGTCCGCGTGCTGGAGGAGAGCGGCGTGAAGCGTTTCAGCCTGGGATTCGACGGCGGCACGCTCCGCAGCCAGACCCGCGAGCCGATCGACCTGCTCGTCCTCGCGTCGACCGGTTCGCAGGGCCGCCGCGACGTAGGCGGCGGACATCCGCAGCAGGTCCTCATCGTGCGCACTGAGTGCCGCGCCCGAGGCCGTGTCGCCGATCCGGAGCTCGCCGAGGACCTCGCCGTTCGAGACAAGCGGGATCGGCTCGATCCCGCCCAGCCGTCCACCCAGGCCCTCCGTGGCGACGATGATGCCATCCGATCGGACGACAGTAAGACCGACGACATCGAGGGCGCGCGCCAGCCGGCCCAGCGCAGGCTGAACGCCCGCTTCGGCGGGACGTGCCGTCAGGCCCGACTGTCCGAGCGCCTGGAGCAGCCGGCGACGCGCCGCCGCTCGCGGTCCATCGCCGCTCAACCGCTCACGGAGCCGCCGGGACACCGGGTCACGAAGCGTGACCGCCATGACCAGGGCCATTGCCGTGAAGACCGGCAGATCCAGCCCGGTGGCCTGGCGGCTGGCGGTCTCAACTCCGAGGACCATGGCGAGCACCACGAAGAGACCGAGCCCACCGACCAGTGATGTCCGGAATGCCCGGGCCGCCACCGCCGGTCCAAAGAAGATGCCTGCCGAGAAGACCGCGTACGCGGCGAACACAACGCCAAGGGCAACGAGTGAGACACCGATCCAGGCATCGAGGTCACCGATGACGGGGATGAACCGCATCGCCCCGCCGACACCCCCGGTCGCGACAGTGGCAAGCGCTGCCCCGATCTGGCGACGCCGCAGACTGCCGGGCGTCGCGACCCGCAGCGCCGCTCCCAGCCAGATTGCTCCGACGACAAGCGAACCGAGGCGGACGGCGACCCAGCCCCAGAAGAACAGTGACCCCACCAGTGGGTCGGAGGTCAGCTGCGGAGGTTCCACGACCGTCCTGATAATGGTCGGCGCCGCGAAGATGAAGTTCGCAAGATAGATGCCCAGGATCGCCCGGCGCCGACCGAGCGAGGAAAACCCCTCGGACGCGATCGCCAGCGAGAAGTGCGCGGTTGCCGCGATTGCGAGCGCGGCCATGACCTCCTCGATGGCATGGCCCGCCGTGCCGGCGGCCGCCGATGTCGATAGGCGCTGGACGATGATGCTGCTGCTCCACGTGGCGATCGTCAGGGAGAGCAGCGCAAACACGCGGGACGCGGGCGATGCCGCGCGCGTCAGGACCGTCAGGCCCAGCCAGATTCCCAGGACCGCCGCGAGACTGTGAGCCGCGACCTCCAGCAGGGCTGGTGTCGCCATCGCGTTCTCCTCTCGGAAAACATTCGCGCCCTTGGAGCGGCATAGTGACACGCGGAATTGGGCAGCGCGCGGTGATTTGCAGGTGTCCGGGCGGTGATTGGCAGGTGACCGGGCGGTGACCGGGCGATAAGCGGCTTCTGCGAGATTCCGGCATGGCCCACGACCCGGCGGTCCAACAGCGCCTCGACCGGCTCGCCCCGGACCAGCGCGCTGCGGCGACGGCACCCCCGGGTCCGGTGCTGTGTGTCGCACCGGCGGGCAGCGGCAAGACGACGACGCTCGTGGCGCGGATTGCGTGGCTGATCGATGGCGGCACCGACGCGGCGACGATCACCGCGGTGACCTTCAACCGGCGCGCGGCCGAGGAGCTGACAGAGCGGCTCGCCGAGGCCTTGCCGGTGGGTGCCGATCCCGTCCGGGTCCGGACGTTCCACGCGCTCGGCCTCGAGATCCTCCGCGGCGCCGGCGAACCGGTCACGCCGCTCCTGGATCGGGAGACGGTCCTCCGATCCGTGCTCCCAACGGCGGAGCTCGCCGAGCTCCGACGCCTCGATACCGTGATCTCGCGACTCAAGCTGGACCTGGCGGTGAGTGTCGACGCGGTCGCGGCCGACCCGGAGGCCGGGCCGATCGCCCGCGCATTCGTCGCGTATGAACGCGCGATCGCCGACGCAGGCGGGCTGGACTTCGACGACCTTGTCGTGCGCAGCGTGCGGCTCCTGGAGAACCGTCCCGAAGTCCTCGCGCTGTGGCGCGCCCGATGCGCCCACCTCCTGGTCGACGAGGCCCAGGACCTGGATCGGATGCAGCTCCGGATAGCGCTCTTGCTCGCTGCGCCGGCCAATCGGATCTTCCTCGTCGGCGACGACGATCAGTCCATCTACGGGTGGCGCCTCGCCGATGTGCGCCGCCTTCTCGGCCTCGCGGAGACCGCCCTGCCGGGACTCCGCCGGGTGGACCTGGTGACGAACTACCGATGCCCGGCGACGGTCATCGGCCGCGCTGTTCGCCTCGTCGAGCACAACCGCGAGCGGTTCGCGAAGGTGATCCGGGCCCGGCCCGTCGCACCTGGATCGCTGATCCTCGCCCCGTCAAGAGCGGACGCCAGCGGTGGTTGCACTGCCGTCCTTCAGTCGTGGCCCGAGGACGATGGCACGCGCGCAATCCTCGCTCGGACCAATCGTGAGCTGCTCCCGGCGATCATCGCCTGCCTCGCCCTGGACGTGCCCTTCCGGGCCGGGGACCTCCGGCTCATCGTGGAGTCGCCGCAGGTCGATGTGCTGCTCGACCGGGCGCGTGCGCTTCAGGACGGCACTCCCCTCCTCGTCCGGCTGGTGCGGGTCCGCGGTGAGGTTGGTGGCGAGGCGCGCGACGGGGCGCGCGACGGGGCGACGGAGGCCGCGGAGGCGTTGCTCGCCTGGGCTCCGGGCTTCCGCGATCTTCCAGCGCTCAGCGTCGCGATCGAAGACGTGCGTGGCCGCCTGGCCCGGCTGCGTCGTGACGACGCGGCGCTCACCCTCGCCACTGCGCACGGGACGAAGGGCCTCGAATTCGACCACGTCGCGGTTATCGGCCTTGACGCGGGTCGCTTTCCGAGCGCTCTCTCCATCGCCGACGCCGAGGACCCGGAACGCGCGCTCGAGGAGGAACGCCGCCTCGCCTACGTCGCGTGGACGCGCGCGCGGCGCTCCCTGACGCTCGTCTACGACCCGGACGCGCCGTCGCGGTTCCTCTACGAGGCCTTCGATCCATGGGAACTCGCGCCGGCGGCGTAGGATCTGCGGCATGTCGAGACTTCCGTCACTCGGACCTCGCGGCGAGGGCTGGGTCGCGATCCAGATGGTCCTTCTGGCGCTGACCGGGCTGGCGGGGTTCCTCGGCCCGGCCTGGACGGGTGAGCCTCGCCTTGCCGCCCTCGCGGTCGGAGTGCTCCTGATGACTGGCGGCCTGGTCCTCGTCATCCTCGGCGTTCGCGATCTGCGCGATGCCCTCACGCCAATGCCCTATCCGCGCGACCACGCCGAACTCGTGCAGACCGGCGTGTATGGCCTGGTCCGCCATCCGATCTATGGCGGCCTGATCATCGGCTCGGTCGGCTGGGGCCTCCTCGCGGCTTCGCCCGCGGCACTCGCAA
>Ga0082335_1001880_pt1 | contig 41818 bp, 46 predicted proteins | sample Subgrocontami58m_FD_72375 | JGI IMG/M metagenome (GOLD analysis project Ga0082335, IMG submission 72375) | Subsurface groundwater microbial communities from S. Glens Falls, New York, USA - GMW37 contaminated, 5.8 m (SPADES assembly) (version 2) ...
GCTCATAGATTTCCTTGAGCATGAAGTGTTTGTAGCCGCCTTTTTCAGCAGCCTCTTTGCTCCAGTTGATTGTATGCACTTTTTTGTGCCTTTCATTGCCATTTAAATCAAAAACATTAAAGTTGTCCTTTGTCAAAACAGCAATTTCCTTATCGTCTAAATAAACTACTCTATTTGTGTAGCTCAATATTGAAGGAACATCAGAAGCAATAAAATTCTCATCATGTCCAACTCCAATTATCAAAGGACTTTCATTTCTTGCTGCAAAAAGCTTTTCAGGGCTGTCAGCATGCAATATCCCCAAAGCATAGCTTCCCTCTATTTTCTTTAGTGCAAGCTCCAACGCTTTTTCTATTTTATGTCTGTTCATATATTCTTCAATTAAATGAGCAACAACTTCAGTGTCTGTTTGCGAGCTGAATTTGTGCCCTTTTTTGATTAATTCTTCCTTAAGCTCAGAATAATTCTCAATAATCCCATTATGCACAACGCTTATCTTGTTTGTGCAGTCAGAATGAGGATGCGCATTTGCTTCTGTAACTCCGCCATGTGTGCTCCACCTGCAATGAGCAATTCCAACCTTTCCTTTAAACCTTAAGAAATTGACTCTTTTGTGGACTTCATCAAGCTTGCCAACTCCCTTTTTGAGATGGAAATTATTATTGTAGAGAAAGCACATTCCAACTGAATCATAGCCGCGATATTCTAGATTCTTCAAGCCATTGTAAAGCTTGTGGCTTACATTCTTGTTTGATACTAATCCGACAATTCCGCACATTTAAACTACCTTTACAAATTTAGATGTCATTTTTAAAAAATAAGTGCATCCCTCAAAAGAGGATTAAAAGAGATGCACTTGGAGTGTTTATCTGATGAGGTAACTAGTAGAGCACAGCTTATTTATAAATGTTATTAAAAAAATTATAGGAGTGTTATAAAAAAAGTTTTAATAGCTTGGTTAAGAGATTCACTTCCAATATGGTATATGCTTTAAAATAAGAGGATCTTCTTGGAATAATTTTCTGTACATATTTATTATCCTCTGTTTGTAGCCAAAAGGCGCTCTGCACGATTTACTCCACATTTCCCTGTAGAACCAATCCATCCTTCCAATGATATTTATATACTCTTTTATATACATTTTAGCATCTTTTGAGTCTTCTTTTAACTTTCCCTTTAACTTCTTGTTCAGGACATCCAGAAATTCTATATAGCGCTGTCCCATTATTTTTGTATCCAACAAATCAGAAAGCCATTGCTTGTGTCTGGAGCCAAACAGCATATACCTAAAATCATCTTCGCCGAAAATTTCTGAGCCAGTTACCATATCATCTAACGAATTTGTACTAGCTAAATATGGTTTTCCAGAACGCAACCCCCTGCATACAACCCTGATTTCTCCTTCCCTTTTAAAAGACTGAAGAGGATAGGATGGCGTTTCTGGGAACAATAGCAATTGGCTTATATCTTCGTAGCCCAACCCTATAATTTCCGGATATACTATTCCACTGACAATTTCAGCCCTCTTTTTCCTGTGGTTGTTTTCACTACTTTTGCTTCCGCTAAGATTAATAGTGAAAGTCTCATTAGACAGATCTCCAGGATTTCCTTCCGGTATCAAGAGTGTAATTGCTCCATAAGTTATTCGATTCATTTAGTGCTAGGAAATAAGAATTGTTTTTAAATCTTAACCTTTATCAACACTAAATTTATAATACCATTAAAAAACTTTTTATAGTAGTTCCACTTTCTTCATATTATGTTCATAGTAGACAAGCAGAAAAACGAAGTCTTTTCGCTGCCAGCAAAAGAAATAAGCGCAGGGCATGCAAAATGTGTAAGCTCTGAATTAGCCCAAAAAATCCTCGGCTTATTGGCAAAAGAGGCGATGTACCCCATAGACATTGCCAAATCATTAAAGGTTCATGAGCAGAAAATTTATTACCACATTCATAATCTTGAGAAAGCAGGAATTATAAAAGTTGTCAAAAAGGAAACAAAGCAAGGAGCAACAGCTAACTTCTATGCTTTGACTGAGCCAGCATTTGTAATTCGCTTCAAGAACTTCGAGACAACAAGCAAAATTGCGCAAATAAGAAACGAGTCGGAGTTCCTCGAGCCTTTTATCAAAAATGGGCAATTGGATGCTTTAATTATTGTTGGCTCGCCAGATCCTCATGGGCAAGACAAGGCAAGAAGCAGAGACGGCTATTATGGCATTGACTTGGCTTTGTTTCTCGGAACTTTTTTGAACTATGTGCCTGTGTTTAATGTAAAGCTGGACACAGAAGTTAGGGAAAACGATTTGGAAAATAATTTAATTTTAATTGGAGGCCCAGTAACCAATAAAATAACCGAAAAAGTGAATCCAAAACTTCCTGTAAAATTTGAGAACGGCAACATAAAATCAGACATATCCAATGAAATTTACCCTCAAGATGAATGCGGCTTGATTGTCAAAATAAAAAGTCCTTTCAACAAGGACAAATATGTTTTAGTTGTCGCTGGAAAAAGATTCAGCGGCACAAGAGCTGCAATAATTGCATGCTTAAAAGGATTCAAGAAAATAACTGCTGGCAATGTGCATAACCCAAGCATAAAGGCAAAAGTTGTTGAAGGCGTTGACATGGATTCTGATGGAATAGTTGATGATGTTGAGTTCAGGGAATAGGTTTTTTAAAAATTATTTTAGATTTAATGCGTTAGTAAATCAACAAAAACCTAAACTAATACATCAATTTTACATTAACCAAAATATTCAGAAAATTAATAATGAAAAATAATTTCAATCCGCCTTCGGCAAAATCTTGGCTCGCTACATTGCTCGCCTATTCATAGTAAAAATGTTCAAAAAAGAAATCAGAGTTATTGGAATTGACGACAGCCCTTTCAACAAATTCAAGGACAAAAAGGTTCTTGTTATTGGAGTTGTGATGCGTGGCGGCTCTTGGATTGATGGGATTTTGTCAACAAAAGTCACTGTTGATGGTAATGATGCAACAAAAAAGCTCATTGAAATGATTAACAAATGCAAGTTCAAGCTACAGCTCCAATGTATTTTTCTTAATGGAATTGCAGTTGCTGGATTTAATGTGATTGATGTTAAGGAATTGAATAAAAAAACTAATTTGCCTGTTATTATAATAATTAGAAGAATGCCTGACATTGAAAACATCAGAAAAACATTAATAAAAATAAACAAAAAAGAGAAGATTAAATTAATTGAAAAAGCTGGGAATGTTGTTCAGATTGACGAAATATTTGTTCAGTTAACAGGCATTGATTTAGATGACGCAAAGAAAATTCTCAAAATTGTCTGTACAAGAAGCTTGATTCCAGAGCCAATAAGATTGGCGCATTTAATCGCTTCTGGAGTTGTAGTTGGAGAAAGCAAGGGAAGAGCTTGAATAAAAATAAAAAAATAAAAACTTTCAACAAACTTTATAAACAAAAACAATTTTCATCATGTTGGAGTTAAACATATGATACACAAACTAGCAGTCATCTTCGCAATTTTTAATGCTGTTATTATATCTTTGTTGGTTTTTATTGTTGAAGCGTTGCGGCTAGATTCTGAATTCGGCTTAGTTATTTGGTTGGCGGTTGCAGTCTTTTCAATAATTATGGGTTATCTTATTTCAAAAGAAAATTTAGAAAGACCTTTCAAAGAAATTTTAAAAGCAAGTGTTATTGGGGCGTTGTTATTGTTGTTGAATCCCTATTTTTGGGGCGGCGGTAGCGGACACCCGCCATTGCCAAATGCGCTTGGAATTCCGATTTACTTTTTGTTTATGTTTATACCAGGAATAATCGGGATGAAGGTATGTGATACAAGAGGTAGAAAACCCTAATTTCGTCTATTTGCGCATACATCACAAACACATCAACTGCGGAGCGCGAAGCAAATAAAAACTTTAAAAAAATGGAAAAAATAATGAAAGAAAAGCCTCATGAATTGACTAAAAGAAGAGATGCTTCAAAATATGCAAGTGGTTTTTCTGATAATCTTGAGCCGTTGGAAGCATTGGATTTAAGCAAAATAAGAAATTTTGATGACATGGTAAAGGCTATGTCGAAAACTGCATTTGGCGCAAGAGAAATTGGCAAATCTGCTGATGTCCTTTACGAGATGATTTCTGACAAGGATTGCTTTGTTGTGGGAACTTTCTCTGGAGCAATGACTGTTGCTAAAATGGGCTTGTTGATTTGCGACATGATTGACAAGGGAATGTTGAATGCAATTATAAGCACAGGCGCTTTAATGACACATGGATTTGTGGAAAGTGTTGGGATGAGGCATTTCAAGCATAATCCAAGCATGAAAGATACTTTGCTGTATGAAAAAGGCTACGATAGAGTATATGACACTTTGGAGCTTGAGAAAAATCTTGATGATACAGAAGAGATTTTTACAAGAGTCTTAGACAAAGTTGAAAGAAATGAAATTTTGTGCAGCTATAAAATAACTCATCTTCTTGGCAAGTATCTCAATGAAAATGCAAATGGAAGAGCAATTCTAAAATCAGCTTACCTGAAAAAAGTTCCTGTTTATATTCCTGCTTTTACAGATTCTGAGCTGGGACTTGACTTGGGAATTTACATGAGAAAGCAAATGATAAAAGGAGAAAAGCCATTCCAGTTTAACCCATTTCTTGACTTAGAGCATTATACAGAGCAAATTAGAAATACAAAGAAAATAGGCATCTTCACAATCGGTGGCGGTGTTCCAAGAAACTGGGCGCAGCAAGTTGCTCCCTATCTTGACATAATTGATAAAAGAATTGGACAAGGAGGTGGCTATAAAAGATTTCAGTATGGCGTAAGAATCTGTCCTGAGCCAGCTCATTGGGGAGGATTGTCAGGCTGTACTTACTCTGAAAGCGTTTCATGGGGCAAGTTTGTGCCAGAAAGCGAAGGCGGCAGATTTGCAGAAGTTCTTGCAGATGCAACAATCGCATGGCCAATAATTCTGAAGGCTGTGATGGAAAGGATGGAGAAGAAAAAATAATTTTATTCATGTATAATAATACTTCCCGCTTTCCTTCTGCTCCCTGTCAAGCCTTGAATCCAATTTATTTACTCTCGGGCGATTTGTTTCTGGGTCCCTCCTTACTGTAATTCCCAATTCTTTCAAAAACTTGTTCATTCCTTCTTCCATTTCAAATGGCCCTGTGATATTTCCTTCGATTGCAGGCTTGCCTTCAAAAACAATCAATCTGTCGCTTATGTAGTCAACAAACAACAAGTCATGGTCGACAATTAATGCAGACGCCTCTCTCTGCTCAACAAAATCTCTTATTATTTTTGACAAAACTAAGCGTTGCTCGCTATCAAGATAAGCAGAAGGCTCGTCTAGCAAATATAAATCAGCATCTTGCTGCAAACAATGTGCAATCGCAATTTTCTGCAGCTCTCCTCCAGACAATTCATTCAATTTATTCAATGATAATGGCTGCAAATTAAGCGGATTTATTATTTGATTTGCATATCTGTTGAATGCAATTTTCAGTACATCAACAACTAAGTCATCACTTTGCTCCAAATATTGCGGCTTATAACTAACTTTCACTTTTTGTGTTATACCGCCTTTGTCCTGCTTTAAAACACCAGCAAGTATCCTGACAAAAGTTGTTTTTCCAATTCCATTTTCTCCCAAAATTCCAATTATTTCATTTTTATGTATAGAGCCTTCATGCGCTTTCAAATTAAAATTTCCAAGTGTCTTTTCAATATTGCGCCATGATGTAATTGCTTCTTTCGAATGCTTTATTTTAACAGGAGGCTTTTCAGCAAACTTTATCGTAGAATCTCTAAATCTTATATTCTCTTCTTTTACGTAGCCGGAAAGGTAAACATTAATGCCATTTCTTACTGGCTTCACTCCGCTTACAATGCCATAACAATCTTCTTTGCCGTACATCAAATGGACTAAATCAGCAATATAATCCAGGATTATCAAGTCATGCTCAACAACTAAAGCTGAATTATTATCATTGACCAAAGACTTGATGAATTTACTAATGTTTATTCTTTGCTTTATGTCAAGATAACTTGTCGGCTCGTCAAATATGTATAAGTTAGCATTTTTCAGCACAGTTGCAGCTATCGCAACTCTCTGCAGTTCCCCTCCTGAAATTTCTGTTATGTCATTATTCAAAATTTCATTAAGCTGCAGTTCATTAACAATTTTTTTCAGTTCGTTTTTTTCATCAATTTTTCTCAATAAATCAATCACTTTTCCTTTTGTTGTCCTTGGTATCAAGTCAACTTGCTGCGGCTTGTATGCAACTTTAATTTCTCCATCTCTTATTTTCTCAAAAAATCCTTGGGCTTCCGAGCCTTTGAAAAATTTTATTAGCTCATCATAATCCGTATCCTTCAAATTCCAATTGCCAAAATTAGGCTTTAGAACTCCTGCAAGAATCTTGATTGCTGTTGATTTTCCTATCGCGTTTACGCCAAGAATCCCAGTCACTTTGCCAAAGGTTGGAGTCGGCATCGAGTAAAGCACAAATCTGTTTTCTCCATAGCGATGGATTGGCTCTGTCTTTAGTTCTTCTGGCAGATTAATTATTTTTATTGCATTAGGAGCGGCTTTCGGGCAAATCCCGCAGCCTGTGCATAAATGCTCGTCTATTGTAAGCTTTCCATCTTCCTCTACTTTGATGCATTCCTTGCCTGTTCTATTGACAGGACAAATACTTTGAATGTACAGATTTTGCTGCTTGTCCTTAAGCTTCTCATTGTCAACAATAGCTATTCGTGTCATTTTTGTAGATAAGTCTAATTAGAAGTCACTAGAAAAATTGTTTTGTTTGGTTTTTTAATGTACTATAATTCATAAAACATTAAAAAATAACTATAGTTTTTAAATATTGTGGAAGTTAGGAAAAAACAGCTCAATAAACAAATAATTATAAAAACAATCCAAAATCCACAACCTTATGAAATGCTCAATTTGCAATAAAACCATTGAAATAACTTTCTTGAACAAGATAATTGGAACTCATGTTAAAGATAGTAAAGGCAAACTGCATTCAGTCTGCTTCGAGTGCCAGAAAAAGTTCAAGAATAAAGAGGAGATTTTGGAGGCAATGAAATAGTATTTTTTCTTTTTGAATTCAATCCGCTCACTTCGTTCGCAACATTTTGGCACGTCGGCATTCTGCTGTGGAAATAACCATCCTTTGTGTTTCTCCTCCGTGCCAATTTATTTGAGACAACAAGGCGCACTCTCCTGAGCTGGGCTCCCATATTTAGCATGCAGATGCTGGGAAGCGACGTGTTTTTTAATTATTGTTTTTTAATGAAATAACTCTTTTTTTTAAGAATATTTTAAAATAATGACAATATTCTAACCTTATTGCCTCTGTGGCTCAATCTGGTAGAGCGGCGCTCTCGTAATTAGCAAGAAAAGCGCAGGTTGAGGGTTCAAATCCCTTCAGAGGCTTTTAATTTCTTTCCATATTGAAAAATATATTCTTGAGAATACACTTTTGAACAAATTTTAAAAAGACACTCTTAAATGGCTTTTGTGTATGGATATTGCATCTTTGTTTAAGCAGACAGCTATGAAATTGCCTGATAAAGTGGCTATCGAGTTTGAGGAGCAAAGAGTTACTTTCAAGGAAATTGACCTAACAGCTAATAAGGTTGCTAATGCTTTGCAAAGTATTGGCATTACAAAAGGAGATAGGGTTGCCCAGTTCATGCCAAACAGCTTAGAGCTTGTTTATTCTCTTGTTGGCAATTTTAAAAATGGAAGCATTATCGTGCCGATTAACGCCAATTTCAAGGAGCAAGAGACGTACCACATTTTAAGTGATTCTGGAGCAAAAGCCGTGATCACAGACATGGAAAGGCTTCAGATTGTAAAAAACGTCCTTGGCAAGCTTCCTGAATTGAAGTGCATAATCCTTATTGACGGCAAGGAAGAGAACACCCACAACTTCAATGAATTGCTTAAACACGCTTCAGAAAAAGAGCAGAACACAATAATAAAGGATGATGACTACGCAATAATCTTTTACACTTCCGGAACAACAGGCAAGCCGAAAGGCGCTGCCTTGATGCAAACAAACATAACATCCAACATAAAAGCTCTTGAGCAGGTATGGAAGTGGACAAAAGACGATATTTTTCTTTTGACGCTGCCTTTATACCATATACATGGTATTGGAGTTGCATTATGCGGCTCATTGTATGTTGGTAACTTCACAATTTTGAAAAAGAAATTCGTTGCAGAGGAAGTTCTTGAAACAATAAGTAAAAGAAAAGTTACCCTGTTTATGGGGGTTCCAACCATGTACTTCAAGATGCTTGAGGTGGAGGGCATTGAAAAATATGATGTTTCATCGATGCGCCTTTTTGTTTCAGGCTCAGCGCCTTTGTCAAAGGACTTGTTTCAAAAGCTTAAGAAAACCTTCGGGCATGATATTCTGGAAAGAGCTGGCATGTCCGAGTCAATGATGAACTTCAGTAATCCTTATGATGGTGAGAGAGTTCCTGGCAGTGTAGGCCCTTGTTTGCCTGGAGTAAAAGTAAGAATCACTGACAAGAACTACAATGACGTGCCTGCCAGCACAGAAGGCGAAATCCTTATTAAGGGTCCTAATGTCTTTAAGGGGTACTGGAATAAGCCGTCATACAACAAGCACGCTTTCAAGGATGATTGGTTTATTACGGGAGATGTTGGCAAGATTGATGAGAAAGGCTATGTTTATATTATAGGCAGGTCAAAGGATGTCATTAAATCAGGCGGCATAAATATTTATCCTCGCGAAATAGAAGATGTGATTGAGGAAATGCCTCAAGTTCTTGAATGCGCTGTTGTTGGAGTGCCTGACAAAGAATTTGGCGAGTCAGTAAAAGCTTACATTGTTTTAAAGCCAAATGCAAAATTAACGGAAGATGATGTTGTTTCTTGCTGTAAGGATAAGCTTGCTTCATTCAAAAAGCCAAAATTTGTTGAGTTCATTGGCGCTTTGCCAAAAAACACAATGGGGAAGATATTGAAGGAAGAGTTGAGGAAAAGGGGGAAGGTAAAAATTAGAATAATAAAATAAAAACAAGCACTTGCAAATATTATTGAACTAAAAAAGAAGCTAAATCAAGTGAAACTTAAAGGTGAACAGGATATGATTTGTCGGCAGATAGATGCTCTTGAACTTCAAATAAATGAAATTCTTTACGAATTATATTGTATTGATAAAGACAAAGAAAAGAAGATTATTGAAGAAAGTCTGAAATAAGCCCCTGATTCTGTAACTTTTAACGTGAGTGTGCCCCGAGTAATAATTGATTTTAACATATCGGGACCACAACTATTTAACGCAGTTTTAATGTACATAACCAAACATCTCAATAAGCCCCCTCATGATGCTCAAGTGAAATTATCATGACTTTATTGCCTTCTATTTTGTAAATCAGCACAAAATTGCCAAAATGCAATCTTCTGAATCCAGCTAGAACATTCTTAAGAGGCTTGTAATGCTCGGGGTTCTGCACAAGCTCGATAAGCTTTTTCTGGATATGCTCGAATAAGGCGTTGTCCTTTTTCTTCAGCTTCTTCATTGATTTTTCAAACTCAACAGAGAATTCAATGCTGTAAGCCATATTACAAACTTTTCAGGTATTTTACAGCATCTTTTTGGCTGAACTTTTTCACGCCAATTCCTTTTTTCATGCGCTCTTCTATGCCTTTATACCTTTCAATATTCTCTAGAATAACTTTTCTTCTTACCAAGTCAACTATAAATTCCTGAAGGTTCCTGTATCCAAATTCCTCTGAATAGTCCTTGGAAGCATCAAACAGGTTTTTAGGCATTGTTAAGCTTATCTGTTTTAGTCCCATATCCTACACCTCATACTTATAAATACGTAAAAATACGCAGAAATATATAAACTTTTCGGTTTTTTCACTCATACCTCAGTGCATCCACCGGCTTCAGCTTAGAAGCTCTTCTTGCGGGAAAGAACCCGGCAACAGCTCCGACAAACAATGAGAAAAACAAGCAGCCTAATACAAGAGAAACAGGATAAGCGGGCTTAAGCAATGCAAATCCAGAGGCAGCAGCTATTGAGCCGCCAATGCTTGACACAATATACCCAAGCAATACTCCCAACACCCCACCAATAAGGCCTATAAGCCCTGATTCAACAACAAACACGATAAGGATATCTGAATTTTTAGCGCCAATAGCCTTCATCACTCCTATTTCTTTTGTCCTTTCAATTATTGCGGTGTACATAGTGTTCATTATGTTGACAAAAGCAACTATAAGAGAAACAAAAGCAATAAGCACAAGCATCCCATTAATCACATTTATTATTGTGGAAAATGTTGCAACTGCATCCTCAAAAGTCTGCACAAAGAAGTTTTCCTTGCCCTTATCCTGGTTCTTGAATCTTCTCAGCTTCTCTTCTATTTTTTCCGCAAGCTCTGAAGGAATTACATCCTTCTGCGCGCTCAGCATCACAAACCCGAACCTGTCCTTTGAAGATGGGAAAAGAAGCTCAAAAGTCCTGTCTGTTATGTAAACATGCGAATCATCTTCAGGATTTCCGATTTCATCATAAAATCCTACAACCTCAAACGGCTTGCCGTTTATCTCTATCTTATCGCCTAATTTCACAGTTTTCTTGAAAATCTTGTCTTCCAGCTGGTAATTATGGCCAAGCGCAACTTTATCCAAGTCGCCTTTCTTCAGTTTCCTTCCCTTTTCAATATCTATTGAGAAAGTTTCCTCTATAAAGTCAACGTTATTGACATTCATTCCCATGACAAAAGTAAATTTCTTCTGCTTGTCAAATTTTATTTCAGCGGTTTTGAAATACATGCCCACTACTTCATTAACTCCTATTATCTTGCTTACAAAATCAACATCATCCTTTGAAAGGAAAAAATTCTCGTTAGTTCCTGGAGCGCCAACGCTTTTTGCCTGAACAAATAACTTGTTTCCGCCGGATTCCTCTGCAAGCGCGTTCACATAATTCTGTATCCCAATTCCGAAGCTAAGCAATGCAAATATGGAAGTTATTCCGATTAGTATTGAAATGATGCTGAGCCAGCTCCTGAGCTTTCTTTTTTGAAGATTCTGCAGCGAATACTTTATCTCGTAAATGTTCATTTTGCGCTCCTCAGTGAGTCAACCGGATTTAGCTTTGATGCCTGATAAGCTGGCAATACTCCAAACAAAGTCCCAAGGATAAAAGAAAATATCAAAGCACCCAACACCAAAAACGGGCTGATGCTTGCCTGTATAATATCAGAGCCAAGAACAATCCTTCCGATAAATGAAGAGCCGTATGCAAAAATCATCCCAAGCGCTATTCCTATCACTCCTCCAGTCATTCCCAAAAACCCGGATTCAATAAAAAATATGGTGAATATCGCAGAGTTCCTTGCTCCAATTGATTTCATCACTCCAATTTCTTTCATCCTTTCCAAAACAGAAGTATACATCGTGTTCATTATCCCGATGCCGCCGACTGCAAGCGAAATAGCTGCTATAATGTAGACAAAAAGTTGCACTGCAAACAAAGTTGAATTAAGCGTTTGCAGCACGTTTTGAGGGCTCTGGACCTGAAAATCTTCTTCGCCTTTCTTGACATTCCTTTCTTTCCTGAGCAGCTCTTCAATGTCCAGTTTTGTTTCCTGTATCTTGTCTTTGTCCTTGACTTTTACTGCTATCACATCAACTTTGCTCTTGTCAGTCTTAAGAATGTCTATCATTGATTTTTCATTCATCAGCATGTTGTTGTCAAAAATAAAGCTGCCTTTCTTTTCAAGAATTCCGACAACTTCAAATACAATGCCGTTAATAAGAACCCTGTCGCCTGCTTTTACGCTCTTTCCATACTTGTCATCTTTCTTGAAATTATTCCCAAGAACCACTTTTTTGCCGTCGCCATCCTTTAGAAGCCTTCCCTCATCAGCCTTTAAGTTGATCATAGTTTCAAATGTTTTCCTGTCAGCACTTTCAGGAACAGAAGCAGCCATTATTATATCCTGGATATTATTAAACTCAAACGTTACTGCTTCAAGATACCTTGGAAATGACGCTTCCACTCCATTGACATTTTTTACCTTGCCGACTAAATTGTCGCTTAACGGATTTGCAACAGCGCTGCCTGGCGGCCCTGCAAAAGCCACCCCGGATGCCTGCACGCTTAAAATGTCAGGCCCAAGAAATCCAAACTGCGAAGTTATTGCAATCCTCAACCCTTCTCCAAGGCCTATCAAAGAAATAACTGCGGCTATTCCGATGAATATCCCAATCATGGTCAGCCATGACCTTAGCTTCCTGCTTCTAAGGCTCTTAAAAGAGAAAGCTGCATAATCCTTGAGCATTTTTCCTAATTATGCTTCTTATGTTTTTTCCATCTCCTGTATGCAAAATACAGGCCAACAGCCAAAATCAAGACAAAGAGCCATGAAAATTTGCCGTTGCCTTTTACAAGCCCGAGCTTCTTTGCCTCAGAAGAGCTGTACAACGGAAGCTCAAGGTCAACAACCTTTGTGTAGTCCTTATTGTTAGCGTCCTTGTATTCAACAGTCAAAGGCAATAAAACCTTTTTATCGGATGTTCTTCCAACATACAGCTTGAAGTCAGCAGTCTCATAATCATCAGAGTCTATGTTGCCTATGTATACTTCAGCAGGAGACCCAATCATGTACTTGTCGCTTTTTGCAATATAAACATTTACAAACTTCATGTCCGGCAAGCCCTTGTTGACAATTTTTACAGTTACTTCCCCTGCAGAGCCGGCTGTGTAAACTGTGGCGCTGTCTATTCCAACCGAAATATCCGGATCATCTCCCACAACTATTGTAACTATGTTTGATTTATTGTAATCTTTGTTGACAGAATCTGAATATTTTATGCTTATTGGTATCTTGTAGGACTTTGAAACAGCGTCAGGGTCAACAAGAAGCTCAAATTCCAATGGCACTGTTCCCTGAGGCCCTATATACGAAACAACTTTCTCATTGGTGGAGCCTACAGGTGAAAAAGGGGTTGTTGTGTCGCTGCTCTTTCCAAGGTCAAGCGAGACTTTAATGTCCTTGAGCAATGAAGTTGCATAATTCTTGAGCATTATTGTCAGCTTTGTCTTTGAACCAGGAGCTGTGACCGAAGGCTGCGTTGCAAACTGCTCTACTGCAAGTATTGCGTCATGAGTCTGTACTTTTATTTTCAGGTTTTCAACTGTAACCCATGAATCAAAATTATCGCTTTTATACCTAACTTTGATTTCATGATTGCCGTCAACAGCTTCCTGCGCTACTTTAAGCTTGAATTTCAAATTCACAGCCTGCTTGTTTTCCTGGGAAGTCCCAAGAATACCTACATATTGCGAAGGGCTTTCCCCAGGCAATAAAGAAAATGGATACTCCGGCAATATTTCGAACGTTACCTTATCTGCCGCAGTTCCGTTATTGTCCAGCTTAAAAGTTACTTCAACTTCCTTGCCAGGCTCTACAGGGTCAGGATCCTGCTTTATCAATGAAACTATTATGTTTGGCGATTTGCCAAAATACTGCGTGTTTACTGCTGCGCCTGCAAATCCTGCAAGCATAACAAACATCACCAATAAAATTATCGTTTTCATGTTTTCACCTTCTGTTGTTCAAAGATTTTAATATTTTTCCGTCTTTCAAAAACTCTATGCGCTCTGCAACTTTTGAAAGATTGGCATCGTGGGTTACCATTATTATTGTCTTTCCTTCTTTTTTGTGGAGCTTCTGCAAAAATTCCAAAACATTTGTCCCCGTCTTGCTGTCAAGGTTTCCTGTAGGCTCGTCAGCCAGTATAACATCAGGGTTGTTTGACAATGCCCTTGCAATTGCCACTCGTTGCTGCTGCCCGCCGCTCAGCTCTGTTGGCTTATGGCCTATCCTGTCGCCAAGCTCGACAAGCTCAAGCAGTTTCGTGGCTTTCTTTATTCTTTCTTCTTCGCCTATTCCCTGAAAAATCATTGGCAGCATAATATTTTCCAATGCAGTAAGCGTAGGTATCAAGTTGAACTGCTGGAATATAAACCCAATTTTTCTTCCCCTTATCTGCGCAAGCTCTGATTCGCCTAATTTTGATATGTCATGGTTTTCAAGCATTATCTTTCCTTTTGTCGGCACATCCAGGCAGCCAATCATATTGACAGCAGTTGACTTTCCTGATCCAGATGGACCCATTATGGCGACAAATTCGCCGTTCTTAACGTCAAGATCGAGGCCCTGAAGCGCATTGACCTCGACATGCCCCATCTTGTAAATTTTCCATACATTTTCCAGCTTTATTATGCTGTTCTTCATTTTATTGCCTTCAATTTCCTGACAGTTTCCCTCAGTATTATTTTCACTTTTTTCCTGTCCTTTCCTTTTGAGTAAACATCAAATATCATGGACCTGAACTCGTTTATTTCAGGATTTAATTCCTTGAGAGGAAGATGCCCTTTTCTCAGGCTGCTCACAATTTCAAGCATGAAATTAGCTTCTCTTTTGTCGGTAATCTTGCTGAACACATTCAAATGCTCGATCATCCTGTCAACAAAAGTATTTTTGCTCTTGTCTATCATTTGCAGGTGCTTTTTGCCCTCATTTGTTAAGAAGTAAAGTTTTTTCCTGCCTTGAACCTCAACCTCGACAAGTTTTTCTTTTAGTAATTTTTCAAGCAATGGGTAAATTGAGCCGAAGCTCGGCTTCCACGTGCCAGTGTCTTTTTCAATCTGCTTTATCAAATCATAACCCGACAGTTTCCTGTTTGCCAGAGTCTTCATTACAATCAGCCTTAAATAGCCAGCCATCATTTTATTCAAAATGTTGATTCAATCTATCGCAGTCGATATATCGGTGGCGATATATCCGTATTTAAATATTTTGTTTTGGCATTTGAACATTGACAAAAACTTTTAAAAACAACCATTTATTCGCAACTATGATGAAAGAAAGCAAGGAAAGGAAAAATTGGTGGCTAATCATATTTATTGTGTTCATAATGATTGGCACAAGCTTCAGCTTTGTTTTCTTCGGAATCCAGCAGGATGAAGTGGTGAAATATAACGGTATAAAATTCGTCAACAATCCTGCCCAAAATATCTGGATTGCCAAAATAAATGGCAGGGAAGCTGCATTCAGTTTCCTGCCGGGTGAAGTGGAAAATATCCCCGTACTTGATGATTTCCGATCAAGGCTGCAGGGAAAAATAGAAATAGATGCCACCTATGACTTAAACAGCACTTTCAAGGAATCAATTGCGCTTGCACAGCATCAGATTGGGCTGACTTTGGCGCAATATAATTTATACGTAAGAAAGGGATTCACAACAAACAATACATTTAATCTGCCGGTTGTAACATGCAGCGATGCAACTTCAAATGTGCCAGTTGTTTATTTCAAGCACGGCAATACAACTAATATACATGCAGACAATGACTGCATAATTGCAGAAGCTGCAACGAATGCAGACTTTATAAGGATTAAGGATAGATTATTATATGGAATGCTTGGAGTCATAAAATAATGGAGCCCAGAAAAAAACTGGATATATTGAAAGGAAGCTTTGAATCAGGAGTAATAGACAAAGAAGAGTACCAGAAGTGGAAGGAGAAGCTCGAGCCTGATGCAAAGGAATTTGACAAGAAAGTCGAGGAAATAAACAAACCAAGCGAAGAAGAACCAAAAAAATCGTCGAATGCGAGTGAGCTCGAGCGAACTCGCTCACAATCGACTGATAAAGCTTTGATAATAGGCATCGGGGTTGTTGTCCTGCTTTTTGTAGCTGTATTTGCTTACAGCATTCTTAACAAGCCAAAGCCCCAAACGCTTGAGGATCTGCACGTGCTGAACCTTAAAGGAAAGCTTAAAGCAGAGCAAGGCTATGTTTACAAAGGAGTTTACAGCTTTATAACACTTGAAGACTTATGGTACACACAAATTACATCGCCAAAAGGCACCAAGATATACAGCTTGGCTTTGCGTTATTCCCCGAATGATTTAAAGGACATTGTCATAGAAGGCAGCCTTGATGGCGGATTTTTTGACAGCCAGAGCGAGTTCTATGTAACTTTTAATCCAACCGGAAAAGAATTCTCTTATGTTGGACTGGCTGTTGCTGACTTCAGCACCCACATGTCAAAGGTTTTTGAGAAGAATCCAATTGCAGCATGCGATCGAAACGAAACAGAAGTTTGCAAAACAAGACCAATTGTCACTTGCGAAAACGCCAACAAGCTTGTTCTTTACATAAAGGAGTCTTCAAGATTCAGGACTTATTATAACAATAACTGCATTGTTGTTGAAGGCAATGGCTTTGATTTGGTGAAGGGGGTTGACAGGATTTTATACAATTTGTATAAAATAATGGAACAGGAAGAAGCATAAACATGGAACACTATTTTTCCAAAAAACAGGAATCGCCATTAAACATAAAAAAAATAAGGCAGAGAATAAAAGGCATTGGATTCGAGTTCTACACTTCATCTGGAGTTTTCTCCAAAGAAAAGGTTGACAAAGGTACATTAATTTTAGCGGAAAATATGATTATTGATAAAAATTCAGATGTTCTTGACATTGGCTGCGGCATTGGAATTCTAGGCATTGTTTCTGCCAAGCTTTTTAATGCAGAAGTTGTGATGAGCGATGTCAATGAAAGGGCAGTGGTGCTTGCAAGAAAAAATGCAGAGTTGAACAATGTAAAAGCTGAAGTTTATCAAGGAAATCTTTACGAGAAAATCAAAAAAAATGATTTTGATGTTGTGCTGTCAAATCCTCCGCAGACAGCCGGAAAAGAAATTTGTTTTCAATTGATAGTGCAGTCCATAAATCACTTAAAAGACGGAGGCAATTTGCAGTTGGTTGCACGGCACAACAAGGGCGGCGGAACATTAAGCAAGAAAATGGAGGAAGTTTTCGGGAATGTTAAAGTAATTGCAAAGAAAGGAGGGTATTGGATTTATATGGGCGTTAAAGATGAGTAAGTTTTTATACAGATAATCAAAAATTCATAATATGGGATGGAAAGATTGGCCTTATTGGCTAAAAGGGGGAATTATTGCAATAGGTATTTATGCAATTCTAACTTTAATTTTATTACCTTTTGGGGAAACTGGAGGTCACCCAAGTGTTGCAGCATGGCAAATACCCAGCTTTTTACCTGCATTTCTTTTTGGTGCATTATTATTTTCCTTTACGAAAAATACCACTATTCTTAATTTTTTTATACCTATTGAGATTTTCATTTTTTACTTCGGAAGTGGAGCATTAATAGGATGGGTAGCTGGCAAAATCAAATCAAAGAAATAAAATTTTTACAACTCCTTAACCCCCATCTTTCGTCACAGCCATAAATCTAACACCAACTCCAAGCTTTAAGCAATGATACTCAAAGTCAATATTTTCAATACAGAAAATAAATACATTTTTATACTATCTTAATATTATTGCTTATTAAGATGGCAAAACCAATAAGAGCGACTCCAACTTTGAGGGGAGAAGAAGCAAGAAAATTTGTAGATTCAATGATTAAAAGAGAAAAATCTCCAATGTCACAAATAGATAAAATGCTTTATGCTGATATTAACAAAAACAGAAAATATTTTGAGTCATTTCTTAATTTTAATTAAATCTTTGTACATCGGCAAAGTTCCTTTTTCTCTTTGCTTTAAAACTTCAAATCCCAATTTCTTGTAAAAGTGGACAGAATCTTTTTTTGGGTCAGGATTTCTTTTTGCATCTGTTGTGATAAATCTCAAACCTATTTCTGTACCAATTTTCTCAGCCAAAACTATTACAAACTCAATCATTAAAGTTCCTATTCCTCTGCCTAAGTAATCATCTGAAACACACAACCTACCTATCTTTAAAGCAGGTAGTGATTTATAGAAAATTCCCTCTTGTCTGAAATAGTCCTTTAATTCACCTTGTAAATTAATCGCGTCAGCTAAAACAGTAACGTAGCCGCATAGTGCTTTATTTGATTTGTAAAACCATAAATAAGTTATAGAGATTTTCTTGTTTTGATTATCTAAAGCATCCTCAACCAAAAAATCAACTAGTTCCTTTTCATATGATTTGAATGTTAATATAACTGATTTATGAGTATCATTAATTTGCTGAATATCGATACCTGCTATCTTCACATTTTCTTTTTCATTCTTCATAATCACAGCTCCTTAACCCCATCTTTCGTCACAGCCATCAGCCTTACTCCAACCCCCAGCTTTAGCAAAGCTGCGAGAATAGCCATATGCTCTTTTCCAGAGCCAGAGACTATGTTTAATGCCACTTCAAAATCCGTAATTTTACCTTTCAACCCTTTTCTTATGTCTTCAATCAATCCAGAAACCGGCTTCTGGAAATCAACAACTATGAACTCTGCATTTTTCTCGCATTTGAAGTTCTGCCTGCCGAAATCATTTGTAATCAAGAATATCTTTTTCCAGCCCTGCTCTTTTATCAGCCTGGAAACATGCACCCAGCTTTTCTCCCCGGATGACAAGCAGGCAATCAAATCTGTCATAAAAGCATAAAGTGCAGCATCATATATTAATCTTTTTATCTATTGGAAATAAAATTATATCCTGCCCGTTTTCAGATACTCCTCAATCTCATTTTCATTAAGATGTTTTTTAGACGCAAATCTTCTTCTATATTCAACTGATTGCTTTTTAAGATATAAACCATAAATTAAACCGAAAGCAATTCCAATCAGATGCGCTATGTTTCCAGTTCCAGAAGGAAAAAATACCCCCAATATGTCAATTAAAATATAGATTATTCCCGCAAGCCATAATGGAGTTGGTATAATGAAGAAAAATAATAGTTGAAGTTCAGGCATAATCACTATTAAAGCGCCTATTATTCCATAAATTGCTCCGCTTGCACCCAATGCCCTGGCATAAAAAAAGCTGGACAAAAATGAAGCCAGCAATCCAGATGAAAAATAAAGCAAAACAAACCTTTTTGTTCCAATTCTCTGTTCCAGGATGCTGCCGAACATCGCCAATACATACATGTTAATAAGCAAATGGTAAACGCCGCCGTGCAAAAACATCGAAGTGAGCAAAATCCAAGGCCTGGAAAAAACATCATTCCCGACCAAAATAAAGGATTCTGTAAAATTTTTGACAGTCATCTGCAATATAAATAACACGACATTTGCCGCAATAAGCGGCATTACTGCACTTTTTATTTCGTATTTCATAGTATCATTTAATTAAGAATCTTGTCTATTTTCGCAGCAACAATAAAATCATTCTCTGATAAGCCGTTTATTGCATGCGTCCAAAGCTCAGCTTCAACCTTGTTGTAATGCACGCAAAAATCAGGGTGATGCCCTTCTTGCTCTGCTATTCCAGCAACAGAATTTATAAATTTAATTGATTCAACAAAATTTTTGAACTTAAATTTTTTGTAGAGATGCCCGTCTTTGAGTTGCCATGTTGGAATCTCTTTCAGCAATTCATTTATTTTTGTTTCTTCCAATGGAGGAGTTCCTGCTTCGCATGGAACGCATTTTTTTTGGGTTAGGTGCATAATAAAAATAAATATCATCCAAAATATAAATATGTGTTTTCTTAATATTTTTCTTCCATATAGAAAACAACTCCAATTTATTCATCAAACCATAAATTATAAATAAGACGTGTTTCATTTCCAATTAATGCAACTAGAAAATTTTGGGGTTAATAATACTATCTTTACGGAAGTTGTTTTCTTCTTCAATAAAATTCATTCTAATTTAAAAAATCTGCGACCCATTAAAAGTATTAGTGATATGGGTGCCCCGCATACTAGTGTTTTATTGAAATGTATAGGCGAGGCATCGCGATATGGCAGGAAAGCGATGCCGAGCACAAAATGTTGTGAGCGAAGCGAACGGCTTGAATTATTATTTAATATTCAAAAAATCATTTAATAAAATGCCTAAATACATTGTTGTTGCTGGCGGAGTAATGAGCGGCGTAGGAAAAGGAGTCACAACCGCTTCAATCGGCAAGATTCTTCAGGAGCACGGCTACAAAGTTACTGCAATAAAGATTGACCCTTACTTGAATTATGATGCGGGCACTCTGCGCTCAACCGAACATGGCGAAGTATGGGTTACTGATGACGGCGGAGAAATTGACCAGGATTTGGGCACTTACGAAAGATTCCTCAACACAGACATTCCCAAGAAGAATAACCTGACAACAGGGCAAATCTACAAAACCATTATTGACAGGGAACGCCAAGGCGAGTACCTTGGCCAGACTGTCCAGTTCATTCCGCATATTCCGGATGAGATAAAAAGAAGAATCAAGGAAGCAAGCAACGACTTTGACTTTGTGCTTGTGGAAGTTGGTGGCACAATTGGCGACTATGAAAACATCCCGTTCTTGTTTGCCGCAAAAAGCCTTGAAAGGGAAATTGGAAAGCAAAACCTCAGCTATGTCCTTGTCACTTATTTGCCTATACCGACACATATCGAAGAGATGAAAACTAAGCCAACACAGCAGGCAATAAGGTTGCTCAGCGAGTCTGGCATTTTTCCTGACTTTATAATATGCAGGGCAAAAAAGCCATTGGATGTCGTGAGAAAAAAGAAGATTGAAACATATGCAAACATAATATCAGAGCATGTTATTTCAGAGCCTGACATTGAAACTGTTTACCAGATTCCTTTAGATTTAGAAAAAGAAAAACTAGGGGAAAAATTATTGAAAGAATTTGGGATGAAACCAAAGCAAAAGCCAAACTGGGACGAATGGAAAAAATTAGTTGATAATATATTAAATCCAAAAAAAACAATCAAGATTGCAATTGTCGGCAAATACATTGACATTGGCGACTATAACTTGGCAGATTCTTACATCTCAATTAATCAGGCATTAATGCACGCAGGCGCTTCCTTAAATACAGGAATAGAAATAAACTGGCTTGATTCAAAAATGTTTGAAATGTCGGTAAATCGCTCTGCGATTTCCGTTGACATGAACGAGCGAGAGCGTCGAAGCGAGCTCTCGCATGTCACTGCTCAAAAACACAAACGTATTTTTGACAACAATAAAAAAAATTTAAATGAACTCAGGAACTACGACGGCATTATTGTGCCCGGCGGCTTTGGCGCTTCCGGCGTTGAGGGAAAAATCAATGCAATCAATTTTGCAAGAATAAATAAAATTCCCTATCTTGGATTGTGCTACGGATTGCAGCTTGCTGTCATAGAGTTTGCAAGGAATGTCTGCAATTTGAAAGATGCGCATTCAACAGAGGTCAATCCCAAAACATCATCGCCTGTAATTGATGTCCAGCCTGCACAAAAGGAAATATTGGAAAAGAGTATGTACGGAGGGACAATGCGCCTTGGAGCTTACGCTGCTGTCATGAAAGACAAAAGCAAAGTTTTGAAATTATATGAAGAAACTGGAAGGTTAAAAGAGGATGAAAAAAGAATAAACGATTTGATGAAAGACAAATCACAAGCTTTCAGGATTGGTTTATTAGAAAAAAACAAAAAAGTTGTTTTGGAAAGGCACAGGCATCGCTACGAGGTAAATCCAAAGTTTGTTGATTTGCTGGAAAAAAATGGAATGGTGTTTTCTGGTTATTACAATAGGGCGGACAAGACAAAATTGATGGAGTACATTGAGTTGCCAAACTTGAAATTCTTTTGCGGAACGCAAGCCCATCCGGAGTTCAAATCTCGCTTAGGAAATCCATCGCCATTGTTTTATGGGTTTATCAAAAATTGCAAAAATTAATTATAAAATAGTTGCAATTTTTGAGTGTGCTCGGAAATCGTAACTATTTTAATGTATTCATTGCGATTTCCGACATGTAAAAGCGTGCGGGAGATAAAACAATTTAATTTTAAACTAATTATTTAAGTTTTATAATGAGGGCATTGTCTGTTGTTAATTGACCTTGCTGATTATTAAACAGATTTGTGTAGTATTCAGCTCTGTACAACGATAATTCTGCTGGATTAATTTTAGTAACTGTTACTTTTTCTCCAGTTGAATATCTTTTCAATACCTGATTCGGCTTAAATGACTCAGAGAATACCAAATATCTGAAACCACTCTTTTCAGCAAATTCTCTTAGGTAATTAACAGTCTCATCAACAAGTTTTTCTCTTATGCCGCCACTAACACTTTTCGGAATTTCAATTGAATTGATACCCAAGACAGGCAACCCATTACTATCTTTACTTGCTAAAACCAACGCAAATCCAATTCTGTCTTTTTCCTTCATTATTTCTATGAATGATACATCGGGATCCAGAAAAAAATTCTTTGCAAATTTTTCATTAGCCCCTCCCATGGCAATGCAACAGCCACCATCATTACCTATAGTTATAACATTAGGTAAGTATTTATCATTAACTCTAAAACTAAACTCCTCTAATTTCTCCCCAGATAACGAAAAAGCTCTTCCTTTCTCTATACCGCTTAATACTTTTGTGTGTGCCTCTATGTCACCAAGTACACCCCTAACCAGATTCTCTTTACCCTGAATGATGGAACTATCTTGAATCCATTTTCCTAATTTGCTTCCTACTCTACTCAATTCTTCTGGGTTTTGACTCAATACTTTTGCGACTTCTTCTAAACTATCTTCCGCAATATTTATACCATCACTTTTGATTGTTTTTACTATATTCCTTAACAATCCACTAGGAGTTTTCAATAAACTATTTTGATTGCTTATGAGGAGTTCTTCTATATCAGATAATATAGCATTAGAACTTGATTTCTTTAGTTCTGCGATATAATTCTCATCAACTAAGACATTAAGTCCAGATTCATCAATATGAAATGATTGATGTTGAATTGTGGATGTTCCATGATAGATATCTAAGTTTAAACCATTATTTTCTAGGTTTTTATATGCCTCTGGGTCTAAATTTTTAACAAAACTCATATAGTTTTCTCTTCCTTTCGATGCTTCCGCCAATAAATCCAACAATTCGTTATCAGTACTGTAGATTATTCGAGTATCAATAGTCCCTAAGAAACCTGCGGGAAGGGATGGAAACTTATCTTGAAGCTTGGAAATTATTTTTTCCTTAATTAATCTAGCTGAATCCTGCCTATTTTCAAGTTTTTTAGCAATTTCTAAAATGTCATCAAAATATAGTACATCCTGTTGACTAGTACTAAGCTGCCTTTTTATATACCCAAAATTATTGATGACCGAGATATCAATATTACCCTCATCCAGTTCGTTTAAAAATCGATTTATATTTGAGTAATCAAAGTCCTTAATGCTTTCAAGTAGCTTAGGGACATCACTAACAGTTATAGTAGTTCTAGAAGTCTTACTGCTTAGAATTTCTGAAATAGTACGAATATAGCTCGAAGATTGATGGGAAGTACGTAAATTTCTAACTTGTTCAAATTCTAAAATTTTCTCCAAGACATTTAAATCTATAGAGCCTCTAGCCACACCCTCAGCAAAGTCTGGTATTGAAGACGGATTTAGAAACTCAACCCCTTTAGTTTCCAAAAGCCCTTTTAAGTCCTCTATTCCATATCTTCTTTGTAATAAGCCATCGGCAATATTGTAAGTGTTGCTTGAGCCTTTAACAACTTCGACAAAGGTGGGGATATCGTCAATACTTATAACTCCTTTTTTCACGCCTCCAGCCAGAAGAGCTGATGTTAAGCTTAATTCTTTAACACCTTCAATTTCCAGAACGATCTTTAAATCATTAATTTCGTATATTCCTTTAGCCAAATCAGAAGCAATTCGAATTTGATTTTCATATCCCAATTCGTCGACAATTTTACGATAAATTTGTACATCATCAAGATTAATATGTCTAGTGTACAATGCCTCTGTAAGACGATTTACAGCAACATTGTCTACGCCATTCATAGACTCGACAAAACTAGTCAAATCGTTCAAAGTCAAATCACCTTTACTATGCATTTGGACTAAATTCGATTGAGCATGAGAATTTAAATTAGAAAATCCATCTACACCTTTAATTTTAGTGAAATCTTCGATTTTATACACACTGGCAACTAGCTTTTCTGCTACTTCTCTAGAACTGTAAGCTAATAAAGGGTTTTCTTTAAGGAATTCAGCATAATCTCTAAAACCATTTATATCAATGAAGCCTTCATTCAAGGACTCATCTAAGACAAATCTAGATTGTATAGGTAATCCATCGACGCTTTTTAGGTACTCGGGAATTTCATTCACCTTTAGGTTCCCTCTAGTTAATATAGCGGTTGCTTGCCGTGTGTCGACTTTGTCGCTGATGCCCTCTAATATTTTAAGCAGATTTGGTACTTCATCCAGTTTCACATTACCTTTATTAAAAGCTTCCAGAATATCATTTGTGTGTCCTAAATCCAAACTATCAAATCCTTCAATTCTTCTGAGTTTAGCCACATCATCGGTATTGAAACTGCCTAAACTTAAACCGTACATTAAGGAGTGTCTCTTCGTGATTTCTACATCTTTTGTTTTTTCAATATAATCTTCTAATTCAGATATTGTTATTTTATTTTGATTTAAGCGCTCAACAATCTTTTGTTCATAGTTTTGTCCTATCAAATCCAAATTCAGACCTCGCTTTTCAAATAATTTTCCTATGTCTTCAGCAGAATACGTCTTTACAACCTTAATCGATAATTTATCAACCAATGCACTGCTAATCCCAACAACAGTATCTTCTGTTAGAAATGCCCCAGCTTCAGCTGCATACAGGCCTTTTTTTGCCAAACTTGGTGTTGATTTTATAAGCGACCCAAATTTACTAATAATTTTTAATACACCACCAGTTCCAGCTGATATTCCAAATCCAATTGCAAGCTGTTCCGCATCAAAGAAACTTTCGACAAATTCCCTAGCTTGTTTTCTTGTTTTATCTTCTTGAATTTTTTGATTTATCTCAAATAGATTTTCAACATCAGCAACAAGTTCTTTTGACCAATCCTTAGGATATGTATATTCATAAGTCCCAAGTCTTAACCTATTTTGAATTGATTGTAATTGTCCAGTTCTTATTTTACCTGTGTCAATAATTTGGAATAATCCATTGCATCCATTTCTTGGATCACAAAGTTCGCCTCTTTGGTTAAACAATCTTTGATAAATGCCCTCGGCTTGATTGCCATACTTTACTGCAAAATCCTCTTTTACAGCTTCAGCTTGAAATATCAATGCTTGCTCTGGCTCATTCTGTTCCTTATAAGTTTCACTTGTTTCCCTCAAAATCATTAATTTTTCTTGACTAAATTTCTTAGAGTCTTTAATGTCTTGAGCTAATTTCTCAATCTCTAGTCTGGCATTGATTCCAGGGTCATCAAAAACTAACTCCATTTTAGTGTCAGAGCCTAAAGGCACCAAATCTCTTATTTGTCTAAGAGTTAATCCTTTCCTCATTTCAGAAAGTATTGCTTGTGAACCTTCTTGCGCTCTGTCATTTTCAACAATTTTGTTGAATAGATTTTCGTCTTCGCTGGAAAAGAATGCCTTTGTTCTTAGATATGGATTAAATTCAGTTAGTGGTATATAACCCCAAACATTTGTCAATTTTTCGTACCTAGCAGCAGCTTGATGAACTTCTGTATTTTTCCAAGCCATGAACTCTACAAGCCTTTGTAACTGGCTGATTATTTGAGGGTAGTTAGCTAGTTGGGGATTTTTGGCTAAAGCGGAAAGATACATATCATAAGCTTGCTCCTTTGCAATTACTTTAAATAGTTCATGATTTTCACCAGACTGGGACATTTTAACGTCCCCGCCAGCCTTAAGCAAATACAAATTTGTAACTCGCTGGTCTTTAATGAAGGCGTCGTTCAAATTAGCAACTTGTTTGTTTTCCTTCTCTTCTTGTAGCAATTGTGCCAAATCAGAATATGCCTTTTTTATTTTTTGATCTTGTATTAAACCAACATTGCTGCCTCCAAATAAGCGATTAACGGCAATAAGACCGCTTGAACTGCCAGAGTTATATTCTGATGCTTTCAAAAAATTGTTATATGGAATTAATCTTCTTATATTTTCATCGACAGCTTCTGGAAAAAAGAATCTTGTTGTTGCAACATTTCCAAACTTATAAAGCCTATCTTGTTTTGAAACTGTTTTTCCATTTTCATTGAAGTGGTCTATTCTTCCGTTATTTGCTATTACAGAACCCAAATAGGCATTTTTTTCTTTGCTATGTGGGCCATCAATTATAATATTGTTTTCATTTATATTTATTCTGTATTCGCTTGATTTATGCGCCCCTATAACCAAACTATCGTCATACTTCGAAATGACTTCTCCTTTGTTTAACATGACTTGTTTGCCGGATATTGGATTATTTAATCCAAAAGCATAACCAGATATTTTTCCAGAAGCTAAATCTTTGTCAAAGCTTTCTTTCAGACTAACATCGCATTGAGTACATATTTTAGTAATGGCATTTCTTTTAGGATCTAAAATTCCATCAAGCAGTTCTTTATTCTTTGACATAGAATCAAGAACTTTGTCTTTGAATGAAGGGCCCAATGGTAAATTTTTCGGAGTAGCTCGATGCAGTTGCCCGTCAATAAAAGCAGAACTTGTTTCTCCAATTAATGAAATAGGCTTTGTTTTATCTATGCCTTGCTCATTATAATAAAATTCTGCATTGCCATAAAGTTTGTCATTTCTAGAATTAACTATTGCTTTTTCTGTTTTTATTAAATTATCAACTTCTTCATAGCGGCCGTTATTTAAAGTAACTTTTAAGCTGTTTCTTTCAAAATTGCAGTTCTCTAATTGACAATTAATGACTAATTTCTTACTAGTAGAGGTAATGCTTAATTCTTGTTCTCCCCACGTTAAAGAAATGCCTTTACCATCAACAATCAAATTATTGTTATTTTGTTGTATATTTTTTGCTTCAATGATATCAACTTTGAGTTTTTGCTTGAATAGAAACTGCAAGCCTCCGCCATTTAATGATTTTACTCCAATAACATCAGCCATTGCCAGGATTTCTTTTATTACAAATTTTACTCCACGCTCATCAATTATGTTTCCATCACTTATCTGTAATTTACCTTGACTTAAATAAAAAGTTTTACTAGTCTGAGTTTTCAAGTATTTTTCTGCCAACGTTTTGTCTCTTAAATCTGTTAATACCCCAACTGTATCAAAATAGGCTTTTGCAATATTCTCATTTTTTAAAACTAAATCGGGATTATTTCTAATAAACTCCAAAGCCATTTGAGGGTTTTGATTAATTGCAGAAACAGGGTCTTTTTTAAGTGCCTCCTCAATTTTTTTAGGGTCGTTCCAGTCTATAGGTTCTTGAGCTTTAATGTCTATAGCAATTGAACTTGAAATAATCAAATAAATTACAATAAATGAAAATGCTTTATTCATCATTTTATTTCCAAATAGAACCATTGGCTATCAAAACCTCCATTAATGTCCACAACTGTTACATTTATTTGATAAAGCCCCTCTTGACCTGTTTTGGGTGTGAACTGTATAGTTCCAAGCAATGGGTGTATGTTAAACAATTCAGTGTCATCTATGAAGAATAATTTATCATTATCCAAATCAGAGGCTGTTACTTTATACTCAAAATTTTTATTTATGTAAGCAATAGAATAATTAATCAATCCTAATATAGGTTGGTTATTTTCAATGGAAGTTTCAGAGATATTACTTCCAAATGTTTCATTTATTCCAAATTTACAATATTTTTCATCTATTTTTGTTGCAAATAAAAATAAGTAATCATCAGCTATAATATTTTTTGAATAATTATCCAGAATAACATAAATATCTGTGCAACTATCATGATGAATAACAGATAAGTCCAAGTCCCGACTAAGCAGAAAAGTCAAATCAATATAATATGGCTCTTTTACAATTTTATCTATTAGTTCTTTTGAAATGTCATATATATGCCCTAATCTGATTGGCAATTCATATGAAAAATGAGATATTTGATGTACTACATTTTCTTTTTTTATTGTTAATGGAAAATTCAAATCTATAATTACTTTATTATTCAATATAGAAGATTTTGTTTTTTTGGCATCCGTAAAAATACTAAATCCTTGCTCTTCAAAAATAGAAAAATTAATGCACTTATTTAATTCAGTGTTTATGTATTTGTCTAACTCTTCTTCAATTATTTCTTTTGAAGGCATTAAATTTATATTTTTATAGTAATAATGGGGTAAATTAACATATCCAGTATCTAAAAATTCTTCAGGCAGTTTGTAATATCCTCCACGTAAACCTAATTTATAAGCAGATTCTATAGAAGCTTTTTTTATACACTCGTCTACAAAAGTTTTAATTGGTAAGATATCGCTGTCAATTTTTTCAGTTTTGATTTTATCTTTACCGATATCCATTATAAAATAAACCCCAATACCTACCACAAAAAATATTAATAATCCAAGGAATATATAAATTGTAATTTGCCCTTTACTTCTCATTTTTCAACCCAATTTTGATTAGTTTTTCTACATAGCTTGAAAGTTTCATAGTCCTATCTTTGCATTCCTTGTTTAGATGTGCAACTAACTCCTTGTCTATTGTAATACTAATTCTTGATTTTGTAATTCCTTTTTTTGGCATTTCTATAAAGTAATACCTATCTTATTAATCATACTTTATAAATGTTTTGATAAGAAATATTTTCTGTATTATAAATAAGATTACGGAGTTTATTGATTCTTTAATAAAAAGAAGAATGATTAAATAGCAACTTTAATTTTGGGCTTTTGTTTTTCTGCTTTGCTTCTTAATTCTTCAAGGATAAGCATATCGTCTATTTCTATCAATTTTTTTATTTTTGGGTTTTTAATGTTTAATTTGTATAATTTAGATTTGCCTATTGTTCTTGTTGGTATAATAATTTCATTCTTTATCAATTGTTCCCAGATTCTGTATAAAGTAGCTCTTCCTATCCCTGAGTTTCTTGCCATGTCGGATATGGAAAAATCTAATTCTCGTTCCGTTAATAGGAAATCCATTACCCTTATTGTTGGGTAATCTCCAAACAATTCTATAAATAATGATTTTTTTGGCATTTTGATTATTACGTATCTATATATTTATTTATTGTACTATCTATGTGATAGGTTATTAATATTTAAATCTGTCTATTTTGAGACAATATTGTATCATTTTGTATATAACGGAATATATAGTTTATACCACAATACTATTTATAAATTCCATAATTCCAATTTGTTTTATGCTATCAAAACTCGATATAAAAGCCAGAATTATAAGAAAACTTGTAAGATGGCAGAAATGGGGAGGTACTCATACTGAAAATATTTTAAAAGGCTTGCCAAAACATTTGATTGGTGATAAGATTGTAAAAGAAGTTCTAAAAGGATTAGTAAAAGATGAGTGGGTTATCCCTGCAAAGAAAACTGGTGAAATACATTATTATCTGAATTCAAGAAAGACTAATGAAATATTGCAGTTTTATGAAAAATATTGCAAAAATTTTAATGAATGAAAAAATTTATTTGCCATTTACACAAAATCATCTATGGAGCCTTGATCCCTGATATAAACTGGAGATACTATTGCTTTATGGGATTTTCTTGCATACACATCCACAACATCTTTTGCTGCAAATTCCAGAATCTCGGGCTCTTCCCCTTGGAGCAACATGGCAGTACCAGCTCCGCTTGGAGTTAATATGACTTTGTCGCCATAATATCTCTGAAGAGTCCTGTTAATTGCACGTATATTGACATGATAAACCCTTTTATTGTTCCTCTGGTATGTGTGTGACCTTTCCCATTGCATGAATTCCGATGCAACTTCCCTCAAAATCTGGAAGTCGCTGTTCTTTATCCCTTCAATAGCCAATTTTTTTAGCTGACTGACTCTTTGCTTTTCTTCATCAGTATGATGGAGGTCTTTAATGGCATCTCTTGCGCCCTTTGTTCCTCCGGCTTTTTCTATGTCTTGCGGAATGATAAGGGCGCTAAATAAATTAGAAGGCGAGTCAAATCTTTCGTACTTAACCGGCATTTCATCCTCAGCCCTATATGAAAAAACTACGCCACCAAGCATACATGGCAATACATTGTCTAAATGATTGTTAGGCTCTCCTCTTGAAGCGTAGTATATTTTCTGCTCCTGTGTAAGGCCAAGCCCGTACAATCGGTTCACCAACTCGACAAAAGCTACTGCGTATGCGCCTGAAATTCCCAAGCCGCCAGTCTTTAAATCGTTCTTCAAGTCAAGTTCCAGACCGCCTTGAATTTGCCCATTGAAATCACGAAACAGTTCTTTTTTAATTTTGTATATCAAGTTAGTTTCGTCAGTTGGCAACGGGACTTTTCATGTACTATGAATTACAATAGCTTTATTTTTTGTCCTTTTTGCTGTTGCTTCAACATGAAGGTTAGTTTTCAATCCGACATCATCATATATACAAAAACCATTGGCACATGTTGCATAAGTCCATATTGTTGCTTTGTCAGTGCTCATATGAAGCAGTAACGAATATTGCTTTTTAAAATTAACTATTTTATAGTGATACTATTATTGTCCCCACCAACAAAAACCTTTATTAACCATCCTTTTTTCTTTAAAATAGTCATTGGTGGTTTAAATTATGGAAGAGCAAAAACAGCAAAACATTCAGCAAAAAAAATCTGTAAAGCAAACCCTTTTTGAAATCTATGACAAAAAGTACAAGTTATTATTAATTATCCCATTTTTGATTTTGTTTCTAGCCTTAATGCAAATAAGCTATCAAATCTATTCAACAGGAGATTTCATAAAAAAAGACGTTTCATTGAAAGGAGGCGTGACTGTGACGGTTCCTTATGAAAGAGATATTGACATAATCCAAATTGAAAAGCAAGTCTCTTCAAAATTTCCAAGTAATGACGTTGCTGTAAGAACCTTAAGAAGCGTCGGCACCGTCGTAGGATTCATTGTTGAAGCGGATATTGACGGGAATGACAAGGCGCAAGTCCAGAATCTGTTGAATGCAATCGAGTCCTCTTTAAAGGTTGATTTAAGCAAGGTTAATTACGGGATTGAGATTATAGGCTCTTCATTAGGAGCAAGCTTTTTCAGGGAATCACTAATAGCTTTGGCTGTTGCATTCTTATTCATGGGATTAGTTGTTTTAATTTATTTCAGGACATTTGTGCCGAGCATTGCTATTATCCTAGCTGCATTCTCTGACATGGTTGTTGCATTGGCTGTTATGAATTTGCTTGATGCAAGAATCGGCACTGCTGGAATTGCAGCTTTTCTGATGCTTATCGGTTACTCCGTTGATACAGACATTTTGCTCACCGTTAGAGTTCTAAAAAGAAAAGAAGGAACTGTGATGGACAGGATAGTAAGCTCGATAAAAACAGGGATGACTATGACATTAACAGCAATAATATCAACTTTGGTTGCACTTCTTGTCACCCAATCTGAAGTTATAAGGCAGATTATGCTTATTCTTCTTATCGGCTTGATTGCGGACATTTTCAACACTTGGATACAAAATGTTGGTCTGTTAAGAATCTATGTTGAAAGAAAAGCAAAGAAAGGCATTATACTATGAATTACAAAATAAAAAAACTCATAACAAACTGGAGAGTAATTTTGCTTGCAGCATTTATTATATTTTCATTAATAGCAATACATCCAACTTTAAGCGAAGGGATTGCAATAAGAAACGTTATAACAAACAGTTCTGCAAGCATTGCTGGAATTCCGCAGCCAAAGCCAAATGTTCAGCCAGTTGCAAGGGAAAGAATTATATCAATAAATAATAAACCAATTAATGATGTTGAAGATTACTACAAATATATCTCAGACTTAGCGCCTAACAGGACAATACAAATCAAAACAACAAAGGGCATATACAAGCTCACAACAAAAGAACAATTTGAAACTATAGAATTAAATGAAACAGAAGAAAAATTAATTGAAGAAGTTGTGCAAAGAAATGTGACAATAAATGGAACAATTCAATTAATTAATGAAACAATAACAAAAAAAATTACTGTCCCAAAAACAATACGGATAAGCAAAGGAACTGAAGACATTGGCTTAAGAGTTTATGAAGCCCCAAAAACAAATATAAGAAAGGGCTTGGACTTGCAAGGCGGCACAAGAGTTCTTCTGCAGCCGGAAACCAAGCTGAGCCCATTTGACGTCGGCATTTTGATTGACAACATGAAAGAAAGGCTAAATGTATATGGCTTAAGCGATATTGTGATAAGGGACGCAAATGACTTGACAGGCAACCAATACATAATTGTTGAGATTGCAGGCGCAACAGAGGAAGAGATAAAGGATTTGCTTGCTCGTCAAGGAAAATTTGAGGCAAAAGTTGGCAATAAAACAGTTTTCAGGGGCGGCAACGACATTGTTTATGTTGCGAGAAGTGCAAACGAAGCGGGCATTGACCCATCAGCAGGCTGCTCAGCTTCTGGCCCTCAATGGTTCTGTCGCTTTAGATTTTCAATAACTCTTAGCCAGGAAGCTGCTCAAAGGCAGGCAGACGCCACAAAAGACTTAACTGTGTTATATGACCAAGTTTCCGGAAGAAGCGATTACCTTAGTGAGCCTCTGGAACTTTATCTTGATGATAAAAAGGTTGATGAATTGAATATTGGAGCTGATTTAAAAGGGCAAGCTGTAACTCAAATTGCAATCTCAGGCTCTGGTGCTGGAGCAAACAATCAAGAGGCAATCTTCAATTCATTGCAGAATATGAAAAGGCTGCAAACAATCCTTATAACAGGCTCGTTGCCTGTCAAGCTTAACATTGTAAAAACAGACGCAATTTCCCCAGTGCTTGGGGAAGGCTTTGTCAAAAATGCAATTTTGATGTCATTGCTTGCAATAGTTTCAGTTGCAATTGTTGTTGGCATAAGATACTGGAAGCTTATTATTGCAATTCCAATTTTAATAACAATGCTTTCTGAAGTGATTATCTTGCTTGGAGTCGCTGCATTCATCGGCTGGAACATTGACTTGGCGGCAATTGCAGGCATTCTTGTTGCAATAGGCACAGGAGTCGATGACCAGATTGTCATAACTGATGAAACTTTGAAAGGACAAACAGCCTCAGTTTACAACTGGAAGGAAAAAGTCAAGAGAGCATTTGTAATAATAATGCTTGCGTATGCAACTGTTGTTGTTGCAATGATTCCATTGATTTTTGCAGGAGCTGGATTGTTGAAAGGATTTGCAATCACAACAATAATTGGCGTCACAATTGGAGTTTTTGTCACAAGACCTGCTTACTCATCTTTTGTGGAGATAATGATGAAGTAATCCAAAAACATAAATATACCTGCTTTTCTCATATCAAAATGGCAACTAAACTATGGGCAGCTTTGCTTGTTTTGTTCACTACATTGTTGACTTCTTCAGCGCAGCTTTTATGGAAAAAAGGTTCAGCTACTCTAACTTTTGATATTTTAAATATAATCACAAATTACTACATTATTGGCGGCATCCTTCTTTATGTTATTGGAGGCGCTTTAATGATTATATCTTTCAGAGGCGGCGAAGTTTCTGTTTTGTATCCAATAATAGCAACAAGCTACATTTGGGTAAGTTTGCTTAGCGTGAAATTTCTTGGCGAGGTAATGAATTTCTATAAATGGCTTGGCATAATGGCAATTATCGCAGGCATCATTTCAATAGGCTTTGGAAGCAAAGATTCTGTTACAGGTGCAATATGACAACTGAATCATGGGCAATAGGATTAGTAGTTTTGGCAACTCTTATAGGAGCTTTTGGTCCAATTTTGCTTAAAAAAGCTTCTGCAAAAAAATTGTCAAATCTAAGCTCATTAATGACAAATTACCATCTTTTTGGCGGAGTTTCTTTGTATGCTTTAGGCACTTTGCTTTTTATTCCTGCATTGAAAGGAGGCGACTTGTCTGTTTTGTATCCATTAGTTTCAGTGACATACATTTGGGTAAGTTTGCTTAGCGTGAAATTTCTTGGCGAGAAAATGAACAAGCTCAAATGGCTTGGAATTATATTAATAATTGTTGGAGTAAGCTTTATTGGGTTTGGAAGTAGATAACTTAATCTTGAGTCTCTTCAAATTCTATATCTAAAATTCTGCCTATTTTATCAATAGCAACTTCCATTGCCATCACAAAGTTTATTGAGTTATCATAATCAAATTCAAGATATCCACTAAATAAATTTCTTTTTTCACACAGCTTCATTAAGCTTTCTGCAGATGTTTTTATTTTTAACAGCTCCTGCCCAATGTCAGAGATTTCTCCATGCTCCTTCAATAAATTGTCACAAGCATTGTAAATCTCTATGCTTTTGTCATTTATGACATGCAGCATTCTACTCTTTTCCATAAGTTCCCTTAATTCTTTTATTAATCTGCGCAGATGGATAACCATACATGCAACATTCTTTCATTCTTTTATATTTCTTTTGATTGCAAAGCAGAAAGTTTTTATATTATTGTTCTATTGAGTAGTTGATGTTTAATTTTTTTGGGAAATACACAGAGGAAGATATATTAACAAAATTTGTTAATACTACACATTCTGTACTTGTGGTTGGACCTTTTGGTGGTTATGGGAGTCAAGAGTTTGAAAAATCAGATGAATATGGTGGCTTCGGGAATGATCCAATAATCCCTCTTTTAATTAGAAAAATAAAAAATAACAATTTAACAGTCATTGACATAAAAGGCGGTGTTCATACCCCATCAAATATATTTGCCCCATTTGAAGGTGATTTGTACCGAACTAAAGAAACTATCGACAAATTGTTTAATCATTCTACTATTAAATATGTAATAACTGATGCTTTAGACTCGTCATTTAAAGGAGAGACCTTTGATATAATTATTGACAGAATAACACACGAGTTTATCTGTTTAGTGGGATATAAACTACGTTTCCGAGAAAATAATCTAGACAGATTAGTGTATGAATATAATCGAATTCTCAAGAAAGGTGGAAAAATTATATTTTTTTCTAGACGTTGGTTTATGCACAGAAGAGTTTATAAAAAATTAAAAATGTGGGATTATAAATTGATTAAAGGTAGTATGAAGAAAGCCAAAAAGTATACTATAGATAAAACTATGAATAAACCTTTTTATAAATCTAGATTTTATATCGTAGCGTTTAAGGTGTAATATAGAAATATTTTTATATTCTCAATGTGCATTAAAACAAATAATGACAAAAACAATCATTTTATCTTTAGGAGGCTCTTTGATATGCCCGGCTGATTTTGATTTTAAGTTTTTAAAAAAATTCAAACAGGTTATTGAAAAATACATAAAAAAGGACTATAAATTTGCAATAATTTGCGGCGGCGGAAAACTTGCAAGAACTTTTCAGGAAATAGCTTCCAGGTCCTCCAAATTGAACAATGAAGAGCTTGACTGGCTTGGCATACACGCGACAAAAATAAACGCGCATTTGGTGAAATCTATATTTGATAGTAATGCGGAGGATTTTGTAGTATCCAATCCAAACCGAAAAATAAAATTCAAAAAAAGCATAGTAATCGGCGCAGGATGGAAGCCAGGATGGAGCACTGATTACGATGCTGTTTTATTGGCTAAAAACTTAGGCATTAGAGAAATTGTCAACATGAGCAATGTTGATTATGTCTATGACAAAGACCCAAAAAAGTATAAAAATTCCAAAAAAATCCAAAAAATAAGCTGGAAAAATTATTTGAAATTAATAAATCAAAAATGGAAAGCAGGCATGAATGTTCCGTTTGACCCAATAGCAGCTAAAGAAGCAAAAAAATTAGGAATGGGGGTAAACATTATCGGCAAAGATTTAAGAAATTTAGAGAATCTATTAAACGGAAAGAAGTTTAAAGGGACAATAATCAACTAAAAAATGGAAGAAGATTATAACTGGGATCTAATTCTTAAAGTTGCAGCCCCTGTTTCGATAATCGAAGCATACATTTTTTACACAAACATAAGCAATAGCTGGAAATGGTTTTCTCTGATAATCGGCTTATTGTCGGCTGGTGGAATTTTTTATTCTCAAAACAAAAAGAAAAATAACATTTTCACAGCAGTTGGAATTGTTTTTTTAGTTGCATTAATTGTAAGATTTTTGAAGGAGTTTGGAATCATTTAAATAAAATCGCGTATCTTGTGCAATTTCTCCTCGTGCCAAAGCCACCACAACAAAACAATTGCCTCTAAGCCCTCAACTGCTAAAGGCAATTTAGTTCTTGCAATCAAATTCAAGCCATAAGTTACATCAGAAAATGGGTAAAATGGCGCAACTCCCCCTACAAGAAGCCAGTCAAGGAAAATGTGGAAAGCAACCCCAAAAGCTATAATTCCGAATAATTTGCTTGCTTTTTTGTTGAAATCAAAATAAATCAGCGAAATAAATAAAAATATCAGAACAAAAACGAAAGTGTGTGTAAAAATTCTGTGAAACCAAGGCACATCAATATCCAAAAAATTGTTTAAAATCCAAAATAACGGCACGTCAATGTCAGGCAATAAGCCTGCTATTCCACCAATAAAAACATAGTGCAGCGGCAAATCTTTTTTGTCTTTAAGAAAATGGTCTCTAAACAAATCTATTACGATTATAGTAAACAAAACGTGAACTACTGCTTGCGGCATATTACCAATGTCTAAACCTTTCTCTTACTATAGAAATAAAAAGAATAAATGTAAAAATTGATGCAAAAAAGAAGCTGAAAAAAGACAAGATTGGAATGCCGAATATTGTGGGCCCTTTTTGGATATTCATCAATATTGCAGATGTTATAAGCAAAGCTGCAATAAGCAATCCATATGCTACGCGATTGCTGCTCCTGTCAATCTCAAGGGATAGCTTCTTTATGTCTCTGTCTTCAATGTCCACCTTTATCGTGCCTCTTTGAATTTTGTCAAGGGCTCTTTCAGCCTTTTCAGGGAATTCTTCTGCAAATTTCCTGTACCTGCTCATGCTGTGCACAAAGCCTTTCCAGGCATAAAGCGGGTTTTTTCTTTTTGCAATTATCTTTTCAATAAATGGCTTTGCAGTTTCCATAATTTTGAAATTTGGATCATATTCTATAGCCACGCCTTCCAATGTTATTATGGTCTTTCCAAACAAAACAAATGAGGTAGGCACTCTCAGCCTGTGCCTGAGCCCTATATCGAGGATTTCTTCAAGAACTTTGCTTACTTTAATGTCTTTTATCTGGGAGTACTGCAGCGGCTGGATCACAAACCCTATGTCTGATTTCAGCTGCTCATAGTTAAGTTCGCTGCTCTCCATGCCCATGCTTACCAATGTATCCATGACAAGCTCGTCATCCTGCTCCACAATGCCATAAAGCAGATCTATGCATTTGTTCTTTAATTTCTCATCAAAATATCCGACAATTCCAAAGTCTACAAACGCAATAGAGTTATTTCGCATGACAATTATATTGCCAGGATGCGGGTCAGCATGGAAAATTCCATGCACAAAAACCTGAGTCATGACAGCATCAAAGCCGTTTTTTATTATTGCATCAAAATCAAGCTTTCTTTTTTTGATTTCCTTTATATTGTGCAGCTCAATTCCATCTATGAATTCCAAAGTCAATACCCTTTCAGTTGTCAGCTCATCATAGATTTTTGGAATATGGACGGTTTTGCTTCCTTTGAAGTTTTGGCCAAATCTCTTTGCATTTCTTGCCTCTAATCTAAAATCAAGCTCTTTTTCTGTCCATTCCTTAAACTCATTAATTATCTTTGCGGGCTTGAATCTTCTTATATTCTCTACGTTGTTCTCAAGCAGCCCTGCAAAATAAAACATTATTTCTATATCAGTTTCCATTAGGTGCTTTACTTCAGGCCTCTGAACCTTGACGGCAACTTTATCGCCGTTTTTCAGGATTGCCTTATGCACCTGGCTTATTGAGGCAGACGCAATTGGCTTTTTTTCAAAATGAAGAAAAAGATGCTCGATGCTTTTGCCGAATTCTTTTTCTATAATGGCTTTTACGTCTTTGAAAGGAAATTCCGGAACATTGTCCTGCAGCTTTTCCAGCTCTTTTGAATACTCCTTTGGTATTAAATCTGGCCTTACGCTCAAAAGCTGCCCGAATTTTATAAAGGTTGGCCCAAGCCTCTCAAGAGTTCTTCTCAGCATAACTTCCGGCTTAAGCTCATCTTTTTTCTTTAGCCCCAGCCTTTTTGTTATCGGGATGTAATGTTTAAGCTTTATTTTCGACAATAAAAAATCAAATCCCTCTTCAAAAAGAACTAAAAGTATCTCGTTGAACCTCTTTATGTCCCGCACCTCTTTTATTAAATGAAATAACATTCTATCTTAACTCTTTTTTTGCCCAAGATTCATAATCCTTATTTGCTATTGCATCTATTTTTAAAATGCATGGAATTGTATAAGAATGAAGCCTTTTAACCTCGTACACTAATCTTTTAAAATTTTTATCCTTTGTTTTTGCAATAATCACGTTTTCTTTATCATTAACAATTTTGCCTTTCCACCAGTACAAGCTTTTTATTGGGAAAATATTGGCGCAGGTAATCAACCTTTTCCTTAATAAATGCATAGATATCTTTCCAGCTTCTTTGCTATCTTTGCAGGTTATATAAACTAATGCCATATCTGCTTAATAAATTTTTTTGTTTATTAATCTTGTTGTTTTCATACAATTTATAACGACATCTTTAAAAAACAATAGTCACTTCTTGCCTTTATGTACATTTTTTCAAACATACTCGGGGTATTCGTTTTTGATGAGGAGTTTAATGTAGTTGATGAAATATTATTTAAAAATTTGGAAGATTATAATAATAAAGATAAATTCATTGAGCAAATAAAAAATAAACACAAAAATTTAAAAGAGCCAAATAATGAGGAATTAAAAAAAATGATTATTTATTTCAAAAATAATAGATTTTTTAATGATTTTTGCAATAAAAACCTTCAATTGGCAAAATTGGATATTAAAAGTTCTGTAAAGGACGACATTTTGCTTATACAGGCTATAAATTCAATTGAAGAGCTTGATAAGGCAATAAATATTCTTGCAAAAAGACTTAGGGAATGGTACGAGCTTTATAACCCTGAAATCTCAAAATCAATTGAGAACCATGAAAAATTTGTGGAGGAAATTCTTGATAAAGAAAAGGGCGAATTACTTGAAAAATTAAAAATCAATCCAAGTGATTCAATTGGGGCTGATTTAGGGCAGGAGGATTTAGAGCCGATAAAAAGCTTAACGCATCAAATCTATGATTTATATCAATTAAGAAAAGCTCAAATTAGTTATATCTCAACTTTAATGGATGGCCTATGTCCTAATATAAAAGCTGTTTGCGATGCAATTGTGGGGGCAAAGCTTATTGAGCATGCGGGCAGCTTGAAAAGACTGAGCGAGATGCCTGCTTCCACAATCCAAATTCTAGGTGCAGAAAAGGCTTTGTTCAGGCATATGAAAACAGGCGCAAAGTCACCCAAGCATGGTATTATAGTTAATCATCCTTTAATAGCAAAAGCTCCGGCTAATATGCACGGTAAAATTGCAAGGACTTTGGCTGACAAGACAAGCATAGCTTCAAAGGTTGATTATTTTCAAGGCAAATTCATAGGGGACAAATTAAGAAAGGAACTAGAAGAGAAATTTGTAAAATGATTTCAAAATCAAAAATATTTGAGGTTTATGAATCTGGAGGAAGGAGAAGGCAGCTTTATACAATAAATCTAGCCACCGGCAGGAATGTTTATGGGGAAAGGCTTGTTTTGCAAAATGATGTTGAATACAGGGAATGGGACGCTTTCAAGAGCAAGCTTGCAGCAACTATCCTAAAAGGAAGCCCTACCATTGGAGTAAGGAAGGGGGATGTTGTTTTGTATCTTGGCTCTGCTTCTGGAACTACAGTTTCGCATGTTTCTGACATCGTAGGCAATGAAGGCTTCATTTTTGCAGTTGATATTGCTCCAAGAGTAATGCGCGACCTTATTTTTTTGTGCTATAACCGAAAAAATATTGCTCCAATTCTTGCAGATGCCAATAAAATTAATCAATTGATAGAAAGGATTTCTGCAGTTGATGTTGTTTACCAAGATGTAGCACAAAAGAACCAACTTGAGATTTTCTTGAAAAATGTTGATTTATTTTTGAAAAATGGAGGCTATGCATTATTGGCGCTAAAAGCAAGAAGCATAGATGTTACAAAAAACCCAAAACAGATATTTAAAGAAGTAAGGGAAAGATTAGAGAAAGTTTTGACAATTATAGACTATAGGGAATTGGAGCCTTTCCAGAAGGATCATGCTATGTTTGTTTGTAAAAAAAGATAATAACTACCCGCCTTTCTTCAATAACCTTTCTTTTTCTTCCTTATCTTTTTTCTTTGCATTTATTTCCTTTTTGTAGTATCCAGCCAGTTCGATATTGTCTTCTTCCTCAGCTTTTTTTAGTTTTTCCTCATGTAATCTAATTTGCTTTTCAAGTGACTCAATTCCCTTTTTGAGCCTCTTTTTCCTATTTACCATAAAGCTTTGCCTCTATAAAATCAGTCTCTTTTGTTAAAATATTTAATAATTTTTCTGCCACAGGAATTTTAATTTTTATATTTTTAATACTTTTGTTATCCCTAACTAATCTATAAATTTCATATGATTGCTTAAATTCTTGATTTGTTATTCCTTCACTCAAAAGCCATTTTTGAAATGATTTATTTGAAAACTTTTCTTTATTTAACATACACTTTATAATAAAAATTCCCCGTAACCTCAATATTGTCGAGTATATTGCAGAATAAGATTTAATATAAACATTGTCTAATTTATCAAGCTCCAAAAGCTCCTTGTTGCTTTTTATATGCTCCTTTGTTTCGTTAATATAGCTTTTAAAATTTTCATTAGTAATTTTAATATTTTTTAATTCCTCCAAAACATAAGCATTTATCAGCGGCTCTGCCTCCTGCGCCATCTGATAATACATGACAGGATACTTTTGAATTGCTTGTTTGAATTTGTCCAATTTAAAAATCGTTACCTCTAATTTCGGCTCGTTAATTTTTATTGATAAATCCTTATCTTTTGTTATAACCATCACATCAATGTCTGATTCTCTTATTTCTTCGTGCCTTGCATATGAGCCATAAATAAAAACAGCAATAATGTCTTTCAAATAAGGCTGAAGAAGATGTATAACTCTCTCTTTTACACTTAATTTTGGCTTGTCTGGAAGTATAACTATAACTTCCTGCCCCAGCCAGTCCTTTGGAACCCAGACTGCCCCGCCATTGCCAGACTTTACAACTTTCTTTACAAGCTGTTCCTTTACTGCTAATTTCTGTATTTGCATATGTATAGACAATGTATAGACACTAATATTTAAAGGTTGCGGTTTTGGATAAAAAAGAAAAAAGCATAAGACTACTTCCCAGAATGGTTTTAAAAAAGATAATTTTAAATAATATAGCTTTAATGATAATCGCATGAAAAAGAGGCTTTTATTATTGTTGTTTTTAATGCTAATTCTGTCAATCAATTTTGCCTTTTCCCATGGAGGCGAGGAAGACGAGTTTATGCTTGACCATTCCGAGCTTTATCCAGTAACCCAATTGCAGGCTGTTGGCTACGGCTCTTTAATCTTTGGCACTTTGATTGTTTTAATTCTTTTATTCCACAAAAAAATGAATGAAATGGCTAAGAAAATAAAGTATTCCATAGTTCTTATTGTTGTAGCGCTCGTGACAATTTACCTTGTTATAACAACGCTTCACCTTAACGTGATTTCAATAACAAAAGGGCCAGTTCATTGGCATGCTGATTTTGAGATTTGGATATGTGATAATGAAATACAGCTTCCAGAGCCAAAAGGCTTGTCAAACAAGCAAGGCGTTGATTTGAT
>Ga0082335_1001284_pt2 | contig 41801 bp, 38 predicted proteins | sample Subgrocontami58m_FD_72375 | JGI IMG/M metagenome (GOLD analysis project Ga0082335, IMG submission 72375) | Subsurface groundwater microbial communities from S. Glens Falls, New York, USA - GMW37 contaminated, 5.8 m (SPADES assembly) (version 2) ...
CCGAAAGGCACATCAAAGTGCCCGATCTTGATATTTGATCTTCCCTCATTTAATTTGAAATTGGCATATGCATTATGGATTTCATATATGATTCTCAACTCGGTCGTCAGGGCGTCGTCCATTCTCCCCTGGTCAAAATCGGTATTTAGATTAAAATTAGCGCTGGCATTCCTGAAAAGTTTTTTCTTGTGACCCATTATGGGGAATCTCACCTGCAGATCAGTTGTAACCCAATCACCATGCGCCCCGGAGAAGTTACGTAAATATTCAAACCCCACCGAGTTAGCCGGTTCTATATCCCTGAATCTCAAGTTATCTCCATCAAATAGATATTCAGGAGCAAAAACAAGTTCTTTGTGAAAAAAGGATGACTCTCGGTTTTTTACTTTTTCCCCTTCATTGATTGCCCAAGAATGGGGCAATCCCTCGCTTTCTCCGCCAAACTGGCGAGAGAAAGTAAAGGCGAAATCATAGCACTGATGCCACACCCCGGTATAGGTGTTTCCCCACATGGTGCCTATCATCAAGTCTAAATTCCACACATCCCATTGATAGCCAAAACCAACGTTAACATACTGGATGGGGGATCCGGTGAAGGTTGTAGTCAGGCCTTCCGCTTCCTCAGGCAGGCCGGAGTCCTCGGTAAAGTATCCTCCCCGAAGAGTTAAGCGTTTATTGTACTTATACTCTAATCCGAATCGATATGCCTCGGAGGCATACCAATCCGGATCCCTCACGGTATTTTTCAGCAGCTGTCCTTCTTTTGCATAATGTACATCTCCAAAGGGCCACTTAAATTTAGTCCAATCGGTCCTTTGCCAGTCAGCCGTCAAAGTGAGAGTTTGAGTCGGTTTATACGCTATCCCCAGACCCCATGAAGGAGGATAGACGAACTCATGATAATGGTTGCTCTTTTCTTCAAGACTCATAACCGGTTTGCCATCAGGCCCGAAGATGGCCTGCTCGGCGCTCAGATCACCATTCAGATTGAATTTGGCGCCGGTTCGGAACATCCCTCCCAGACTCCACTTGGGGGAAAATTTATATAAAAACCCCATTGTGCCCTGTAAGCCTATTCCATCGGCTTCTGTGTCAATCCCGAAACTGTAATCGGGTTGCATGGGATCCTTTGAGTTCCGGTAGTCCTTTTCAATATTTCCCTGTAACTTCGCATAGAGAAGATCTAAACCGACACCTAGCGACAATTTGTCGGTAATCTTTTTTGCAAGGGAAGCATTAAAGTCCATGAGCATTAGCACTGAGAAAATGGAGGCATCGATATCTGCCATCGTAACCGGGTCTTTCATTGTATCTTTCCAATTGCTATAGGCGCCGGCAATGGCGTAAACACCCCCTCCCAGCGTGAAACCATCGAAACTTTTGTATGCCGAGATGCCGGGCAGGGTACCGCCAGACGGCCAAAATTCCTTGTCATCATCAAAGTGTTCATGTTCGGTATGGTAAACTCGGGGAAACACATCTCCCATATTCGGATCTTGCATAGCCGGATCGAGATTGCTTACTGAACCGGGGTCCCATGCCTCGGCGCTCATTGAGTAAACTCCAACTGCGAACCCTCCCCCTTTTAATTGTGCAAGACCCGCAGGATTCCAGTAGATTGCCGATGAATCATCCGCTAATCCGATGAACGCGCCACCCATGGTTATTGCCCTTGTACCCAAACCCTCCAAGTTAATTCCGGCGGCTCCTGCCAACTTGAAGGTGAAAGAAAACGTAAGAAGCGCCGAAATACCTGCGCACAAGAATAGTTTCTTCATTATTGACTCCCTCGTCAAAAGTCCAAAAACCCTCCCCCTTGACGGGGGAGGGTTAGGGTGGGGGTGACAAGTGGCCGTATTTTTTGAATGTTATTTCCCCCTCCCTTTTATTCCCTCCCGCCAGGGGAGGGAAAATTCACTTTTGACGGGGGCCTCATTATTATTCTCTCTCTAAAACTAAATTGGGCTCAGGCCCCGTCGAGGCCGCTCCGTTCCGTGCGCTGATAGTAGCCGGCGGGATTGGTAAAGTATTCTTCTGTTTCTTTCAGGGAAGCATAGTGCTCGTGCTCAATATCGGCCAGCATGGTAAAAAAGGCTTTCTCCCGCGGATCTGTCAGCTGCGCCGCCAGATTGGCATAATAGGTCGCTCCCTTGGCCTCAAAATCTATCGCCGTACGGAGGGCCTCAAGATCACCGGCGTCACTTTCCCCGGCAGCGGCAGCGTTGTTTACCATATCCTTCAGGATGTCCCGGACCAGCGTCTGCTTTACCTGGAGCGGCACCGTTTCCGGCCATTTTCCTGATTTTTCCCAGACCTGGGAAAGCTGCTTCAGCCTTTCGTAATGCTCCAGCTCTTCTCCCGCAATCTGCTGAAACATGGCCCTGCCCATGTCATTTCTGGTTCTGCGGGCATTGTTAAGATAAAATTCATGTTCTCGCAACTCGTTGTCCAGCGCCACTTTCAGGGCATTTAACCGTTCTTCCATCTTTCGCCTCTCTTTTTTATTTTGTGTGGCCGAAGCCGCCTGCACCGCGCACGGTGTTGGTCAATTGCGGTTTTAACTCCCAGGTAACACGGCATACCCGGTGGATAACCATCTGGGCCATCCGTTCGCCCCGCTTGACGACAAAGGTTTCCTGACCGTGGTTGATCACGATCAAACCGATTTCTCCCCGGTAATCGGCATCAATGGTACCGGGACTGTTGGCCAGCGTAATGCCGTGCTTTACCGCCAGACCGCTCCGCGGCCTGATTTCCGCCTCAAACCCCTGCGGCAGTTCCAGGGCAATACCCGTGGGAATCAGAAGCCTGGCGCCGGGAGCTATCTTGACATCCGCGCCGACGGCGGCATAGATATCCATCCCGGCGGCATGCTCCGTCATATAATGGGGGAAGGGAATATCCTCCTGCCCCGGCAGTCTGTTGATAGGTATGGTGATTTCTTCTGTCATCGGTCTATTGGCATAAAATGCCTGCCATTTCTGCCTCCTTGATCCGGCCGATGGCCGCCACCGAAAGCGCGCTCGGAATAAAAAGTTCGGCGGCAAGATCGCGCACCTCCGTGCTTGTAACCGCGTCTATCTCGGCAACCACTTCCTCGACCGATACCTGGCGGTTAAAATAGAACTCGTTCCTGGCGAGCCGTGTCATGCGGTTATCCGTGCTTTCCATGCTCAACAGTAAATTGCCCTTCAGCATTTCCTTGATCGCGCTGATCTCACTCTCCGCAAGCGGTCTATCTTTAAAGCGGCCGAAGGCAGCACGAATAATATCCATAACCTCGGAAATATTACCGGCATCTGCCCCCACATAGACTCCCAGGAGCCCCTCCTGGGCATAGGAGGACAGGTATGATTGAATATCATAGGCAAGCCCCCTTTTTTCCCGCACTTCCTGAAACAGCCAGGAACTCATGGAGCCTCCCAGAACAGCATTCAACAGCAGGCCGGCGTGTCGCCGGGGACTGAGCGCCGAAGGCGCGGGCAAACCAATTACCATGTGCACCTGCTCAAGGTCTTTTTCCAGCACGGCGGCACGGGATGAAATTACCGGTACAGCCGCTTCCTCTTCCCGGATGCTGCCGTCTAAATCCCCAAATGCCCCGTTTGCCATCTCAAGCAAAACCTCATGCTTCAGGCTGCCTGCCGCCGTCAAAATGAGATTCGTCCCCCGGTAGCGGGCATTAAAAAACTGCAACAGGCCCGCCCGGGTCATCTCTCTTACCCGCTCCTTCGTGCCGATGATGGGCAGCCCCAGGGGATGGCAATCCCAGAAAAGGGCATCAAAAAAATCATGGACATACTCCTCCGGAGAATCTTCCAACATGCTTATTTCCTGGAGGATAACGGATTGCTCTTTTGCGATTTCATCAGTGGCGAAACAGGAGTTGTGAAAAATGTCGGCAAGCAAATCCATGGCCAGGGGCAGATGATAATCCGGTATCTTGAGATAGAAAGAGGTCAACTCCTTGCCCGTGAAGGCATTCATCACGCCACCGATGGAATCGACAGCCCAGGCGATGTCAAAGGCGGAACGCTTCTCCGTGCCCTTGAAAAGCATATGCTCAATGAAGTGGGCCGTACCGTTGGTCTGGGAGTTTTCATAACAGGAACCACTCCGTACCCACATGCCTATGGATACAGAGCGGACATGACTGATTTCTTCGGAAATAACCCTGATGCCGTTGTCCAAAACGGTCTTATTGATCATCAGCTCCCAAGGCATCCTTTCTGCTCAGGCGGATCTTGCCCTGTTTGTCAATCTCCAGCACCTTGACCATAACTGCGTCGCCTTCGTTCAGGATGTCGGTCACCTTATTGACCCGCTCCTTGGCAAGCTGAGAAATATGGACCAGCCCTTCCGTGCCGGGCATGATTTCCACAAAGGCGCCGAAATCGACAACCTTTTTGACCGTGCCAGCATAAATCTTCCCTATCTCCGCTTCCTCCGTCAACCACTTGACCATCTGTACCGCCCGGAGCGCCGCCTCGGCGTCGCTGGAGGCAATGGTCACGGTGCCGTCATCCTCAACGTCGATGGTCACGCCTGTTTCGCTGATGATGTGGCGGATGTTCTTACCACCGGAACCGATAACATCCCGGACCTTTTCCGGCTTCACTTTCACCGTGGTGATCCGGGGGGCATAGAGGGAGATGTCGCCTCTGGGGGTGGCCAGGGTTTCGCGGAGCTTGCCCAGGATGAAAAGCCTGCCATCGCGCGCCTGATAAAGGGCGGAACGTAAAATGTCCGTGTTAAGATTATCGATCTTGATATCCATCTGCATGGCGGTAATACCGTTGTCCGTCCCGCAGACCTTGAAATCCATGTCGCCGGCGTGATCTTCATCACCCAGAATATCGGAGAGGACGACAACTTCCTCGCCTTCCTTGAGCAGCCCCATGGCAATGCCGGAAACCAGGGCCTTGACCGGCACGCCGGCATCCATCAGAGAAAGGCTGCCGCCGCAAACCGTGGCCATGGAGGAAGAACCGTTGGAGGAGAGGATTTCCGAGACAATACGGATGGTATAGGGAAACTCCTCCTTGGAGGGCAGAATGGGCAATAAAGCTCTTCTTGCCAAAGCGCCATGCCCGATTTCCCTCCGGCCGGCCCCGCGTAAAAATTTGGCTTCGCCCACAGAGTAGGGAGGGAAATTATAGTGCAGCATGAAGGAGCGCCGCTCCTCACCACCAATGTAGTCCATGCGTTGCTCATCGGAAGTAGTGCCCAGCGTCAACACGGCCAGCGCCTGCGTTTCACCACGTGTGAAAAGGGCGGACCCGTGTGTCCTGGGCAACAACCCCACCTCGGAGCTGATGGCACGAATATCGGTACTGGAACGGCCATCAATCCTGCGTTTGTCCCTGAGGATCATCTCCCGGAGCACCTGCCGTTCCAAGTTTTCCAACGCTTTTTCCGCCTGGGCTGCCACGCTGCCATCTTCGGATACTACGGACTTTTTCACCAGTTCTTTGATTTCCGAAAGCTTGGCTTGCCGATCCTGTTTACGGGGAGTAGTAAAGGCATCCTTCAAAGCGGCCAAGGCCACTTCTGAAACTTTAGCAATTATCCCTGCATCGATGACACTTTCGGTAACGCTGCGTTTTTCTTTCCCTATCTCCGCGCGCATCCTGTCCTGCAAATCGATAAGGGGACGTAAACATTCCAAACCGAATTTGATGGCATCCACAACTACGTCTTCGGCAACTTCCTGACCGCCTCCCTCCATCATGACCAGATTGATGTCGAAATCCCGGCCCTCCGACCCAGGTGTTATCTTCCTGCCCACCAGAAAAATATCCAGATCGCTTTTTTCCAAAAGCGCCGACGCCGGGTTGCAGACAAACTCTCCGTCCACTCGCCCCACGCGCACCCCGGCAATGGGTCCCTTGAAGGGGATATTTGATATCTCCAGGGCAATGGATGCGCCCAGCATGGCGGCCACGTCCGAGTTATGATCGTTGTCCACCGACAGCACGGAAGCAATAACCTGGGTTTCACAGCCGTACCCCTTGGGGAAAAGCGGCCGGAGGGAACGATCAATAAACCGGGAGGTTAATGTTTCCTTCTCATTCGGTCTGCCTTCCCGCTTAAAAAATCCGCCGGGAATTTTCCCCGCAGCATAGGTCATCTCCTGGTAATCCACAGTCAGCGGCATAAAATCAATGCCCGGCTTGGGGGTTGTCATGGAAACTGCCGTCACCATAACCACCGTATCGCCGTATCTTACCAGCACCGCACCGTCAGCCTGACCGGCCACATAATTCGCTTTTACGGAAATGCTGCCACCCGCAAAATTCGCACTGAACTCATTACTCATCTATTATTACTACCTCTCTTTTTAACGCACTCATCCCGTTTATCGGGGTTAGAGGAAAAGGCACAGCAGGGATCACCGGCATAAATCAATTAATGTCGGCCCGCACCCCAATTGGTTCCTATTTCCTTATTCCCAGCCTCTGGATCACTGTTCGGTACCTTTCCAAATCCTTGTTCTTCAGATAGTCCAGCAATCTCCTTCGCTGCCCCACCATTTTCAAAAGACCTCTTCTGGAGTGGTGATCTTTCTTGTGGAGTTTGAAGTGCTCCGTCAGGTACAATATTTTGGCGCTAAGCAGCGCGATCTGCACCTCCGGAGAGCCCGTATCTTTCTCATGAAATTGGAACTGGCCCATAATTTCCGCTCTTTTTTCAGCATCCAACACCGCTTTTATCCCTCCTTTAACTTTCCCTGTCGTTTAATGCCAAAACATGTTCCGCCCTGCCTCGCCAAACTCCCGCAAAGCCCTGCCGCTCACTGGCTGTTGAACACCCTAAGTATCTCCACCGCTCGTTCCTGGCTGCCTGCCGGGGACAATTCAACCGCGCCCCGCAGCATTCTGGCGATAGCCACAAGCTGAAGTTCTTGGGTTATTCTTAGCACATCTCCCACGGCAAGAAAAGGATTATGATAAGGAAACAGGCTATCGACAACGGGCTGATAACCCTGCCTGATTTTATCTGCGAGCAGTCTGTCCACCTGCATCACCGGCAAATCCGGCAAAGCTTCGGCCAGGGATATCAGATGTGCAGACAAAAACCCTTTTTTTTCCTTCTCCTCTAATCCGCCTAAAGTGATGGCATCTTTTTCCGAATAAGACCCGCATCTTGTCCGCCGCAAAGCAGCCAGGCAGGCGCCGCAATTAAGCATGGCGCCTACTTCCTGACAAAGAGATCTGATATAGGTTCCTTTGGAGCAGGCTATCCGGAACGTCACATAGGGCAGAGCCACCTCTTCCAGGGAAAGCTGGTAAATCTCTATCAGCCGCGGCGGCAGGGAAACGTTTATACCTTGCCGAGCCCATTTGTAAAGCGGCTTTCCTCGATGCTTCAGGGCGGAGTAGGGGGGAGGCACCTGCTCTCTCACCCCAACCAGGGAAGCAAGCGCCCGCTGGATGTCTTCCCCGCTCACCTGGGGCTTTGCGGCCGCTACTATTTTCCCTTCCACATCGTAGGTGTCCGTAGTTACACCCAGCAACATGGTGGCGCGGTATTCCTTGCTGTCCAGGCTGAAAAACTGGGCCAGCTTCGTCCCCTCGTTTACACAAACGGGCAAGACACCCGTGGCCAAAGGATCCAGCGTACCCGTATGCCCCACTTTTTTCGCACCCAGAATCCTCTTTACGTCCCGCACGACATCGTGCGACGTCCGGCCGGCAGGTTTATCTATAATCACAAATCCGTTCATAGCGCCGCCCGCAGCCTGTTCACCACTTGCTGCCGGATGCTTTCCAGGTCGCCCCTGATCTTGCAGGCGGCAGCGTTCATATGTCCGCCACCGCCGAAATATCCGGCCACCTGCTCCACGTTGATGGTCCCCTGCGACCGCATGCTTAATTTGTAATAGTCCTGCTCTAACTCCAGATAAAAAATCGAAACCCTCACCCCCCGTATGGTGCGGGGGATATCAACCAACCCCTCCGTCTGGTCGGGCTTTGCACCCGCAGCTGCCAGGCAGGCAAGGGAGACAACAATGTCGGCAACCTTGCCATCCAGGGAGAAGTTCAGGGTATCCAACGCCTTGGACAACAAACGCACCTTGGACGGAGGGGAGTTCTCATAAATATTTTCCGCCAGCCACTGGGGATCAGCGCCCTTTTCCACAAGATACCCGGCGGCATGCAAGGTTTCACTTTTAGTATTCCTGTAACGGAAACCACCGGTATCGGTCATCAGAGCCGCATACAAGTTGTTGGCCACGTCCCCTGTTATGGCAACACCCATTTCCCGGAAGAGACGGTAGAGGAGCTCACCCGTGGAGCTGGCTTCGCGATCGATGTAGGCCACCTCGCAAAATCTCTGGTTGGAAACATGATGGTCTATATTAATGATCCCCGGCATACGGGCGATAACCGCCCCCTTTTCGCCCAAACGCTCCGGGTCGCTGCAATCCAGTACAAATACAACATCGTAATTTTCCGGATCACCAAAATCATGCCCGATAAAATCGCTGCCCGGCAAAAATTGGTAGTTGTCCGGCGTTTCATCCCGATTGTAAACGTGCACTGCCTTGCCCATCCCCTTAAGGACACCGTACAGGGCCAGCTCCGAACCGATGGCGTCTCCATCGGGCCGTACATGTGAGGCAATGAGGAACGTCCCGTGCTGCCGGATCATCTCAATTATCCTGCTCAGCATTATCCTCCCCAATCTCGGCTAACAGCCTTTCGATGCGGCCGCCATAGGCAAATGATTCATCGGGCGTAAAGATGATATCCGGCACACGGCGCAGTTTCAACCGCTTGCTCAGCTCTCTTTTCAAAAAGCCCGTCGCCTGCTCCAAACCCCTTTGGGTTTCCGGGGTGCAGGTGTCCTTGCCCATTTCCACAAAATAAATCCTGGCCAGCGTCAAATCGTCGCTGATCTTTGCGCCGGTAATGGTCACCACGCCGATCCGCGGATCCCTGACCTGCCGGAAAATAATGTCCGCCAGCTCCTCTTTGATCAGATCGGCCACCCGATCGGCTCTTTTGTAGTTACCCATACCTGTCTTCTTTACAAATACCACGCCGGTGAGTTAGAGTTTTCTCGGCACGGCCTCGTTGATATAGGTTTCAATAACATCCCCCAGCCGGAGGTCATTGTAGCCTTCGATACCGATACCACATTCATAACCAGCCACAACCTCGCGGGCATCTTCCTTAATTCTTTTGAGGGAAATAATCTTGCCGTCGTAAACCACGATACCGTCTCTGATCACTTTCAGCGAACTATTTCTCATAATCTTGCCGTCCAAAACATAGCTGCCGGCAATAGTGCCGATCTTGGGGACCTTGAATAACTGCCTTACCTCGGCCCTCCCCTGCACTGTCTGATGATAAATCGGTTCCAGCAAGCCCTCCATGGCAGCCTTTATTTCGGCAATAACATTGTAGATGACGTCATAGAGTTTTATTTCCACCCCCTCGTGCTCGGCCAATTCACTCACCCGGCTGTCCGGCCGCACATTAAAACCGATAACGAGGGCATTCGAGGCGGAAGCCAGCATCACATCCGTTTCCGTTATGGCGCCGGTGGAAGCGTGGATAACCCGCAAACGTATGTCTGCCGTACTCAGCTTGTTTAAGGCATCCGTCAGGGCCTCAATGGAACCCTGCACATCGCCCTTGATAATGACGTTCAAATCCTTCACGCCTTCCTTGATCTTCTGGTACAGTTGTTCCAGGGTTATCTTGGAATATTCGGCAAGCTCTCTTTCCCGGCCCTTTCTTACCCAGTAGTCGGCGACATTGCGCGCTTTCTTTTCATCTTCCAGACAGATAAACTCGGTCCCCACCTGCGGCACATGGGAGAAACCAATCACCTCTACGGGCATGGAAGGACCGGCTTCTTTGATCCGGCTGCCGGCATCGTTAATCATGGCACGCACCCGCCCGGATTCACTCCTGGCAACAAAGGCATCTCCTTCCTTCAGGGTGCCCTCTTGAATCAAGACGGTGGCTACCGGCCCCCGGCCCCGGTCAAGTTTTGCCTCGATCACCACGCCTCGGGCAAAACAATCGGGATCGGCCTTCAGATCCATCACATCCGCCTGTAGAAGAATCATTTCGAGCAGTTCTTCAATGCCCTCCTTCTTCTTTGCGGAAATTTCACAGAAGATCGTGTCGCCACCCCATTCCTCCGAGAGCAGATTATACTCCGTAAGGGCCTGCTTAATCTTGCCAGGGTCAGCGCCTGGTTTATCAATCTTATTGATGGCCACGATAATGGGAATCCCGGCCACAAGCGAGTGGTTGATAGCCTCCACGGTTTGTTCCATTACCCCATCGTCCGCCGCCACCACCAGAACCACGAGATCCGTTACCTTGGCTCCTCTGGCCCGCATAGCGGTAAAGGCTTCGTGCCCGGGAGTATCCAGAAAAACAATATCCCTGTCTTTGATGTGCACATGGTAGGCCCCGATGGCCTGGGTGATGCCTCCGGCCTCGCCCCCGATGACATTTGTCTGCCTGATGGCATCCAAGAGCGAGGTTTTACCGTGGTCAACATGTCCCATCACTGTTACCACCGGCGCCCGCGGCTTAAGTTTCTCGGGAGATTTTTCCGCCTTCTGTGTTATTTCTTCGTAATCAAACGCGGCAAGCTCTACCTGGAAACCGAATTCCGTGGCAATCAGGGTCGCAGCGTCACTGTCGATGGATTGGTTGATCGTCGCCATCATGCCCAGGGCAATCAGCTTATTGATCACGTCACCGACTTTGACGCCCAACTTTTTCGCCAATTCGCCCACGGTGATGGTTTCTCCCACCCTGATCCTTCTCTTGACGGCCTTTGGCACGGTAATGGCCGTTTTCTGCATCTTCACAACGGCCTGCTTTTTCCCTTCCCTCCACCTTCCCGATTTTTCCTCAAAATCGACATCCGCGCGCTTGGTCTTTTTATCCACAGCCTTCCTGATAAAGGCCTTTTTCTTGACGGCGGGCTGCTCCTCCATCAATACCTCGATGGGCGCCTTCGCCTTTTTCTTGACCCTGTCCTCTTCAACTCTGCCGGGCTTCTCTGCTATGGGCGCTACGGCTGCGGTCTGCGGGGCAACTGTGCCGCCATGCCTGGGAAGTTCCTTCTTCGCTTCCGGGGGCCGGGAGGGAGTTCGGGAAGACGGCACGAAGGGTGTTTTAGGCCTTGCCGGCGGCGCTTTCGGCGCTGAAGCCGGGGCTTCTTCGTGTTTAACAATTTTCGGATCAGAGACCGTGCCCTCAGGCCCGGAAAAAAGCCTGGGCGCGGGTTTATCAGCGATAGCTTCCTGCGGCACAACAGGGGGCGGCGCCCCTGCCGTTGGCTCATTTTCCGGGATATGCGCCGCAACCGCAGGCATAACCCCCGGTTGCGCCTCAGCCGCAGCCTTATCCTCCTTCTCATCCGCCGTCGGCATCGCCGCCTCGACAGTTACCTCCGCCGGCTCCTCCACAGGCACATGTACGACGCGCCTTCTTATGACCGTTGGTTTTACTCTTATTTCCTCAGTGTCGTGGGGCTCGTCCTTGCGCAACAACCTCGTTATTCTCTCCACATCGCTATCTTCAAGAGAGCTTGATTGCGTTTTAACAACCACCCCCAGTGTTTCCAACTGACTGATGAGAACCTTGTTTTCGACGCCCAATTCTTTGGCCAATTCATAAACTCTTTTTTTGGTCATTGCTAAACTCCCTGAAACTGCGCCCTATAATTGCTAATTGACACCACCTGCAAAATCGGCTGTTGCTATTTTTACAACGGTTTTTACTCCCCCGCAGCGGGCGCAACCGTCATTTCTTCGTTAAAGACATCTTCTGCCGCCGCCCCGTCATTCACATCCTTGCCGGTTTCCAGATCAGCCGCGGCAGTGGATTCACTCTTTACATCAATTTTCCAGCCCGTCAGTTTGACGGCCAACCTAACATTCTGCCCCGCTCTGCCGATGGCCAGCGACAACTGGTCATCGGGAACAAGCACCAGCATGGCATGATTATCCTCATCCATGAAAACCCGGTTAACCTTGGCAGGGGCTAAAGCGTTGCAAACATATTTGACCTGATCTTCGACATAAGGAACGATATCGATCTTCTCGCCACGCAATTCCTGCACTACACTTTGCACCCTCGAACCCCTCATCCCCACACAGGCGCCGACCGGATCGATATCCTTGTCCCTGCTCTTGACGGCAATCTTTGACCTTTTACCCGGTTCCCGCGCAACACTGACGATTTCGATCAACCCTTCGTAGATTTCCGGCACCTCGACTCCAAAAAGGGCTTTGAGAAAAGCCGGATGGGTTCTGGAAAGAATAATCTGCGGCCCTTTGGAGACCTTTTTTATTTCCAGCAGATAACAACGTATCCGCTCCCCCCTTTTGTACATTTCCTTACCGATCTGTTCCACCGCAGGAATCACCCCTTCCGCACGGCCGAGGTTAACAACGATGTTGCCACCCTCGAATCTCTGCACAAAACCATTGACCAGTTCACCTTTGCGATCCTTATAATCTTCGTAAACAGTGTCCCGCTCCGCATCATTAACCCTCTGAATGATGATCTGTTTGGCGGTCTGTACCGCCACACGGCCAAAGACGCTGGTCTCCAGTTTGATTCCCATGCTGTCGCCGACCGCTGCTTCCTCATCAAGTTCCCGCTGCGCATCCTCAAGGGAAATTTGCGTATCCACATCGGATACATTTATCTCAACTGTTTTAAACTGAAAAACCTCGATCTCGCCCGCCTCATCATTATAATGGGCTTCTATGTCCACGTGCGGTCCAAGCTCCTTCCGGGCCGCAGTCAGCATCGCCGCCTCCAGCGCTTCAATAATCACGTCCTTGGCGATACCCCTATCCTTGCCCATCTGCTCGATCAGACGTTTAAGTTCTGGAAACATTTTCACAATCCTCCGTTATCATTGATTGTATTTATTGTGCTGTCGTCTCTTGATAAATGTTGTCACTGCACCAAGCGTGCCTTCAGTATCTTTTCCCTGGGAATACGATGGACTGTCCCTCCAACATCCACATGCAGCGCCCTTTGCCCCTCTTCCACTATATAATCAAGGAGAATCCCGCGAAAGTTTCGGCTGCCGGCCAGCTTTTCCTCCAGTTTGAGGGATATGATGGCGCCCCGGTATTTCAGAAAATCCCTGTCTCTTTCCAGCGGCCGGTCCAGACCGGGAGAGGAAACCTCCAGGGTATAGGCGCCGGGCGGCACATCGTGAACATCCAGGATATCGCCCACCTGATTGCTGACGGTGGCGCAATCATCAAGGGTCACACCGCCCTCTTTATCGATGTAAAGCCTTACCAGCCAGCGGGACTGCATCTTCAGGCACTCAACCATGACCAATTCCATGCCCTCCCCCGCCACCACCGGCTCCACCAAATCCCTTATTTGCTCCTTGTAGGCGCTTTGCACCTGGGAAGCACCTCCTTCTTTCCAACCCCAATAAAGGGGATAATTTAGTTGCAACTAAAAAAAAAGTGGGCACGAGCCCACTCATCTGTAAAACGCGATGATTTTGGGGCTGACTAGCATACAAATATTGTTATTGCAAGCAAAATAAAGAAAGCGTACCATCTACAACCTGTCCGGACTACCCACCCCCAGCCGGCCATATTTGAAAGCGGAAACGATAAATGAACAGTGTGTTGGGAATCATGGCGGCCTTGCTTGGCACCGCGCTTATTCTGGTAACCCTCTGGGAAGGATTTGAAACCATCATCCTGCCGCGCCGAATAACCAGAAAATTGCATCTCAGCCGGAACTTTTTCCTACTCTGCTGGCAGGGTTGGAAAGCCGCAGGTCGCATCATTGTCCCCGGGAGCATCCGGGAAAACTGGCTAAGCTTGTTCGGACCGCTCTTTATTCTTATTATGCTGGCGGTCTGGGTCAGCGCCTTGATTACCGGCTTTGCCCTGCTGAACTGGGCGGGCGCCTCATGGGGCGGACTTAAAATGACAACGGGGGGCGAGGAAAGTCTCTGGGCTTTCCTCTATCTGAGCGGCACGACTTTCTTTACCCTGGGCTTGGGGGATGTAGTGCCTGCAAATGATCTCGCGCGCTTCTTCACCGTCGCCGAGGCAGGGATGGGCTTCGGCTTCCTGGCCCTCCTGATCAGTTATCTGCCCGGCTTGAACCAGTCTTTCATCCGGCGGGAAATAAAGATCATCCTCTTGGATGCGCGCGCCGGTTCGCCCCCCTCGGCAGCTGAGATGTTACGCCGGCACAACGATGAACCTGGGTTGGAGGACTTGCGGACACACCTCAAGGAGTGGGAACTGTGGTCGGCAGAACTGCTCGAAAACCACATTACCTTCCCGGCGCTGGCCTACTTCCGGTCCCAGCACGACAATGGTTCCTGGCTGGGCTCCCTGGCGGCCATCCTTGATACCTGCGCCCTATTAATGGTTGGTATGGAAGGCAGCTGTGCGCGTCAAGCAAAACTGACCTTTGCCATCGCCCGTCACGCCGTGGTCGACCTCAGTATCGTCTTCAAAAGACCGCCGCGCCAAGCGAAGCAGGATCGTCTTCCCCCAGAGAACTTTGACAGATTGCGGGGCTTTCTGACTGAAGCCGGGATAAAGATGAACGGAGGGGAAGGGACGGAAGAAAAACTTTCCGAGCTGCGGCAGTTGTATGAGCCATATCTCAATGGTCTCGCCGCCTATTTTAGCGTCGATCTTCCCCTCTGGATTGCCACCGGGAAAACTCTGGACAATTGGCAAACAACCGCCTGGGAGCCGCAAGAGAAGAGTAAGGGATAAGGACAGGGCTTTTGTCCCTAGCGGGGAGGCGTTCAACCCCTTTGGAGCGAAAGCGGCAGCTCCAGGTTGTTTTCTTCCAGTAACGCCTGGTTTGACAGGACTTCGGCAACCGGACCATCCATGACCAATAGGCCATCTTTGATGACCAGGCAGCGTTGGCAAACATCGAGGATGAGGTCGAGGTCATGGGAGGCGATGATCTTGGAATGTTTGAATGTTTTAAGCATATTGATCAGGGCGCGCCGTGATTTGGGGTCAAGATTCGCGGCCGGTTCATCCATCACGAGAATATCCGGTTCCATGGCCATGACAGCGGCGATGGCCACGGCGCTCTTTTGCCCGCTGGAAAGGTGATGCGGCGGTTTATCCCGCAGTTCCAGGCTGTGTACCATGTTCAGCGCCCCCTGCACCCGTTCCCGCACCGCAGCCTCGTCCAGGCCGAGGTTGAGCGGGCCAAAGGCGACATCATCAAAGACGGTGGGCATAAAAAGCTGGTCATCGGGATTCTGAAAAACAACGCCGACTTTCTTCCGGATTTCCTGCCGCGTTTTCCGTGACAGCGAAAGATCGCCGACGATCACCGTGCCCGACGTCGGCAGCAAATAACCGTTCAGGTGCTGGAGCAGCGTGGATTTGCCTGCGCCATTGGCGCCGACAATGCCGACTGACTCGCCGTGGGTAATCCGGAAGCTGATGCCCCGGAGCGCCTCGGTGCCATCGGGATAGCCAAAAAACACATCTTTAAATGCCACGATATGATGGCTCATCGTATCAACTCCTGCACCAGGCAACCAAGTTCCTCGGTCACCTGATAATATCTGAAAACAATGAGCATCACTACAGTCATTGCCAGAAAGGCCATGTCTTTCCATTCCAGGCGGCTTCTTTTGAGGATGGACAGGTCGCCTCGGAATCCCCGGGAAAGCATGGCGTAATACACCCGCTCGGCCCGTTCCACCGTACGGAGAAAAAGGACCCCTGTCAAGCGCACAAACCCCTTGATGCCCGCCCCACGGCCACCAAAGGAGCGTATTTCCCGCGCACGGATCATGCGCATTGCCTCTTCCATCAGCACAAAAATATAGCGATAGAGAAAGAGCAACTGGGAAACAAGAAGCGCGGGGCAGCCCAGCAGCCGCAGGGCATGGCAAACCCCCGGGAAGGAGGTCGTAGCAATAAGCAGCAGCGCCGCACTGATTGTCAGCACAAATTTCAGGATAATCGTTAAAAATGACAGCCACCCCGCCGCCACAGGGATGCCGCCAATAACGGCAACCGTCCCGGCGTCAAGGAAAGGGTTGAAGACGCCGATAAACAACGCGAAGGGCGAGACCAGCATTACCTTCTTCATGATGAACATCACGGGTATTTCGCCAACGGTCATGATGAGGACCGGAAAGAGAAAGAAGGGGAGCAGCCCACCCACTTCGTACTTGGGAAAAGAAATGACCGTAAGGAGAAAGAAGATGGTCGCGATCACCTTGACGCGCGGGTCGAGCCGGTGCATGAAAGTATCCTGGTAGGAAAGACGGTCCAACCGGCCAATATCGAAATACTTTTGATCAAAGGTCATCCGTTCATCTCCGGAAAAATCTGATCCCCACACCGATCAGCAAGATTATAGCAAGAACAAGGAATGCCCCAATGACGCCAGGCACAGAAATGGCGGGCGGGCTCTCCGGCCGGGCGGCGGCGGGCAACTCTTTCATACCATTACGTTTCTGCTGGAAACGATAATCAGGAAAGATGGCCGTTTCCCCCTGGATTTTATCAAGCACCTGCGCCAGCCCCGATGACTGCTCCGGCAGGTCGCTTTTGCCATAGGTTTTCGTAATGGCCCATTCCAGCCCATCAGGATAGGCAGAGGCAAACCAGGAAAGAGCGCCGCCCATAAGGATAGCCAGGGCCAAAAATGTCGCCAGCACTTTTTTCAGCGAATACGCTGCCCCTTTGGAAGAGGCGGCAACAAGACTGTCCAGAAGCTCCGGCCTCGCGCTGCGCACATAGTTGATGACGCCGGCGGTTACAAAACCTTCGACGATGCCGATGGCCAGGTGAATCGGCTGCATCAGCAGCAGGAAAGTAAGGAAGGGCAGTTCGCTTTTCCCCGAAAGCCATGTTTGCAGCACGACGGATAAAGCCCCGAGCTGCAGTACCACAATGGCGCTCAAAAGCGCAGCGGCAAAGATGCGAGGCGGCCTTTGGCTGCCGCCCAGCAATGGTTTGTAGATAAAGGGATAACCCAGAAAGCAGGCGTAGAAACCCATGTTCCAGATATTGCAGCCCAAAGCCATCAGCCCCCCATCGGCAAAGAAGAGCGCCTGCACCGTGATGACGGAAGCGGTGACGAGAAAGGCGGCATAAGGACCAAGAATGATGGCCAGGATCATCCCGCCGGCCAGATGACCGCTGGAACCCGTCCCGGGGATGGTGAAATTAATCATCTGGGCCGCGAAAATGAAGGCGCCGAGAACTCCCATCAAGGGGACCAGCTTGTCATCGATTTGTTGCTTCAACTTCCTGGAAACATAGGCAATTGTCGCGAACGTGCCCACCCAGAAGGTCGTCCCTACGGCGGGGGAAAGCAAGGCGTCCGCCATGTGCATAATGATCTGTCCTTCGCGTTTGTTGTTGGCTCACCTGAGAATTATAAAGATGCGTCACCCTCACTGTCTCCGTAATACCACAGAGGAACGCTTGTCAAGCAGATTCCTGCATCGGTGGCAGCGATTTGTTTTAGAAGCTTGACTGAAAATGGGCAAAGTCGGAAAATGTGTTATAATGGAAAACATGTTATAAAGCACGGCCGGGCAATAAAGGTGAACTACCCAAAAATCATATTGAAGGGACAATATCATGACTAAATCATTAAGCAGCGCCTCGGGAAAAACGGGCTTGCCGCCCGGCTCGCTGGTGCATGTGGGAAAAGTGCGGGATACGGCAAGTCGCGTCTCGGTAATCCGCTACAACAAAGAAGATGTCGAGACGATCAATATCGCCTCCCTCGACGAACTGCAGCGCGACAGGGGCAAAGCAGAGATTACCTGGGTCAACATCGAAGGGTTGCAAGACACGGAAATCATTGCATCTTTAGAGCATGGCTTTGCCATTCACCCTCTGGTGCTGGAAGACATCTTGAACACGCACCAAAGACCTAAGTTTGAAGAATTTGCCGACTATCTCTTTGTCGTCCTGAAAGCCCTTGCTTTCGAGCCCGATCAACCAACCATCAATCACGAACAAATCAGCATCCTCATCCTCAAGGATTTCGTCTTCACCTTTACGGAAAAACCTGATGACCTCTTCGATCCGATCCGGCGACGCCTCGAAGATGGCAAAGGGCGCCTGCGTTGCCTGGGGGCGGATTATTTAGCCTACGTCATTATGGATACAGTCGTGGATCGGTATTTTACCCTGCAGGATTCCCTGGACGAAGTGCTGGAGACCCTGGAGGAACAATTACTGTCCAACCCCACCTCCGAGACCCTGGCAAGCATCCAGCGGTTCAAGCGCGAGCTGATCTTTGTGCGCAAATCAATTTCTCCGTTACGGGAATTACTTTCGGGCATCCAGAGAAGCGAATCCGACTTGATCCACGAAAAGACCGGGGTTTATTTTCGGGACGTTTACGACCACGCCATCCGGGTCACGGAAGCCGTGGATTCGAGCCGTGATCTGATCAGCGGCATGCTTGACATCTATCTTTCCAGCGTCAGCAATAAGATGAATGAAGTCATGAAGGTGCTGACAATCTTCGCTTCCATCTTCATCCCCTTGACCTTCGTGGCGGGCATCTACGGCATGAATTTCGAGTACATGCCGGAGTTGAAGTGGCGATGGGGCTATCCGCTCCTTTGGGTTGTTTTTATCGGCATCACCATCGGGCTTTTGAATTATTTCCGCAGGAAAAAATGGTTATAATATCTGGCGGCTGAGGTCTCCTGTGGTAGCGTATCTCTGTATGATAGCCTGCATCCTTTCTCCGATGGTCACAATAGTGTCGTATCGTACCCGCCCGCTTGTCGGCGTAGTAAACAATTTCCCTCTCCTCGCTGGTTAAATAAGCTTAGAGATCATGATCTGCCAGAGAGTCACCCCGCCGAAGGCACCGTAGAAAATCATGGCAGTCCGCGTCAACCGGCGCTGGATTGCCGGCAGCGCCGTTGTCAGGCTGTCGATCCCGCGAAACGGTTGGAGCGCCCCCACGCCCAGCCCCGCCACTCCGCCACACAAGAGCGTTCCCCAGAGAATGTAGCCGATATAACCGTATTCCCGGTGGAGTATGCAGAAGGGGCAGTGGTGCGTTGGAAGCGCATATATGTAAACCGAAATCGCGGAAATCAGCGCAATGCAGCCCCATGCCAAGGTCGCTGTCGAGAAAGCGGCGAACAGACCACCACCCCTGCCATACCCCAGTAGATAGCCGCCGCAGGCCAAGGTCAGCGCGAAAGCAATGGCCAGGGCGGTCAGTAACGGAAATACAGGCGCTGCAGCTACTGTTTGGGCGATGCTGCGCGCTGCCGTGCTGAATAGTATGTCGCAGTGGGATTTTGGAGCGAAGAAAAATCCCCATTGCACTACGACCTCAGTTAGCACGATAACAAAAGCGGCGAACAGGTCCCCACATCTGCCATACCAGATAAAATAGATGCCTGAAGCCACGATCAACGCCAACGCAACAACCAGGGCAAGCAGCAATGGAAACACCGGCAAATCGTTTAGAGTAGCGGCAGCGCCGTTTCCTTCAGCACCGAACAGGCTGCCGCAGCAAGATGTGATCACGTTGGGTTGGAAGGAAAGGAAGTAGCCCGTTTGTAGCGCTGCTTCGATAACGAGCAGCGGGGCGGTCGCCAGCAACAAGCGGTACTTGACGCGGATCAGCGGGTAGTCATACCCTTGGTTGTCCGTATGGTTTACTATTAACCAGAGACCGGCAAGGACAAAGGTGAGGAGCTTCATGATCAGGGTTGGATAGCCGAACCCGTTCAGGTTCAGGGTTCCGGCTGCACACATGGCCCCGCTGAACAGGACGCTGAGGCCGTCAGCGGTCTTGATGAAGAGAAACAGAGAGAGCATCTGGAATGTGCAGACAAAGGCCATGAACGTGGCGATCAGGTAGGTGCGCCGCTCCAGGGAAACCTGCAATTCGCTGCCGCTTGCGAGATCCCAGCGCCTGAGAATCATCAATGCGAAAAAAGCCGCGTAGATAAGCATGGCGCCGGTCAGCAGGGAACCGGTAAGGAGCGCTATAACGTCCGGATGGAAGATCACGGCAGCACGCCGGCAGCCGACAGTCTGCCGTCCCGCATCTCTACGACCCGGTTGACTATAGCGGCCTCGCAGACCAGCGGATCGTGGCTTGCCATGATTATCGTCTTTCCCTCCTCCCTGAGTCGCGCCATCTGTTCCATGAATTCGGCGGATAGGCCGGTGTCCAGGTGGGCGGTCGGCTCATCGGCAATAATAACCTGCGGATCGTTGATGAGTGCGCGGGCAATGGCTACCCGCTGCATCTCCCCTCCCGACAGCCCTTCAACAGGAGCGGCGCTCCTGGCGGCCAGTCCGAACATCTTCAGAAGGGCCAGCGCGCGCTGTCTGAGGAGAAGATGACTTTCCCCGCGGGGATATGCGGGAAGCATGACGTTCTCCAGCACGCTTATGCCCATGACGAGGTTGAAATGCTGGAAGATGAAGCCGAAGGTGCCGCGCCTGATTTCGGTCAGAAACCGTTCGGGAAGGCTGGTTATCTCCCTCCCGAACAGTAATATCCGTCCGGCTGTGGGACGCGCCATCCCGCCGAGGATGCTGAGCAGGGTAGTCTTTCCCGATCCGCTCGGGCCCTTCAGTACCGTTATGCGGCGGGAAGCGATGGCAAGCGTAACGTCCCGGATGGCGACATGCTCGTTAGGTTTGCCCTGATTAAAGGTCTTATGTACGTTCAGCAGTTCTATCATCTTGTTTCCGGGCGCACGCGGTGCGCCCCTTTTTACCCCCTCATCACTGCATCCGGGTCTACCGTTGCCGCCCGCCATGCCGGGATAATGGTTGCCACGGCATAGGGAACAACCGTGAGAAAAAATAGCGCGGCCAACTGGGCTAAGTCAATGTAAGGGGTGAGCCGGAACTTGGGATATAGTACCGACCATCCTTTCAGAACCGGCTCGAAGAGGATTGCGGAAGTGGTGAAGACGTGCAGATAGGCAAGGATTACCCCTGCCAGGAAAGCAGTCAGCGAAACGGAAGCGCCCTCCCACAACTTCATCGCCAGCACGTCCCCCGTATCCCAGCCGATGGCCTTGAGGATGCCGATTTCCTTCCGCTCCTCGGAGGAAAGGCCGGCCGCCTTGTCCCAGGCGAAAATGATGAAGGCGAGAAGCGCTCCGGAGAGTATGAGCAGCAGTATCCCGCTCCGCCAGTTGAATACCGCGTCATAGGTGCGGAGTATCTCTTCACGGGCTATCGGCCGTGTATCAGGCAACATCATGGCGATCTTCCGGGCAATAGTGGAGATCTCCGCGGGATTGGCAACCTCCACGCTCAGATCGGTTGCCACCCTGCGCGGCACGCCGAACAGGATACGGAAGTCCTCCGCAGAAAGGAGAATCAGGTCGCTGGAAACCAGTTCCGTAGAAGAGGGGAGGACGCCGGCGACCCTCAGTCTAGCCAACCGGCCATCATAGGTGCGAAACGGCATGACATCCCCCTTGACTGCCATGCTGCTGCGCGCCACCCCCTGGCCGACCGCGATGTTCCCCGCCCCCCAGGTAAACCCCTCCGGCACGAGTAGCGTATAGTTCGCGCCGGACAGTGAGTCGTAGTAGTATCCCCATAACCGCCCTCGTACCGCGCGGACCCCCCGTATATCACGGATCTTCTCAACGTAGCTCAGGGGGATCAGGTCATGGCGACCGGCAACCATCCGCTGCACCACCAGCTCCGGGGCATCGGCGAGGAGAGCGACGGCCTCCTTTCTTAGAGCCTGCGAGAAAAACATTACAGAGGCAAGGGAAAATACCACCAGGGTATAGACGGCAAGGAACGCAGCGTTCTTTCCCTTGCGTCGCAGAAGCGAGGCAAGGGTGAAATCTATGATGCTTCGCTGCTTTTCAATGCTTCCCATAGGCCCTCACATTCGGGGGCGGCGCCATCAGAGAACCGGACGGAAAATGCTCGAGAGAAAGAGGGTGATCCTGGAATGGGGCGTGGAGGTCGGACATGGCAGGGTGTCTGGTGTAGCGCGCATCTGTAAACAGTACGAGGTCGGTAAGCGCGAGACGCTTTACCATGCCGCGCTTCTCGATAATGTCCGGAGCCGCGCCCCTGCCGGACAACGCAGATTGGGCCATGATGGCGGCAACCGAAGCAAGTCCGAGCGCAAGCAGGGAAAGAAAGACGGTGGATTTCCGTAACGACATGGCAGCTACTCCGCCAGCTCGCGAATGAGGTTGGAGGTCACGTCACGGAACCGGAGTATCCTTTTGCCCTGATGGTCCCGCTTGAACTCCTCGGCATCCGCCTCCTGTGCAAAGGAAATCAGTTCCTTCCCCATGGGGCCGAGTACGTCGCTGCCTTCTACATACCAGGCGCTGAACCCGTCGATAAGAGATAGGCTGTAGTAATCGGTCACGGAGAGGGAGGCGATCTGGCCGGCGGTTTTCCCGGGAGCGTACTTCTGCAGGTTCAGGTAGTAGGTAAACATATCCTTTGTCCCGTCGAACGAGGCATACGACCCGTCCTTGTAAACGATCCGGGCCGCAAAATTCGGATATTTGGCCACGAACATGCCACAAACAGGACATTTATCCCGGGGTGCAAACCCCGCCGGTTTTCCCGCTCCGTCCGCAATCAAGGCGAGTCCCAGCAACATAAGCGTTATAGCCGTCATTAACCGTTTCATGGCGCCTCCCGTAAAAAGTGTCGGCGACAATCCCCTGCGGTGAGCGGTCATTTACGCCACAGACCGCGCGGCAGAGGAAAGGCCTTTTACTGCTTCCATTGCCTCCACGTTACCCAAGCGCCCAACGACAATAGGATGCCGCCCGTCAGAATCAGCCTCAGCGCTTCCCGCCAGAGAGCGAAGAATCCCTGCCCTTTCGCAAATATTGCGTTTGTCGCGACCATGAAGGGAGTGGTTGGAAAAACAGCGGCTATCGCCCGCATGAAAGGAAGCATATTTTCCACCGGCGTGGCAACACCGCACAGGAATACTGCGGGGAACCAGACCACGAATGACAGCAGTATGGCTTGCAGAGAGTTGTTGCAAAGACATCCGATCAGGGCACCGATGCCGATCATGCTGGTCAGGAAGAGCGCCATGAAGATGAAAAATACGAAAATGCTGCCTTTCAGTTCCACATGAAACCATGCCACAATGAGAAATGAAAATACCGTCGCGATCAGGCATATCATCAAGGGCGCAAGCATCTTTGCCAGCAGCAGCTCTATGGAACGGGTCGGCGTGACGAGCAATTGATCTATTGTTCCCCTTTCCTTCTCTCTGACAATGGCCGTTGACGCCAGCATCAGTCCGCCTATGACTCCCGCCACAAGTATATGCGATATAACTACGAAATTTACCTCACTGAGTCCCTGATTGTATATGGGGCGAACCGCATCCGATACTCCGGGAAGGGATGCAACCGGCGTCCCCTCCCGGTTTAGCCTTACGAGCGTCACATCCCGGTTGAAGGCCGCAACTATTTTTGAGGCGTACCCCGCGCTCTGGCCGGCCTGGTTGGCGTCGGAAGCGTCGGCAATAAACTGCACGTCGGCCTGCCGCCCCCCTGCAAGTTCGCGCGAAAATTCCGCCGGTATGATCAAGGCCGCCCTCGCGCGTCCGCTATTGAGGAGGTGTCTAATCTCTCCCATATTCGCAGCATGGCCATAGAGCGCGAATGCCTCCGTATGCTGAAACCGGTCAATCAGTTCACGACTCTGTTCGGTCCGGCACATGTCGTAGACGACAAGCTTGATGTTTTCCGAAAGGAACAAAAAAGAATATGCACACAGAACAATGCAAACAACGAAATGGTAAAATATAAGCCCGACGACCACCTTGTCTCGAAAGAACTGAATGAATTCCTTCTTGATTAAGCCGGCCACTCTGTTAAAATTGATAGACATAAAGGGACCTCCCGGCCATCATATGTTTTTGCCTCTGATGCGCCACGCGCAAATAGAAAAAATGACAATAAAATAGGCAATCAACGTCAAACCATCTTTAAGATAATCCATCATGTCCGCCCCCTTCAACAAAATGGCCCGGCAGATGTCGGTGTATGACCGCCCCGGGAAGAGGTAGGCGTACCATTTGAAGAACTCCGGTGAATTGTCAAGCGGCGTAACGGCATCAGCGTAAATGAGCGCCGGCATCAGCGTAAAAACTATGGCCAGCATCCCCGCCGAAAGCTGGTTTATCGCAATGGTCGAGATAAAGAAGCCGATACCCACACAGGAAGAAACCATCAGCAAAGTGAATATAAAAATCGCAAATATAGATCCGCGGAAAGGAAGATCAAAAAACCAGACGCCGAACACTATTATAAAGAGGTAATCAAGCGTAAGAAAGATGATATAGGGAGCCATCTTTCCGGCGATGTACTCATAGGGAGTTATGGGTGACGCAAACACCTGCTGAATAGACCCGGACTCCTTCTCCCGCACAATCGCCAGAGCCGTCAACACAGGCACGAATCCGAGGATGACCACGCAGAATACGCCTGTAATCTTGAACGTGAATTCCCTCAGCGCCTGGTTGTACCAGGACCGGGTATTGAGCCGTACCGGTTGCGATGAAAACGTATGCCCGGCGGCGCGCACAAAATCTTTTACTATATTTGCCGAATAGGCGTTGTTTATGCTCTCCATATAGCTCCGTATGAACAGGGCGCTATTGATGTACGAGGCATCAACGAGGGTTTGAATTTCAGCGCTTTCCCCTCTTGCCAACTGCTCCGAAAACTTCGGAGGGATGACGATAGCAAGCTTTATAACACCACTGTTAAGCAGATCGAGCAGTTCATCGTAATTGCGCGTGCGATACCGGACATTGAAATAAGTCGTATTATCGATCGTTTTTATATACTCGACGCTCTGCTGCGATTTATTCATGTCGTAAACGGCAACGGCCGACTCCTTCAGTTCCAGGTTCACCGAATAGCCGATGAGGAAAAGGAGGAACATCGGCATGAACAGGGCAATGCACAGACTGATCGGATCCCGAAGCAAGTGGAGAAGCTCTGCCTTGAAAATCACCAGTACGCGATTGTATCCCTCTTGCCACTTCATGGCGCCACCTCACGGGGAAGGCGCCGGCAAGGCACAATAGCCGCCTTAAAGGAACGGCCGGCGCGTCCCATAAACTCCGGAACAGGGCGGATGACCTCTGCTCTGAACGCAACTAGTCGGCAACGCGCGGAAGAAACTGGAATATTATGGAGATTATAGGCCATCCGGCGACTCCGCGGGAAAGGGCGCCCTAACCAGAAGGATTGGCAAGTGAGACTTGCCCAGGAGTTCGCCCGCTATGCTTCCGTAAACCACGCGCCGCAACCCGGTGCGACCGTGCGTGGACATGACTATGAGATCCATAGGATGGTTGCGCACATAGGAAAGAATGATTTCAACCGGAGCGCCGAACTCCACGGCAAGCTGAACGCCGGCCTCGTCTCCTCCGAAACGCTCTGCAATGGATTTCAGATATCGCATGGCGTCCAGGCGCTCCTGTTCCCACTCCTCATCTATAAAAATCGTGTTCCGCTCGTGGTAAGGGTTAGTCCCGGCCGTGATCCGCCACGCGTCGATAGCCGCTTCGATCCTGGAGGACTGATGTCCTTCAGGATCAATCACGTGCTTAATATCTACTGCTGTCAGGAGGGTTATCCGCCCACCCGAGAGAGCCGCGAGGGAAAACGCATGGGGAAGCGAAGCTTCCGAAAGCTTCGATCCATCCAATGGGATAAGTATGTTCCGGAAATGGTATGTCATTTTCCCCTCCAGGCAGCAAGGCATCCGTCTTATTAATCGGAGATCAAACCCTGTGCGGCGACAATTCGGTGCATGAACACGTCCTCCAGGGTAGGTGAAATCCTGCCCACATCCTCCACATCCACGCCCGCGGCCCGAAGCACCTCCACGTCCATCGGCACGCCGCGTCTCCGTGTCACAAAGTGAACCGTGTCTCCATAGAGCGCCGCCTGCTGGACGAAATCAAGGGACGAAATGGCGTTATAGGACTGAAGCAGAGTCGATGTGCTGACCTCGTAGCAATCTGCCTCCAGTTCGGCCTTGAGCCGGTCCGGGGTTCCAATGCCGATCAGTTGGCCGGCGCTGATCAGTCCAAGCATGGTGCAGCGCTCAGCTTCGTCCATGAAATGGGTTGTCACGATAGTGGTGACACCGTTTTCGGACAGACGGTGAATGATGTCCCAAAACTCCGCCCGCACTACCGGATCCACCCCCGATGTCGGTTCGTCGAGGAACAGCACCGTAGGCTGGTGCATGATAGCAGCACCCAGGGCAACCTTCTGCTTCCACCCCGTAGGAAGATCCCGCGTAAGGTGCTTTTCCATGCCGGCAAGGCCTGCAAGTTCTACTACCCAGCCAATCTTCGACTTCCTTTCCTTGCGCGGAAGGTCGTAGATCGTGGCGTAGAAATCCAGGTTCTGGGCCACGGTCAGGTCCGGGTAAAGAGAAAAAAGCTGGGACATATACCCGATCTTGGCCTTTGCCAGTTTTCTCTCGGTATCAACATTGTGCCCCGCGACGAATGCCGCGCCGCCGGTCGGCACCACAAGGCCGCAAAGGATCTTGATCAACGTTGTCTTGCCTGCGCCGTTTGGACCCAGAAGGCCGAATACGGCGCCCTGCTTGACCTCAAAGGTAATGTCATCCACAGCCTTGAACTTTCCGTAGTGCTTGCTCATGTTCCGCACAATAATGGCGGCGCCATTACCCGAGCCGGCAGCACCTGCCGGCGCTGGCAGCGAAATATCCTTCGCTCTCCCTGCGCCTTGCGGGGAGAGAAGGCTAAGATATACATCGCCCATGTTAGGCACAACCCGCTCAAAACCCTCGATGCAAATGTCGCTTTCAATCAAGCGGTCATTTATGTTCCGAAAACCCTCTTCGGGGTCCGCCAGAAACACTCTGAGATTCCCGCCATACACCTGCGCCTCGATCCCCATCTCGACCCTGAGGATCCGGCGGGCCTCGTTTATGCGATCGCTTTTAAAAGTACAGACTGAGACATCAAGGAGCTTCTTGAGATTTGCCGGGGTGTCGCATGCGACAACGCGGCCATTCTCCATAAGCGCCACACGATTGCAACGTTCCGCCTCATCCATATAGGGGGTGGCGATGACGACGGAAACCCCCTGAAGGATGAACTCATAGAGGATGCGCCACAACTCCCCCCGCGAGACCGGATCGACGGCTGTTGTCGGCTCATCGAGAAGCAGCAGCTTGGGACGGTGAACCAGCGCGCAGCAAAGGGCGAGCTTCTTTCTCATCCCACCGGACAGGGCGCCTGCCCTGCGGTCCTTGAACGGGGTCATTCTGGCAAAGTGCAACAAGCGCTCTTTCTCTTCCCGCAGCCGATCCTCCGGGATACTGCGCAGGCCGGCAGTGAAGTCAATATTCTCCTCGACCGTCATGTCCAGGTAGAGGGTGAAATCCTGCGACATGTAACCGAGGATTGACCGAACGGCGTCCGCGTCACGGAACACATCGAGCCCGTCAATATGCACGGTTCCGGAACTTGGAGCCAATATTCCGCAGAGCATCTGGATGGTGGTGGTTTTCCCGGCGCCGTCGGCGCCTACCATCCCGAATATCTCTCCCGGACGCACTCTCAGATCCACGCCTCTGACGGCAGGCACATCACGATAACTCTTGCTGAGACCGTCCGTCACCAACAGAAACTGCCCGGCGGGGCTATGCGGATCGAGTTCACCTTGCACTCGTTCTGCCCTTCACGTTGGCTGACTGCCCGGACTTGGCCGTATTCAGAAAGAGCGTCACATCAGCAGGCACCCCCGGCTTGACAAGGCCGTCCGGGTTGTGGACGGCGATTTTCGCCATATACACCATCCTGGAACGGTACTCGTCCATCTGCACGTCGCGCGGCGTGAACTCCGCCTGGGACGCGATATAGTAAATCGTTCCGTCGAAGGTTCGGTCAGGGAACGAGTCAACCTTGATTTTGGCCTTATCGCCGAGCCTTACCTTGCTCACGTCCGTCTGCTCTATGTAGGTCTTGACGTACAGTTTGTCGAGGTCTATCAATACCGCAATAGGGCTGCCCGGCAGCACGTGCTCGCCCGACTCGGCGACCTTGTCGATGACGGTGCCGCGCATAGGGCTGTTAAGTATGCAATCTTCCAGCGTCGCCTGCACTTCGTCCTTTTTCGCGGCCGCAGATTTCATTCCCGCCGCGGCGATGCCCTGCATGGTTTTAGCCGAGGCGAGCCTCCATTGCAACGTCAAAACATCATTTTGCTTGAGTTGTGTTTCAGTTTTGGTTGTCTTTGCCAGATACAGATTGGCACGGGCAAGCGACACTTCTCTGGAAGCCGCTTCCATCGCCGCATTTTTTGAATCATACTCCTCTTCCACAGCATCGAACTTGCTTTGGGAGATAACCTTGCTGGCCAGCAAGGGGCGAAAGCGGTCGATATCCTTCTTCGTCTTGGAAGCCCTGGCTTCTGCCTCGGCAAGACGGGACTGGGCAGCGGCCAATCCAGCCTCTGCCCTCTCTATTTCCGCCGAAGATCGATTGCCGGATAAATTCACGTCGATCTTCGCTCCCGCAATCTCGCTTTCCACAACGGAAATCTCCTGGGCCGCCTTCTGGTACTGCTCACGGTACTTTACTATTTCGGAATCGGCGTTGGCAACCTGGGCGCGTATCTGGTCGGATTTGATTTCGGCAATGCGCTGACCGATCTTGAGCACGTCTCCCTCTTCTATCGGAAGGGCAATAATCGGCCCCATGACTTTTGAGCTGAGGGTTACGCGGGTCCCCTCTAACCAGCCGTGTAGAGACAATTCATACGGGTTTTTTTTTGTTGACTTGGCGGACATATATACGGCCCCGATGCTCACCAGAAACAATACGACTACCGTATAAAAAATGAACCGTCTTAACATAATGTTCTTCTTGCCTTCTCCGCTCATGAACATTCTCCTTCGTCGTCGTACTTTATCCGTTGACAATTATAATACAATATGCTTTATGTCTTAACAAGCTTTTTTTTGTCAGATAAAATGTGAAAACTCCGCTAAACACAGGAGGGGAAATCAGCATGAAACAAATCGCATTCTCACTTGCCGCCGCTATTATCTGCATAACAGCTTCCGGCCACGCCGAAACTCTTACCCTACAAGATGCGCTGACCAAGGCCGCCACAGCCAATTATTCCCTGCAGGTAGCCGCCCACGATGAAAAAATCGCCGCGGAAGGCATCATGCTGGGCAGAAGCGGCTTCCTGCCGCGGATAGATGCGCAGGGCGGCTATACAGCCCAGGTGGACCCGCAGGCCATTGAGACTCCATTTGGTTCAATACAGACACATAGAACTCAATTCGGCTTTTTCTCCCTCTCCCTGTATCAGACCCTCTACGACTTCGGCCGTTCCGGCGCCCGTCTGGAAAGGGCCAAGTCAAAACGGGAAGCGGCGGCCTTCAGCTACAAGGGACAGGAAAAGGATGTATTTCTCCAGGTCGTGTTCACCTATTTCCGCATTCTCCAGACGGAAAAACTCCTGCAGGCAGCCATCGAGGAGGTAGCACAGATGACCGATCACCTGAGGATCACTCAGGAAATGTACGACCAGGGGGTAGTCACCCGCAATGATCTGTTGCAGGCCGGGGTAAAGCTCTCTACCAGCAAACAGCTCCAGCTTGAGCGGGCGAACCTTCTGGAAAACGCCTGGCTGGAGCTGAACTATCTTACCGGCCAGTCACCCACATACCGGGCAAACCTCGATGAGAACGCCGTGGTGGAACCTGCCCGCCTTGAAGAAAAGCCGGATGACGCCCTTGCAGACAGACCCGAGGTTAAAAGCCTGCAAAAATTGGTTGAAAGCAGCATCCAGGATGTCAGGGAAAGCAAAAGCGGCTATTCCCCGGAGTTGTTTGCCCGGCTGGGGCTCGATTATGAGCAGAACAACCGGGTAAGGGAAGAGACCATAATGGCGGCCACCGTCGGCATCAAATTCAATCTGTTCGACGGACTTGCCACTACTTCCCGCCACCGTCAGGCAGTGCAGAAACGCTACCGCACCGAGGCGGCATTGCGTCAATTGAAAGAGAGCATTCGCCTGGAATACCAGGTTGCAGCCAACGACGCACGGGTCTTCGCGGAGCAGATCAGCGTGACGGAAAAAGCAGTCCAGCAGGGTGATGAAAACCTGCGGATCAACAAAGACCGCTACCAGGCGCAGGTCGGGACCGCCACGGATGTCATAGATGCCCAGACCCTGCTGACCCAGGTGAAAACCGACTACTACCACGCATTTTACGACTACCAGATAGCCCTTGCTCGCGTAAAAAAGGCATTAGGCGAGCTGTAATTTTGGTTTTAGGGGACAAGATCGGGATGATCAGATAAATATTCGAATAAACTTAGCTATTCACACATTGGCTCTTTAAATTTAGAAATGGTTAACCTGCAGTAAGCCCTTTCGTGAACGAACTTATCCCGTTTACCGTTTATAGGCTATTCGCCTTTTTTTTCTTCGTCCGCGCCGTCGGCAGCGCCGCCCGTGGATCATCAGGCCAATGGTGGCGCGGATAGCGGCCCAGGAGTTCCTTCTTCACGGCAGGATAGGAGCGCTCCCAGAAACCGTCGAGGTCCCTGGTGACCTGGACAGGCCGCCCGGCGGGGCTCAAAAGGTGCAGCAGCAGCGCCTGCCCGCAAAGACGGGGCGTTTCCCGGCAACCGAAGAATTCCTGAAGCCGGGCGGCCAGCACCGGAATATCCCCGGCTTCGTAGTCCAACTGCTTCCTCGTGCCCGAGGGAAGCGTCCATGCCTCCGGCGCGAGTTCGTCCACGGCACGCTGATTTTCCCAGCCCAGCCGATCCGCCAGGGCCTGGAGCAGGGCCGCACCCGTAAACACCGCACCGCCCTGCCAGTTGCCGCAGGGAATAAGCCAACGGTCAATTTCCGCCAGGAGCGCCGCGGGCGAAAAATCGGGCCATCCCGCCCGTTGGCCGTATTTCCCTGCGAACCGGCAACGGGCGCTAAAACGCCGGGCCGCGTCGTTCCAGGGGAGGGCAGCTAAACCATCCGCAGCCAGACGCTCACGCGCCGCTTGCCGGAGATTATCGGCAGCGGGCGTCACGCCGGCTTTCTCCCCGAGCAGGATGCGCCCCACGCGCGTCTCCACACGGCACCGCATGGTCCAGCCCTCCCAGGTAAAATTATGCAGCGCCGCCGGTGCCCCGGCCAGACCATTTTCCAACTCGGCGCGGCGAACCGGGGCCGCCAGAAACACGCGGGCCTCCGTCTCGCCGCCGTCCAGCTCGGCCACCGCCAGAAACTCCTCCTGCGCAAGCGCCCCCTTGACCTGGGCGCCCCGTCCGGTAGCCAGCACCAGCCGCGCCGCTTCACCGGCGCGGCCGCCTCCGACGCGTTGTGCGGCACGATCAGGATAGGCGAATAAGAGCAGTTTGCCGGCCAGCGCCGGCTCGACATCGGCGGCGGCAATTGTCCGCCCTCCCAAATCCGAAGACTGCATAATCCGCCGGGCTTCCTGAGCGATGCGGCGCCCCGTATCCTGCCGCAGGCCGCCCGACGCCCCCCTCGCCCAGGCAACCCAGGCGGCCAGGCGGTCGCGAAAATCCGGATCGTCGCCGCCGAGCGGGTCGCCCTCCGAAAGAAGCGCAGCGGCAACGGCGGCGGTTGCCAGCCAGCCTTGCTCCTTGGCATTGATGATCATGCGACCGAGACGCGGATGGAGGCCTATCCCCGCCGCCTGCCGCCCTAAGGCGGTAATGCGCCCTTGGCTGTCAAGCAGGGCCAGGTCTCCGAGGAGCGCCCCTGCCTGCCGCAGCGCGCCGGTGGGCGGCGGCGTGAGCCACGTCAGATCGAGAGGCGATGCCGCTCCCCAGAGGGCCGTCTCCAAACAGAGCGGCGCCAGATCCGCCTCCACGATTTCCGGGATGGAAAAGCTGCGGCGCTGTGTCGCCGCAGACCACCAGCGCAGGCATATCCCCGGTCCCAGACGCCCGGCCCGCCCTTGACGCTGCCGGGCCGAAGCGGCGGATATCTCCCCCGTCTCCCAGTGATTCATCCCGGTACGGGGATGAAATCGCACGCGCCGTTCCAAACCGGAATCCACCACCGCCCTCACCCCCGGCAGCGTGAGGCTGGTCTCCGCAACATTCGTAGCCAGGATGATCCGGCGCGAGCCGGTCGGCGGCGCCGCCAGCACCCGGCGCTGCTCGGCCGGGGGAAGACGGCCGTGCAGAATGGCGATGTCCGGGCCAAGCTCGGGCCGGTGGTTCAGCAGCATTTCCCGGGTACGTCTGATTTCATGGAACCCCGGCAGGAATACCAGCACGTCCCCGCCGCCCTGCCCTGCCGGCAACTCCCGCGCTTCCAGCGTCAGCCGGGCGGCGCCACGCCAGGGCGTCTCGGCGGCCCTCGGAGGACGATAAAGCGCCTCCACCGGCCAGGAATGTCCGGCCACAGAAATGGCCGCAATCTCGCCGATTGCCTCCCGCAGCTCCGCCGCCGGGGGTGTGGCGGACATAAAAAGGAGGCGCAGGTCGCCACGCAACACCGTTCGGCACTCCCAGGTAAACGCCAGGGCCATATCCCCCTGAAGGTTCCGCTCGTGGAACTCGTCGAAGATCACCAGTCCATATCCCGCGAGGGCCGGATCGCGCTGGAGGAGCCGCGTCAGCACCCCTTCGGTAACAACCTCCAGCCGCGTCAGCGGACCCACGATCGTCTCCAGCCGGGTCCGGAGACCCACCGTCTGCCCCAGGCGCTCGCCCCGCAAGGCGGCAATCCGTTCGGCTGCGGCCCGGGCGGCAATCCGGCGCGGCTGGAGCAGGAGAATCTTCATGTCCGCGAAAGCCTTGTGCAAAAGTAGTTGCCAGGGCACGAGCGTCGTCTTGCCCGCCCCCGGCTCGGCATGGAGCATCAGGAGGTTGCGTTCGGCTAAAGTCTCCGTTATTTCGCTGAGGTAGGGATAGAGCGGCAGGGTGCTGATTTCCGGTATGGTCATGAAATTAAATTCATTCAATCACGCCTGTAACCAAGCTTGTGGCAGATCAGACACTGATCTTTGGGAGGATGTTTTTTTAGTAATCCAAGAGACTTGGGGTTATGGCACGTGGCGCATTCCCTTTCCACAGCTGCCCTGCCCCGCCCTTGCTCAAGGGCCGCAAAAAAAGCCCGGTGCCTATCATCGCGAGGAACCTGCTTGGCCTTATCCCGGGAGACAATGATAAGAACCGTAACGATAGCGGCAATGATACCCAGGGTAAAAAAGTCCTGTTTCCTTAGCTTCAGCATGTTATTCTTTTCCTTTCCATTCTTCGCCTGTCAGGTCTTCTCGACGCGAAATTTACATAAATATTACCGATATGTCTATCATTTCTTTCATGGCAGGGGGAAAGAAGGCAATGCCATGAGTTTATATTTTCCAACAGGCCCTAATGAAGTGCATAAAAATGCTCATGATGTGCAAATAATTGCACAGATATTCTTCCTGGTATAAATGATAAAAAAATAAAGATTGTAAAATAGAGATGTTACGAATAATTACTTTGTTGGCATGAACCTTGACAAGCTTTCTTACAAAACAGCATTACTTCAGAAGGAATGGGAAGATGAAGAAAATACGCATTATCAGACAGGGAGGCAACACATGAAAAACAAGGTATTAAAGGCAGTTATCACATTTATTGCCATGGCTTTTTTAGTTCTGGCGGTAGGATGTGGCGGCGGTGGCGGCAGCGAGACGACCACCGGTTCGAGCGGCAGCACAACAAGCGGCACACTGACAGGCAGCGGCCAATAGCAGAAAGGGAGAGAAAAAAATGAAAATTATCAGTTTTATCTGTATTGCCATCGGCTTGTTTTTTGCGACCACGGCCATGGCTCTGACACCGCATACGATATTCATGGTCAAGTTGTCTACCGTTTCACCGTCAGGACAACTTACGCAGGCGGCAACAATGCCTGGAACATCTGATGCAAACGGGAAGATTTCCTTCCATTTTGCCAATGCCCCCACCAACAGCACGGCGCGGTTTCTCATGGTGCAGATTGCCGATATCAATGGCGCGATCGTGCGCCAGGCCATGGTGGCCGCCCCCGCCCCCGGCGGCACGGTCAACATGGGCGTCAGCGAGGTCACCGATAAGCAGGCCAAGGCCATGCTTAAAACGATCGCCGATGCCGGCAGCGACAACCCGACACCGATGATGCTGCTTACTTCCATGCTTCGCTCCGGCGCTATTTCCGACAGCGATGCAGAGGCTTTCAGCCCCCTGGCCCGCGCCGCGGCCGGCGCCTTTGAAACATTCATGACCGCAAAGGGCGTCACCGCAACGCAAATGGCAACATTCAGGGTCAACATGCTGACCGCGATGCGTGACGTCGCGGCGAAATATCGGGATGCGGTCAATGCCGCAACGCCGGCCCTTGCAGCCGACCAAAGAGGTGAGGCTATGACCGCCTTCATGGATGCCATGGTTGATGCGGCGATTGATGCGGGAATCGCGGCGAATTTGATGCCCCTTGCCCTGGACGAGGCGGCCAAGGCTGCGGAAAGCGCCGCGGCCAACGCTCCGCTGGACACAAACGTGATCATGGCTATGAGGGCGATCTTCCGGGTGGAAACGGAACAGCGCCGGTTGAAAGCGGAAATGGGGAGCTACGAGACCGCCATGACGACTATGGGAGCAACAGCAACACAGGCGCAGCAGTTATCAAGCGCAATTAAAGCCCTGGGCAACGCCATGATGAGCGCTCAGGTTAATTTCGAGCAGATGTTTGTCGATCCGGCAAACTTCCCGAATGCAGCCGCCATCAGCGCCGCCGAGTCAAGCATGTTCACGGCCATGCAAGTGATGTCCGCCAATTTTACCGCAACTGACGCCGCCGCTTCCAACAGCGAGATAACCGGCATGTTGAACACCATGGCCACGCGGATCAGCAACACGGGCGGCGCGATGTCGGGAATGACAACGACTGCTCTTTCCGGCATGGGGATAGGAAGAATGACGAGCGCGCCAGGCGGCCTCCAGAACTGGACGGTCATGATGACCGCCGCCAATAACTTCGTGACAGCCGATTCGCCGCTGACCTATACGCCTTCCACAACATTAACCGGCCAATTGACCGCCCTGGGAGGAACGCCGCCCACACCCCCTGCCTTCTCCCAGCTTGTCGATCCCTACAAAGCACTGCTGGAGCTCCAATATGACTTGATGCTCCTCAAATTGATCAATGCCCGGAAACTGGCACAGTTGGGGGCGACACCAACTCAGGAACAGCTGGCACAACTGAAAGAAGAGACCCTCGCCATGACGGCGGCGCTCAAACAGAATCTCTCCGGCATTACGGACGCGCAGAAGGATCTCCTGGTTACATTGTCGTCGCCGTTCGGCATGATGTGAAGGCACCAATCATCCCCCGCCTTGGCCCCCATACCTCGGGCCTGGGCGGGGGACGCTTCTGTCTGGGTATCGCAGTTCTATCGCTTTGAATATCGGGGAATTATGTGATAGCATCCTACGGCAGAAAGCTTAAGCTTTTTTAATTATTATTTTATCAGCTAAAGCCCTACAAGGCCCCTCTTATGCGGAAAAAAATATTGTTCCCTGCCGGCGCCGCCATTTTGCTCTTTATGATATGGTTTGCCGTGGGCAATTACCGGGACGCCGTTCAGATCGCCGAAGAAAACCTTCGGGGACTCGCCCTGTCCCTCACGGCCGCTATTGAAAATATTATCGTCCGCGACCCCTCCCTGCGCTTTCTGTCCACATTCCATCCCAGGGATATCGCCTTTTTCACCCTGATTGACGGGCGGGGAATCTATCGTTTCCATTCCAATAGGGACCTCATCGGCACGCAGGCGCAGGCAAGCGATCCTGGGGAAGCGTTACCCATCGAGACAAGCTCCGCCGCCAGAATAACCCTCGGCACCGGGGAAAAAGTCTATGAGTTCCTGACCCCCCTCCATCTTCCCGAGGGGACGTTCCTGCTCCGGTTAACCCTCCACACCTACCGGGCGGACCGGGTAATTCGCCGGGCAAAATTAAGCATGATCATCCTCTTTTCCCTGATGATCGCGGGCTGTACTTTGACCGCTTGCCTGTATCGCTTTATCGGCCGGGAGGAACGGCATCGGCGCGAGATGTCGCGGCAGGAAAATCTGGCCAAACTGGGAGAGTTGGGCGCGACGCTGGCCCATGAAATCCGCAATCCCCTGGCGGGGATCAAGGGCTATGCCCAGGTAATCGAGAAAAATCCCGCCGATCTCCGCAACGGCAAATTCGCGGGACGCATGGTGCAGGAAGTGCTCCAACTGGAAAAGCTGGTAGATGGACTTCTGGCCTACGTGAAAAGTGATACCTTTGCGGCGGCGCCTCTTGATCTGGGGGAGCTGCTTTCCGCTACCATGGCCCTGCTCCGTTCTGAAGCGGAGCAATTAGGCGTGACCGTCGAAGTTGACGCGCCGCCCGGCTTGCAGATTAGCGGCAACCGGGACAGGCTCGGGCAACTGCTGCTCAATCTGGGCAAAAATGCCCTCCAGGCAATGCCGGACGGCGGCCACCTGCGGATCAGGGCGGGAACATCCGGACAGGATGCGTTAATCGTTGTTGATGATTCCGGCCAGGGGATCAGGGGAGAAGATATGCCGCGGATATTTGAGCCCTTTTTCACGACCAAGGCCCGGGGCACCGGCTTGGGGCTGGCGCTCTGCAAGAAAATCGTGGAGGAACACCGGGGGACGGTCAACATAGCAAGTACCGTAGGCACAGGTACAACGGTCACCATAACCTTCCCCGCCTCACGGAGTTTATCATGAACGGACGCATCCTCCTTGTTGAAGACGACGAAACCTTCCGGGGCTTCTTGCAGACGATTCTGGAGGATGCCGGCCATGAAGTGCAAACGGCCGCCGACGGGCTCAAAGGCCTGCGCCTGCTCCGGCGGGAAGACTTCGACCTGGTCGTTTCAGATATGAAAATGCCCGGCAAAAGCGGCCTGGAGCTCTTCCAGGAAACCCGGCAGGACGCGCACCCGCCCCAGTTCATCTTTCTGACGGCCTATGGCCGAGTGGAGGAGGCGGTGACCGCGATGAAAGAGGGGGCCGTGGATTTTCTCACCAAACCGCTGGACAATCCGGAAACCCTGCTTGCCCTGGTGGCCAGGACAATCGCCGCCCAGGGGCGGACGCGGGAATACCTGACTTTGAAAGAATCGGAAAGGGCCGGTTTGCCGCCTGAGGAACTGATCTTCGCCGGTCAAGCCATGAAAAAGGTGCAAAAACTGGTGCAAGACGTCGCTCCTACCCTGGCAAACGTGTTGATCTACGGCGAAAGCGGCACCGGCAAGGAGGTGGTGGCCCGGACCATCCACCTCCGGAGCCCGCGTCACCAGGCGGGATTCGTTGCCCTGAACTGCGCTGCGATCCCGGAGCACCTCCTGGAAAGCGAGCTCTTTGGCCACGAAAAGGGGGCCTTTACCGGGGCCGTCCAGGCGCGGCAAGGAAAATTCGAACTGGCCAGGGGAGGCACGATCTTTCTTGACGAAATCGGCGAAATGCCGCTCGCTTTGCAAGCCAAGCTCCTGCGGGTTCTGCAGGAAAGGGTTTTTGAGCGCGTGGGAGGCAGCCAGGAAATCAAGGCGGATGTGCGGATCATTGCGGCCACCAACTGCAACCTGCCGGATGAGGTGGCAACACGGCGCTTTCGCGAAGACCTTTATTATCGTCTGAACGTTTTTCCCCTCACGCTGCCGCCGTTGCGGGACAGAGTTGACGCCATCAGCCGCTTGACGGATTATTTTTTCCACCGTTTCAGCCGGCAAACCGGCAAAAAGTTAAAAGGGATGGATGCGGCAGCGCTTACGGCAATGCAGGGCTATGCCTGGCCGGGAAATGTCCGGGAATTGCAAAATGTCATGGAGCGGGCGGTCATCCTGGCCCAGGAAATGGTAAAATGCGCCAATCTGCCCGAGGCGGTGTTCCAGGCAACGCGGCAGGAAGGCCCGGATAGCCGGAACATGATGAAAGCAGCGGAAAAAGAAATGATCATCAAAGCCCTGCACCGGCAGGGGGGCAACCGTCGTCTGACCGCTGCCGAGCTGGGGCTTTCGCGGCGGACCCTGCAATATAAGCTGAAAGAGTTCGGTTTAATCGATAAGGTTTAATGAGGAACAGTTAATTATGAGGTCAGGCCACTTTTCATCAATCGCTTTATGGGCAATTTTTCTGTATTGTCTGCTACCCGGTTCCGGTTACGGCGCTGATGAGGGTGAGAAAAGCGGTCTGGACTTCAATCGCGGCTACGACATTAACACCGTCGCCACGGTAGCCGGGCGGGTGGTTTCCCTGCCCCAGGGTGAGCAGGCAAACTACATTTTTACCATAACAAACAGCGACGGGGCGACGTATATTTCTCTCGGCCCCAGTTCGTTTTGGGAAAAGCGGGAGAGCCCCATCCGTCTGCACGACGAAATCACCGCCAAAGGTTCCAAAGCGCAGGGGCAGGACGGGAAATTATACCTGCTTACCCAGAAGCTGGTAAACCAAACTTCCGGCGCGGAGCTGGAACTGAGGAACGCAAGGGGTGAGCCGGCCTGGTCCGGTCGCAACACCGGCGCCATCAGGCGGGAACATCCCACCGGAATGGGAAGACAGGCAGGCGGAATGACGCGCAGCGGGGGAGGAATGATGCGGCGCTGACGGCGGAGAGCACGAAATGACGAAAGCGGATAGCAGTAAAAGAGGATTTCCCGGACTGATTGTTGCGATGACCACGCTGCTGCTGTCGGCGTGGGCGCCGGCGGCAGCAGCGCCGTACGCCGTTGGCTTTGGCGTTGAGTTTGCTTCGGGGAAATACGGGACGGGGATAAGTTCGGAATCCTACTACATGCCTCTTACGATAGCCTTTTATCCTACCGGGCAGCTCGATTTTACGCTGGAAGTTCCCTATATCTACCGGAGCGGCAGCGCCGTTTTCCGCGGTCCACAGGGACAAATGATGCCCGTGCCGCCGACGCTTGCCGGGGCCATGGCCGGCGCCGGCACTACCGGGGGCTCAGGCATGGGGGGGGGCGGTATGGGGCCCGGCAGGGGGGGTGGCTCGATGAATCACGCCACACCGGGAGGTTCAGATAATTCACAAAGCGGGCGGGGCGATATCACTGCCAAGGCAGGTTACATCCTATTTTCCGCAGGCGAGTTCAGACCCCAAATTCGCCCGAATATCTTTGTAAAATTCCCCACGGCGGATGAAGATAAAGGCCTGGGAACCGGCGAACTGGACGGGGGATTCGCCCTGGAGATATCCCACCGGCGGGGTGACTGGTACTCCTTTGCCGAAGTCGGCTACACCATCCAGGGCAAAACACCGGCCCTGCCCCTTAAGGACTACTTTTTTTACAGCGCCGGCCTCGGCTATCAGGTGACGGATAAATTCCGCCCCCTGCTTGAGATCAAAGGTTTCACCGCCCCCACTGAGGGAACGTCCGAGCTTCTGGAAACGCGGTTAAGGCTCAAGTACCAGGCAACGACGCATGCCGGGATGGAGGTATATATCGCCCGCGGCCTGACCACCGCCAGCCCGGATTACGGCACCGGGTTGGCTATTTTTTATGATTATTGAGCAATCCTTAGCTCGCCGGTCAGCACCATGCGGGCAGTGGGCCGGGGAAACTCCATCTCCTTCAAAATTTCATAACCGTTTTGAGCATGCGTTTTCATCAGGGTCGAGTAGCCGCGCACCTTTCGATGCGCAGCCCTCACAGATCCGGACGTGCCCGATTAAGGCATCCGGCTCTTCGTATTACGGTTTCGCTGTGTTACAGACAAAAGTTCTTCTACTTTTTAAACACCCTGAAGAGCTTATCGAGGCCGGACTTGTCCATCTTGGCCACCTCCTCCATCTCACCCGCGTCGAGCCACACCCCTTCGCAATGTGAGCACTTGTCCACCTTGACATGTTTGTAGTCTATTTCGATCAGCTCCATTCCGCACTTGGGGCACTTCAGCCAGTGCAGTTCCTTCGCCTTCCGCTTTTGCTCCTCGGCCAGCTTCTTCTGCTTTTCTTCCTCGCTTTTTTTCCTGTTCTCGAACGTCCCCCGTGCAAAATACTCTTCTTCCTGTTCACTCGGCTTCATGGTGTTTCGCTTCCTCCTTAATAACGTTTGCTGTGAGTTCTATGGGCATTTTGTCTGTCCTCTGTTGCACGCTCTTTTCGATAATCCTTTCCTGTCAGGATATCCTTTCAAATGTGTCGTTCGCCGGATTGTAGGAGCAGATATCCCCTGTGCCGATGTCGTAGTACCAGCCGTGGAGATACAGCGCGCCGGTTTTCAACGCCGCCTCCACAAAAGGATAAGTCTGGATATTCCTGAGCTGCTCGAGGACGTTTTCCTGTTCCGTGATCCGTCCTCTGCGCTCGGGTGTTTCGTGGGAATAGTAAGAATCGACCAGTTCTCGCACAGGCAAGGCGATCCGGAGCCACTCCCGGAGGTGCGGCATGTTATCGAGCTCCTTCGCATCCTTGTAGAGGACCTGCATGGCGCCGCAGTTGGAGTGGCCGCAGACGATGATATCCGCCACCTCCAGCTCCAGTACCGCAAACTCCAGCCCGGCCGCAACGCTGTTTTTGTCCTTGATTGCGTCATAGGGAGGGATGATGTTTCCCACATTTCTTATGATGAACAGCTCTCCGGGTCTGCTCTGGGTCACCAGATTCGGGTCCACACGCGCGTCGGCGCAGGTGATGAACAGTACTTCCGGCGTCTGCCGTTTGGACAGACGCCGGAAGAATTCCTCCTCTTTCTTGAAATGCGACTGCTGAAATTTACGAATGCCCTTGTACAGCCTCTCCAAAAATCACCTCCATCACTGCGCCTTTTCCTTGAGTTCCTTCGACTTTTCCATAACCGGCAGGTCGCTGTCGCTACCGATGAGGATTCCGCACGTGGTTTTAAATCAAGGTACACTCCCTGCTATTTTTTCGCATAATTGATCAAATATTTTTTGTGGCTTTTGTAATTTATTCCTGGGTCATAATAGCATTTATCATTTATCTAATCGCTGGAAAAGATGACCGGCCGCACTCTTAAGCAAGGGAAACCAGGGAAGAGCAAGTTGGTAAACTGCATTATGTCCCCCGAATAATCCCCGAATAATCCCTAACACGCCAGTTGATAGCCGCCGTTCCGAAACAGCTTCAGGCACGCAGTGACAATTTCTGCATCATAGAGAATCTCCCGGTTTACGGTAATTTCTTCCAGGGCGGCGTCGATGCCGAGCCCGGGACGGTATGGACGATGGGAGGCCATCGCCTCGACCACGTCCGCTACGGCAATAATACGGGATTCCAGGAGGAGTTTATCGCCCGTTAATCCCTGGGGATACCCGGAGCCATCCATCTTCTCGTGATGTTCCAGCACCATGCGGGCAATGGGCCAGGGAAATTCGATATCCTTCAAAATTTCATAGCCGCTTTGAGCATGCGTTTTTATCAGACTGAATTCCAAAACCGTCAATTTTCTCGGCATGCTGAGAATCTCCGCCGGCACGGATATCTTGCCAATATCATGAATCATGCCTGCCATCTTGAGGCCATCGGTTTGCTCAGTTGAAAGGCCAATCTCAACCGCAATGGCGCGGGCCAGGTCGGCGACTCGCTGCTGGTGGCCGGAGGTATAAGGATCGCGGGCTTCCGAAGCCGTTGACAATGCCTGAATAGTGCCCCCCAGGGCCTTCCGCAACCGGCCAGTAGCCTGCTGACGTTCTCCTTCCAACTGCTTGCGCTCGGTGATGTCGATAAAAC
>Ga0082335_1001882_pt1 | contig 41785 bp, 33 predicted proteins | sample Subgrocontami58m_FD_72375 | JGI IMG/M metagenome (GOLD analysis project Ga0082335, IMG submission 72375) | Subsurface groundwater microbial communities from S. Glens Falls, New York, USA - GMW37 contaminated, 5.8 m (SPADES assembly) (version 2) ...
CCCTTGCGGGCGCTACTCCAGGACACCCTTGCGGGCGCTACTCCAGGACACCCTTGCGGGCGCTACTCCAGGACACCCTTGCGGGCGCTACTCCAGGACACCCTTGCGGGCGCTACTCCAGGACACCCTTGCGGGCGCTACTCCAGAGGTCACTCGTTGTCCAGGGCCGCGATCGCCGCTTCAGTCACGTCTGGGAGGGCGGCTCCGTCCGCCCGGCTGACCGCCCCGGTTTCCGCCACGAGGTCTCGGCCGTCCGCCTGCGCCACGCGGTGCACGGCCCGGCGGAACCTCCGGTTCGCCTTCTCCAGGAGAATCCAGTACTCCGGGTCCTGACTCGTCAGGCCCCGGTCCCGAATCTCCTTCCACTCCCTGATCTTCGCGAACACCTCGCTCGCCGTCAGGACGGCGGGGTTCGCGAACTCCGTCGGATCCCCGAAGTACACCTTCGCCGGGTCCGCGACCACGAAGGTCCCGTCCGCCCGGGCGAATGTCAGCATCCCGATCATCCACAGCGCGACCCCGGCGAGGCTCGTCCAGCTCTTCATCGCGTACCTCCGGGGAATGCCTCGGCGGCCGATCCGCCGAGGCGGGTTCGGGATCGCGCCCCGTCATTATTTTGGGTAGGACTCCTCCGCCGGGCGCATCGGCGGACGGGGCATCGCGGGCGGGCCCGGAGGCGGGCCCGAAGGCGGCCCCGGAGGCGCCCCAGGCGCCGGCGGCCCCTGCAGGTCCCGGATCGCGGCCCTCCGCGAGAGCCGGATCTTCCCCGCATCGTCGATGTTCAGGACCTTCACCTTCACCTCGGCTCCGACCTGCACGACGTCGGTCACCTTGGCAGTATACCCGTCCGCCAGCTCCGAGATGTGGCAAAGCCCCTCGTTCCCCCCCGGAATCTCGACGAACGCGCCGAAGTCCCGGATGGAGCAGATGCGGCCGTCGTAGATCTTCCCGACGACGATTTCCTCCGTGAGGCCCTCGATGAGCCGCCGGGCCTTCGCCGTCGTCTCGGCGCCGACGCCCGACAGCGTGATCGTCCCGTCGTCCTCGATCTCGATCGTCGCGCCCGACTGCTCCTCGATCTTGCGGATCATCTTCCCTCCGGGCCCGATGACCGCGCCGATCTTGGCCGGGTTGATCTTGATCTGGATGATCCGCGGAGCGTACTGCGAGAGGTCCTTGCGCGCATCCGCGATCGTCTTCTCCATCTCCTTCAGGATGTGCAGCCGCCCCGCCCGGGCCTGCTCGAGCGCCTTCGACATGAGGTCCGGGGAGATCCCCTCGCTCTTCATGTCCATCTGGACCGCGGTGACGCCCTTCCGGGTGCCCGCCACCTTGAAGTCCATGTCGCCGTACTTGTCCTCGCTCCCGAGGATGTCGGAGAGGATCCGGACGTCGTTCCCCTCCACCACCAGCCCCATCGCGATCCCCGCGACGGGCGCGCGCAGGGGCACCCCCGCGTCGAAGCACGCGAGCGTCCCGCCGCAGACCGACGCCATCGAGCTCGAGCCGTTCGACTCCATGATGTCCGACACGACCCGCACCGTGTACGGGAAGTGCTCCTCCGCGGGAAGGACCGACTCGAGCGCCCGCTCCGCGAGCTGCCCGTGGCCGATCTCGCGGCGCCCGGGGCCCCTCGGCGGCTTCACCTCCCCCACCGAGAAGGAGGGGAAGTTGTAGTGGAGCATGAACTTCTTCGAGTACTCCTCCATGAGCCCGTCGACGGTCTGCTCGTCCGACGGCGTGCCGAGGGTCACGGTGACGAGCGCCTGCGTCTCGCCGCGCGTGAACAGCGCGCTCCCGTGGCAGCGCGGCAGGAAGCCGACCTCGCACGAGATCGGGCGGATCTCGTCGAGCGCGCGGCCGTCCTGGCGCCGGTTGTCGATCGCCATCGTCCGGACCGCGACCTCCTCGACCCGCGAGAGGCACCGCTTCACGTGCCGCTTGCGGCGGTCGCGCTCGGTGTCGAGCTCGGGGGCGACCTCGCTGACGAACTCCTCGACGACCTTCTTCTTCAGCTCGGAGATGGCCTGCTCGCGGGCCTTCTTCCCCACGGTCGACAGGCGGGTCTTGATCTCGGACAGGGAGCGCTTCGACACGCGGTCGTAGAGCTCCTGCGCCGGGAGGTCGACCTCGAACTTGATGTCAGGCTTGCCGACCAACTCCTTCAGGTTCATCTGCGACTGCGCGAGCTCGCGGCAGTAGCCGTAGGCGAAGCGGATCGCCTCGACGATGACCTCCTCGGACTCCTCGCGAGCCGCGCCCTCGACCATGATCACGCTCTCGAGCGTCCCGCTGACCACCAGGTCGATCGAGCTGTGCGCGAGGTCGGACACGGTCGGGTTGAGGACGAGCTGTCCCTTGATCCGCCCGACCCGGACGGAGCCGACCGCGCGCTTGAACGGGATCCCCGAAACCATGAGCGCCGCGGAGGCGCCGTTCATGGCGAGGATGTCGCTGTCGATCTCGCCGTCCGCCGAGAAGACGAGGGCCTGGATCAGGATCTCGTCCTTCAGACCGTCGGCGAAGAGCGGCCGGAGGGGACGGTCCATCAGGCGGCAGGTCAGGATCTCCTTGTCCCGCGGGCGGCTCTCACGCTTGTAGAAGCCGCCGGGGAACTTCCCCGCCGCCGCGGTGCGCTCGCGGTAGTCGACGGTCAGCGGGATGAAGTCGTCGTCGAACGGGGCATTGCGCGCCGGGCCCATCACCGCGGTGACGAGCACCTGGTTGTCGCCCTGGGTCACGACCACGGCGCCGTGGGCCTGCTTCGCGATGCGGCCCGTCTCGAGGGTCATCGGGAGACCCGGCAAGGGGGTCTCGACTCTGTGGATCACGAGATTCCTCCAATCGTCCCGGGTCGGCCGGTGGAGGCAATCTGCGAGGGTCTGAGGACCTCCGCGTCCTCGGAGGACGCGGCGGTCATCAGACCCGCATTCCCCACCAAGGCCGCCCTGGGAAAGCCTTAGGGAGTGTCTCTTCTACGCGAGAGACCTACGCCTTTTGAGCAAACCTACTTACGGATGCCCAAACGCTTGATGATGTTCTGATAACGCGCGCGGTTCGTCTTCTGCAGGTACTTGAGCAGGGCGCCTCGGCGTCCCACCATCATGAGGAGCCCGCGGCGGGAGGTGAAGTCCTTCTTGTGGGACTTGAGATGCTCCGTGAGGTGGTTGACGCGCTCGGTCAGAAGCGCGATCTGGACCTCGGGCGAGCCGGTGTCCTTTTCATGGACGTGGTAGTCGGAGATCAGGGTTTTCTTCTTTTCGACCGGGATGCCCATGCTCGAAGCTCCTAGGTCCAGATTGGGGACGACATCCTAGATTTCAGCCTCGGGATGGTCAAGCAAATTCCCCGGCAGCATGGGGTTGGGGGGGAATGAGCAAGACTCATTGCGCATTGAGTCTTGCTCATTTCGCCGGCGGCTGCTGCGGCTCGGGGACCTCGCCGGTGACGCCCTTGGCCGTCAGGGCGAGGATGTCCTTGACCATCTGGACGAGGCGCCAGCGCTGGAACGGTTTGGCCAGGACGCCATAGAGGCCGTAGAAGAACGGCCGGGGGGTGTTCTCGATCACCGCCCGGGCAGTGAGCATGATCACCGGGAGGTTGATGGTCCGCTCGTCCTTCTTGAGGACCTCGTAGACCTGGTAGCCGTTCATCCCGGGCATCATGATGTCGAGGATGATGAGCTCGAAGCCGCCTCCCTGGGCGAGCTGGATTCCCTCGACGGGGTCGGAGGCCGTCTTCACGGTGAAGCCTTCCTCTTCCAGGAAGAACTTGATGATCTCGAGGATCTTCACCGTGTCGTCGATGACGAGGACGTTGGGCATCCGTTCGTCCGTCGGAGGAGGAAGTGAGCGAACGCAAACCCTAGCGCCGCCGCGATGAGCGCGTAGGTTGATAAAAAGCGCGGCGAAGATACCACGGCCGTCCGGCGGGTGTCAAGCGGACCGCCGGGCGAGGGTTCGGAGGAGCACAGGGTCTCGCGGCGGGAGCAGAGGCCGGTGGTCCGGACCCACTCGGTGGAGGCCCCGGCCATCTGTCGGATGACGTGGTTCCAGAAGACGGGGAAGTGAGGGTGCGTCGCCCAGGTCGACTCGCCGCCGGCGAGCGAGACATCGAAGCCTATATAGAGTAGAGGCGGCGTCTCCGAGAGCGCGACGAGTGTGCGCTCACCTGAGGTGGCGAGCGAGGTCCCCTTCCCCGCGAAGGCGTGCCCCTTCACGAGGCCGACCGACTCGAAGTCGACGCCTTCGAGGATGGTGCCCTTCCACTCCCACGTGGTGAACGGGCCGTGGACCTCTTCGGCGCGGAAGGGGCAGCCGGCGGGAGGGGCGATCAGCACGCAGGGTTCTTTCGGCAGCGTTCCCGGCCAGACGCGGTCGAGGACGACGAGGTCGGCGGGGCCGGAGGAACCCTGCACGAGCGTCACGCCGGGCTGTACCGCGAGCGCGCGGGCGAGCTCGGGGTTGCCGGGGGAGTCGAGGCGGATCGTGATGCGCGGCTGGCGCGCGAAACCGACGAAGTTGTCCCAGGCGAGACCGTCCTGGGAGAACAAAGACGCATCGATGGTGGTCTCGCTCCTCGCGTCGATCGGGATGAACGTCGGTGCAAGACCAGCGGCGGAGACTTCCACTTCAGCGGCGGCGTGGGGTCGATGGTCGGTCCAAAGCGGCGACTCCGACGGGTTGATCTCGATGCGCTGTTTACGCGGCGCAGTCGAGGCGACGGAGATGAACATCCCACCGTCTTCAACGGATGCGTCGACGATTCCCGCGTTGTCGACGGACTCTCCGAATGACTCGACCTCCGCGGCCCCGACCACGGCGCGATCCGTGAGCACGCGCGCGACGGCGCCCTCTTCGCCGGCCGCGAGGGCGCGAACGCGGGCCAGCAGGCCCTCGAGGTCGTCCTCGATCTCGCGCGGCTTGAGCTGCCTCACGACCGAGCTCGCGTCGATGCTCGCGAGGGGCTCCTCCTCCCGGTCGTTCGTCAGCAGGGTGACGACATCGTCGCGCTCGAGGCCGCCGATCAGCGCCTCGGCACGCGCCTGAAGACGCTTCCATCGGTCGCCCACCTGCAAGCTGCACGAATCGTCAATCCCGAGGACGAGGTGGACCGGCCGCCGTGTCTCCCCCCTCAACCACGGCCCGGCGAGCGAAGCGCACACGAACGCGAGGGAGGCCCCCTCGACGAACAGCACGAGGTTCCACAGCCTCTCCCGCCGCGACAGCACGTCCTGCGGCGCGGGCGGGATCGCCTTCCACAGGAGCAGGCTCGACACGACGGCCACGGGCGGGCGCCGCTGGCGAAGCCTCAGCCAGACGTACACCGGTACAAGCGCGAGCGACCCGAGGAGGATCGGTGAGGTGAACTGCATGCCGTCTCGAACGTCCCGGTGGCCTTCCGGGATCGTCGCCGAATTCCGGGTTCTCCGCAAGGAAGTCCGGCGGGACCCACCTCTCGATGGGCGGAGAGACACGAAAGGAGGTCGCGATGGATACGAAGAAGACGCGCCACGTCACGCTGGCCACCGGGATCCTGACGCTCGTCTGCGGAATCCTGATCGGCGCCGTCGTCTACCACGGTCTGTGCCTGCTGGCCGGCGGCCCCTCGATCCCGCGTGCCGTTGCCACCCAGGCCCACCGCGGGTAGATCATCCGGGGGGATCCCAGGAATCGTTCAACGCAGAGGCGCAGAGCTCGCAGAGTGACGCGGAGATGTCGTACACGCGCCCGCAGGGTCCGTGTAATGCGACCACGATTGGTCCACCCCGCCTCCGCGATCCTCTGCGCGCTCTGCGCCTCTGCGTTGAAGGAGGCCTGCTACCACTCCACGAGCCGCGCGCGCGCCTTGTCGATCTCCGCCTGCGCCGAGTCGTGGTCGGGGCCGGAGGAGACGTACTTCATGAACTGCTCGAGGTCCGCGATCGCCTCCTCCATCTTCGCGCGTCCCTCGTCCTTCTTCCCCTCGCCCCGCAGCGCCATCGCCCATGCGCGCTTCGCCTTGGAACGGTTGAAGAGCGTCGTGTGTCCCTTGCCGCCGTATCTCGCCTCGGCCAGGTCGAAGGCCGCGACCGCCTCCTCGTTGCGCCCGAGCTCCTGCAGGCACATCGCGCGCCACTCGTACGCATAGGCCGAGTCGGGGTCCAGCTCGATCGCCCTGTCGCAGTCTGCGACGCCCTTTTCGTACTCCTTCCTGCGGTAGCGCACCACGGCGTGGTTCATCCACGACTTCGAGAGCGAGGGGTTCAGCTCGATCGCCTTGTCCATGTACATGAGCGCCTTGTCCAGGTCCTGGTTCAGCTTCAGGCAGAGGAAGCCCAGGATGAGGTAGGCGTCGTCGTGCACCTTCGACTCGCCGATCACGCGCTCGCAGAGCCGCTGCGCAACATCGATCTGCCTGCGACCGATCGCCAGTCGCGCCGAGGCAAGCAGACCCAGGGAGGCGTCGCCATCCATGCCGACGACCTCTTCGAAATCGCGCCCCGCGCCTGCGAAGTCGTCGAGCGCGTCGGCCGTCACGCGCCCGCGCATGTAGTGGCTCCAGTCCTGCGGCCCGCCATGCTCGATCGCCTTCCCGAAGGCGTCGATCGCCTCCCGGTACCGCGAGAGCTTGTAGAGGATCATCCCCCGCTCGTACCACGCCTCGCCGAAGTCGGGGTCGGCCTCGAGGGCCTGGTCGAGGAGCTCGACCGATTCCTGCCACGCCGGGCGCGTCTCCGCGGGGCGCGAGAGGGCCTTCTTGTAGAGCGGCTCGGCCTTCGCTCGCGCGCGCGACGGGGGAGGCTCCGCCGTCGGTGGGTCGACCGGGGCGGGCGTCGGAGGGGCCGGGGTCGGCGGCGCCTCTGCGACGTGGGAGGGCTCCTCGGGTGTCGCCTTCGGCGTCGGCTTCGGGGCGGGCGTCTCGTCGTGGCGGAGCAGCACGATCGCCACGATCAGGACGAGGGCCCCTCCGACGCAAAGTCCGATCGTCGCGGCGCTCGAGTCCTTCTTTCGAGGCGCGACGGTGCGTCCCGGCTTCCGCGCGCGCCGCGCGCCCCCCTTCGCCTCCCCCGAGATGACGAGGTCGATTGCGTCGGCGAGGGCGTTCCCGTCGGGGTAGCGATCCTTGGGCGCCTTCTCCAGGCACTTCATCACGACCGCGTCGACCTCCGCGGGGAGTCGTGGGAGGCCCGCCTCGGCGAGGCGCTTCGACGGCACCGCGGGGTCCTTCTTCGCGATGTCGCGCAGCAGCCCGCCGAGCGAGTCGGCCTCGAACGGGCGCATCCCGACGAGCATCTCGTAGAGGACGACGCCGAGCGACCAGACGTCGCTGGGGGCGGCGATCTCCGAGAGGCGCGCCTGGGCCTGCTCGGGGGACATGTAGATCGGCGTGCCGAGGAGGGTCCCTCCCATGGTGAGGGCGGTCCGCTCGGCGCCGCCGACCTCCTTCGCGAGGCCGAAGTCGGTGAGGACAGGGCGCCCCTCGCGGTCGAGGAGGACGTTTGCGGGTTTCACGTCGCGATGGATGATGTCGTGCTCGTGCGCCGCGCCGAGCCCGCGCGCGACGTCGCGGACGACAAGGAGCGTGTCGAGGAGGTTCCACGGTCCGCCGGTGCGCGCGGTCGCGAGCGTTGCGGCATGGCCGCCGGACATCGACGTGTCCTTCCGCGCGATCGGCGTCCTTTTCGCGATGGCGCCCTCGAGCGAGGTCCCCTCGACGAACTCCATCGTGAAATAGGGCTGCGTGCCGACCTTGCCGACCTCGTGGATCGGGACGACGTTCGGGTGGTGGAGCTTGGCGATCGCGGCGGCCTCGCGGGTGAAGCGGGAAACCTGGTTCGCGCCCGCGTCGGGGCCGGAGAGGAGGACCTTGAGCGCGACGGTGCGCTGGAGCTGCGGGTCGAACGCCTTGTAGACGATCCCCATCCCTCCTCGCCCCAGCTCCGCGTCGAGGCGGTATCGGCCGAACTGCTTCGGTTGCGGGGAGTCGGGCATGGAGGCGAGCCTAGCTCAGCCGTCCCGCCCCGGCAAGGCGAGACCGTGACTCCAGCCCCCGGAGGGACCGACCGATACTCTGAGTAGGAAGGGAAACATGGTCAACCGTCACCTTGCACGCTGCCAGCGAATTCTCGCGCTGGTGCTCGCCTTCGCGGTCGTGGGCTGGGGTGCATTCCTCCATCAGCGGCTTCAGGCAGAGGAGTTCCGCGATCGCGCGATCGATGCAAGCGTCGACAAGAGCATTCTGCTGAGCCGTCTGCAACATGCGCACGATCGAGTCGCACGTCTGTCCCGGCGACCGGAAGATGTGCGAGGTCACGTCCTCGCGGTCAGCAAGACGATGAACCTCTTCATCATCGATCTCGATGGCGACGATTTCCTCGAGGTCGGAACGAAGCTCCGGGTCTACCGCGCGGAAAAGCGCGTTACGATCGCCATGACAGAGAAAGTAGGCGATCGTTGGTCGGCCGCACGGTCAATCGAAGACACCCGACACCTCGACGTTCTTGTGGGCGATGAGGTGTGCCTCGAGATGGATCGCCCTCTCCGCTGCGGAAACAGCTACGAGCGGCGCTGACCGTGTGCATGAGAGCATTTGCGGTCACGAGCCACGGTCGCTCTGTCGCCCGCTTCGCGGGCTGCCTCCCCATTTCGTGCATTGAGCTCCCGCGGGCTTGCGCCCGCGGCTAGTCGCTGCCGCCCGCTCCGCGGGCTGACAACCAGCGCGCGGCCCGCTCGGCGTGCGCGCCACGACGCCCTCGCCCCGCGCGCGGCGGCGCGGATCACGCGCGACCTCGCGCCTCTCCGCGACCCTCGCCGCGGTCGCCGGGAGGATCCCGAAGCGGTACGTCCGGGTCCTCGAGGTCCTCCCCGGGGCGATGGCCGAGACGATCGGCCTGCGCAAGGGGGACGTGATCGTCGGCGCGTGTGGGGTGCACGTGGAGCGCAACGAGGACCTGATCCGCGTCGTCTCGGCCGCCGCGCCCGGGCAGCCGGTCCCGATCGACCTGTGGCGCGACGGTGGGAGCGTGCGGATCGAGGCCCCGGGCGGGCAGCGGCTGGGGGTCGTCATCGTCGACGTCGACCTCACTCCCTCCGCCAACGCCCCGCCTGCGCGAACGCGAGAGGAGGTCCTCTCGTCGGCACGGGTCGCGGAGGCCTGTCCCCTCGACGTCGAGGCGAAGGACCGGGTCGGCGCGACGCCGTGCGAGGTCTCCCTCGCGCCCGGCAGCTATGTGCTCGTCCTCCGCGCCGACGGACGCCCGGATGCGCGCCTTCCACTCCTCCTCCGTTCGGGGGAGCGACGCGAGGCGTCGGTGGCGATCCCCTCTGCCGCGGAGTTCCCGCCGTCGCCGCCTGGGGCGTGGTCCTCCGATCCTCTCGAGTACTGGCGCTGGGTCCCCGCGGGGACGTTCGTGATGGGGCTCGACCCGCACGCGATGAACACGGTCGACGACCCCGCGCGCGAGGTCGTCGGGTTTTTTATCGCGCGTCTTGATCTGACCTGCCGTGAGTACGGCGAGTACGTGAACGACGCGGCGACGCTTGCGGACATGTCGACGCGGCAGGACCAGCGCCGGGTGCCGCGCACGCAGGAGTCGAACCTGCCGCTCTGGAAGAAGGGGGCGGACGGCCGATACGGCGTCGAGACCCCCGACACGCCGGTGCGGAGCGTGTCGATGAACGACCTCACCGCCTATGTCCTCTGGCTCGCGGCGCGGACGAAGGCGGGAGAGCGGTTCACGCTCGACCCCACGGTCGGAGGGCGGATCGTCGCGCGGCCGCGGTAGGCGAGGGGCGAGGAGCGAGGGGCGAGGGGCGAAGGGCGAAGGGCGAGGGGCGAGGAGCGAGGGGCGAGGGGCGAAGGGCGAGGGGCGAAGGGCGAGGGGCGAAGGGCGAGGGGCGAAGGGCGAGGGGCGAGGAGCGAGGAGCGAGGGGCGAGGGGCGAGGGGCGAGCCCCCCGGAAACCCAATTCGCCCCTCGCTCCTCGCCCTTCGCTCCTCTACTGCGCCGGGGCCCAGTTCGTGATCTCGCCGTTCTCGCCGATGGTCGGCCCCGGCGCCCCCTGCAGCGCGTCCCCGATGCCCCACGGCCCCACCGACCAGAGGTCGGCCCCGCCGCGGTTGTCGAGCCAGTCGGGGTGCTGCGCGGACCAGTGGTTCGTGCCGGGGGAGGAGTAGCCGATCGCGTGCCCCCACGTGTCGAGGATCGCGCTCGCGAGCGCCGGGTCGTACGGAGGCGTCGTCCAGGGGCTCGCACTCCCGCCGCGGACCTCGCCGTTCGTGAGGTTGAGGAGCGGCGCGACCTCCTCGTACGTCGTCGCGCCCGGGTTCCCCGGGACGATCCCGGTCGCCACGACGTGCGGCGCCGAGAGCCAATACTGGAGGTTCCTCGCCGCGTCCGCTGACGGCAGGGCGCTCGGAGGTTCGGCGAGGAACCTCTCCTTGTACGATTCAAGCGCGATCTCGATCCGCTCGAGCAGCGCGCGCGTCCGCTGCCTCCGCGCCCCCTCGCGGATGTTCCCGATGAAGACCGCGAGGAACGCCGCGAGCAGGCCGATGATCGCGAGGACCACGAGCAGCTCGATCAGCGTGAAACCCCGACGCCCGCGTGCGTGACGCATGGTCACCTCCTACCAGCCGCCGATCACGGTCGACTCGGCCTTGAGCGCCGAGGGGTTCGTCGGGTTCACGGAGTCGAACGACGCGGTCCACAGGTCGACGCCGAACGGCTTTCGCATCGTGGCGACCTTCGGCCGCACCGAGGCGTTCTCCTCGTAGAAGACCTCGAACCCCGCCGGGCTCACGATGTTCCCAGCGGCGTCGAGGTTGCGCGGCGAGAAGTCGAAGTACGGTTGCGTGCGGCCCGCGGAGAGCGGCCACGTCCAGAGCCGCAGCACGAGCCCCGACGTCTGCGGCGTGCTCGCCCGGTCGGCGGTGGGCATGGGATAGGTGCCGAAGTCGGATTGGTACGCCTCGCACGCCGTCTTGAGCTGGTCGATCATCGCTCTCGTCACGCCCTCCTTCGCGTGCTGGCGCGCCTTGATGTACGCGGGGAGGAGAAGGGCCGCGAGGATCCCGATGATCCCGATCACGACGAGCAGCTCGATGAGCGTGAATCCTCCTTCGCGCTTCGCGCTACGGAGGACAAGGCCCCTGCTGCGATGGAATGTCTTCATGTCGATCACCTCCTGAGCACGAGTCGGGGAGTCGAACGTACCGGGCCCAGTGATCGACGCGCGTCGGGAGGAGATGAGGCAAGCCTCGCGCCAGACGGAACGCGGTCCCTTCGCGAGACGCAAGTGCAGGTGCAGCCTGCGGAATGCCTCGACGCGGCCTTCCGCGGTCCTCGAAGCGCCGGCGTTACCGACCCGCTACCACGTTACGTTTGCGTGCCGCGCACCCCCCGGATATCCTCCCTCCATGCCGCGCCCCAACTCCCAGTCGGGCGAGCCGTCGCAGTTCCTCTCCACCGTCTGGTCGCGCCTCAAGCTGGCCGCCGAGCGCGATCCCGAGGCGCAGGCGCAGCTCTACCGCCAGTACCGCCGCCCGGTCCTGCGGTTCCTCGACCGCCGCGTCGCTCTCAGTCGCCGCCGTGAACACCCACCTCCATCGCGCGCGGGAGCGTCTGGGAGGGTGTCTTCGCGACGTCCTCACCCCGTTCGCCTCGACGGCGGAGGAGCTGGAGGGGGAGATCCGCCACCTACTCGGCATCCTGGGGCGGCGGGGGCGGAAGGGGTAGCTCCCGGAAATCGTGGATTTTCTGGAGTTTCGCGGCCTCCTTCGATAAGGTACTCCGCCCCAGGGGCTGTCTCCTCAGGAGAGCTGGTCATGCGTGCAGGAATCCTCGTCGTTCTCGCTCTGAGCCTCCCTCTCTTCGCCGATCCGCCCGACGGCGCCTCGTTCCAGATCACGGTCACCGAGGTGAAAGGCGATGTCGACGTCCAGGCCGACGCGAAGTCGGACTGGAAGCCGGCCAAGCAAGGGGACGTCGTCCCGGTCGGGGCGAAGATCTGCACCGGGATCGACAGCGCCGCGGTGCTCGCGTTCGGCTCGAACAGCGTCGCGATGGTCCGCGAGGCGTCCTGGGTGGAAATCGTCTCCTTCGGGATGAAGGGGGACGAGCTGGTCGCGCAGGTGATGGTCAACCCGGGCGTCTGCAGCGTCGCGGTGAAGCAGCTCGAGAAGTTCAAGACCGACTTCGAGGTGTCGACGCCGCGCCTCACCGCCTCGGTCCGCGGGTCCGGCGTGACGACCCATGCGAACGGGGGACCCACGGACCTGGAGGACACGGCGCGCGTCGACGACGACTTCGCTACGATGGTGTTCCCGAACGGCCAGGAGCGTGGCATCGCGCAGGGCGGTGGGACGAACTCGAACAACGTCTCGCCGACCGACAGCGCCCTCGCGGCGAACACCGCGGGAACGAGCCTCCTCGGAATGACGAACGCCGAGACCGCGAACGCGGACCTGGCGAGCACGACGGCCCAGAGCACCGACATCCTCGCGAGCAACCTGAACGGGTTCGGCGCCGACCCGACGCAGGACACCGCGCAGCAGCAGCCGCCGGCGGAGTCCGCCCCCGTGTCGATGCTCTTCCAGCTCGTCCTCACCTGGGGTGCGCTCCCGCTCGACCTCGACTTCTACCTCCAGGTGCCGCTCGCGACGGGTGGGCGGGACGAGGTGAGCACCTCCCATATGACTTCGAATGACGGCGCGACCAACCTGGACCTGGACAAGGTGGCCGGGTTCGGGCCGGAGACCATGACGGTCTTCCCGTCCGTTGCGGGCGGGCACTACACCGCCTACGTAAAGCAGTTCGGCTCGGGAGGCGGCCCGCAGGGCAACTTCGCGGGGAGCCAGGCGCAGGTCGTGTTCGACCCGAATGACGGGAGCCCGACGGTGGCCATCCAGGCGACCGGGGTGGGCGACGCCACGCCCGGGCCCGGCGACCATTGGATCGTGGGACAGGTGAACGTCGACGCGCAGGGCAAGGCGACCTTCACCACCATCGACACGTACAGCCCGAACCCGCCGCCGAACAACTAGGCGCTACGGCGCGACGACGATCACCTCGGGGACCTTCCCCCGGCGGTCCCCCCTGCTGTTGATCGCGCGGGCCGCCCAGACGCGGTCGACGCGGAAGGCGGCGTAGAGCTCCCGCACGAGCGGCGTGTCGGAGTTGGAGAGCATCACCCGCACGCCGCGCGAGCCGAGCTCCGCGAAGACCTCCGCGAGCCGCCGCTGGTCCGCCTCTCCGAAGCCCCCTCGGTCGTACGCCGTGAACGACGCCGTCGCGGAGACGGGCTGGTACGGCGGGTCGAAGTAGACGAAGTCGCCTGGCTTCGCGACGCGGAGCGCGGTCGCATACCCCCGCTGCGCGATGGAGACGCCGCGGAGGGCGTGCGCGACCGCGCGGAGGTTCGCCTCGTTGCAGATCCGGGGGCGCACGTAGCGGCCGAAGGGGACGTTGAAGCGGCCCGAGCGGTTCTCGCGGTAGAGGCCGTTGAAGCAGGTGCGGTTCAGGTAGATGAGGCGCGCGGCGCGTTCGGCGGGCGGGAGCTCGGCGGGATCGAGCGCGCGGACGCGGTAGAAGCGGGTCTCGGTGTTTCGGTGGCGGCCGAGCGCTGCGATGACGCCGTCCACGTCGCCTCGAATCGCCTTGTACGCCTCGATCAGCGGGCCGTTCGCGTCGGAGAGGCACGCCTTCACGCGCGCTCCCGCCCGGATCGCGAAGAAGAGCGCGCCGCTCCCGACGAACGGCTCGTGGTAGCGGCCGAACGACGAGGGGACCCTTGCGAGCAGCTCGGCGAGGAGCTGCGTCTTCCCGCCCGCCCATTTGAGGAACGGCCGCGCGGGGGCGGCGATCGTCTGCACGCGGTTCCTAACCCCTAAACCCTAACCCCTGACCCTACCCCTCCGCACGCTAGCTCGACTTGAAGAGGGAGCCGAGGCCGCCGATCACGGAGCCCTCGTCCTTCCCTCCGCGCAGGACCGCGCTCTTGATCCGGTCCGCGAGGCGGCTGAACGGCAGCGTCTGGAGGTAGACCTCGCCGGGGCCGGTGAGCGTCGCGAAGAAAAGCCCCTCGCCGCCGAAGAGGGCGTTCTTGAACCCGCCGACGAACTGGATGTCGTAATTCACGCTCGGCACGAACGCGACGATGCACCCCGTGTCGATGCGGATCTGTTCCCCCTGCCCGAGCGTCTTCTTGAAGACCATCCCGCCCGCGTGGACGAAGGCGAGGCCGTCGCCGGTCAGCTTCTGGAGGATGAACCCCTCGCCTCCGAAGAGCCCGACGCCGAGCTTCTTCTGGAAGGCGATCGTCACGTCGGTCCCGCGCGCGGCGCAGAGGAAGGCGTCCTTCTGGCAGATCATCGTGCCGCCCATCTTGCCGAGCTCGAGCGGGACGATGCGCCCCGGGTAAGGCGCGGCGAAGGCCACGTCGGCGCGGGCGTTCCCCGCGTTCGTGAAGGTGGTGATGAAGAAGCTCTCGCCGGTCATGACGCGGCCGGCCGCCTTGAGCAGGTTCCCGAAGAACCCCTTGCCCTTGTCGGTCGACATCGAGGTCTGCATCTCGATCCCCTGCGTCATGAAGAGCATGCCGCCGGCCTCGGCGATCACCTGCTCGTTGGGGTCGAGGGTGACGATCACCGCCTGCATGTCGTCGCCGATGATCTTGTAGTCGATCACGTCGCTCTGCTGCGCCATGGGGGTCCTCCTCGTAGAAGAGCGCGGATTCTAGCGGAACGACTCGATCCCGTCGAGCGAGCGAGACGTTCATGGAAAGGCTCGCGCAAGCGAGCCGTGGAGAGGCGCCCGTGAGGGCGCCGTGGATCGACAGCCGTCAGGCTGTCGACTACTTCGGGCCGATGCGGACCGTGTACCGCCCCGGCGGCCCGGCCGCGCGGCGCACGACGTGCTTCGCCGCCTTCCCCCACTCGAACGAGTGCTCCGCCTCCGACTCGCTCCACGTCATCGGCGGGTCGATCTCGATCGAGACCTCCGGCCCGCCGGGCATGACGTGGAAGAGGTACGCGACCTCCTTCGCCTGGGGCGCGTCGATCTCATCCTCGAACGTCATCCTCCCCTCCGCCCACGTCGCGGTCCGCTCGATCGTCGCCCCCGCGTACGTCGTCCGCAGCCGCACGCGCGTCGGTGCGCTCTCGACGATCTCCACGTCGTTCGACACCGGCGGCCCGACCCCGTCGACCAAGATCACATTGTGATTCTGCGCCTTGTTCACCCTCCCGTGTTCCTCGTAGTTGATATACCCGCTGTCGATGAGCGCCATCCGCCCGCGCGTGACGTAGATGAAGCTCAGGTTGTCCGGGTGCTCGTGTCCCTGCGACGCCAGCCGAGCCTTCCCGTGCTCCGCGCGCAGCACGAGCATGCTCGCCCCCGCGTCCCACCCCGTGCGGAAGAGGACGTCTCCTCCGTCCGGGAACACCACCGTCGCCTCCCCCTCCGGCCCCTTTGCCTCGATCGGCGCGAAGTAGGCGATCGACTCGATCGCCCCGAGCCCCGGATGCCCCCGCTCGGCGAAGTGCTCCCAGTCCCAGCGCATGAGCGGGTCGGGGACCGCCTGGCTGGGGAAGTACGCGAGGTGCGCGTCGTCGAAGTTCGGCCTCCGCCCATCCGGCAGGCGCGACAGCGCCGACCAGCGGTGCGCCTTCGCGAGCGTCGGCCACGCGAAGAGGTCCTCCTTCCCCGCGTTGCGGAGCGCCCAGGCGAACGGAATGTACTCCTCCGCGCTGTACGCGAGGTACGAGTGCCCCTCCGCGAACGCGCCGTCGTCGCAGGTCTGGTACATGAGGGCGTACTTCACGTGCGACAGGGCCCTTGCGACCTGCTTCTCGTCTCCGAGCGCGAGGGCGAGGACACCGACGGCGGAGAATTGTCTCACCTGCCAGTTGTTCTGGTGGCCTCGGTACCAGCCGGGGTCGTACGCCTCCATGCGCTTCGCGACCTCGCGCAAGACACCCGCCGGCCCGCCGACGAGGTCGTACGCCACGGCGAGGGACTTCGCCGCCTCGGCATCCGCGAGGACGCCGTTCTTCGGCTCGCCTGTCGCGTACGCCTCCGCGCGGACCCCCGCGAACCACGCCCCGGCGCGTTCTGCGTACCGCGCGTCGTCCGCCATGGCGTGGGCGAAGGCGAGCGTCTCGAGGCCGCGGGCGAGGTCGTGCTGCGCCTGGGGCGGCTTCTCCTGCGCGAGGAGTGCGTCCGCCGCGTCGTGCGCCTCCTTCCACCACGAGGCGATCGGCTCCTCGGCGAGGCGCGCCTTGCGATCGGCGAGCGCCTCGGGGGTCGCGAGGACCCCGGCCATCAATGAGCAAGACTCAATGAGCAATGCGCATGCAACGCGCCATGCGCCTTCACCCTTGCGCCTTACATGCCCATTGCACATTGAAACTTGCGCATTCGTTACCCAAACCGGCTGCTCGCGACGGGCGACTCCGCCCAGGCGTTGCGCCGGGTCCCCTCACGGCGGACGAGCCCGGGCGCGTGCTCCCCGGTCATCTTGCACGCGGCGCGCGCGAGGGCGACGAGCTTCGCGAGGTCGGCGAGCGCATCGGGCTCCACCCTCGCGCCGACGATCCTCTCCGCGAGCTGCTCAGGCGTCCCCTCGCCGGGCTTGCCGCGGCGCAGCTCCTTCGTCGCGGGGTCCTGCACGAATCCGCCGTCCCACGGAGAGAGGCGCGCCTGCTGGAGCATCGTGACCGCGTCCCCTCCGAACGGCATCCGCTGCGTCCAGCACTGCGTGTGCGCCCAGAGGACCTGGCCCGGCGCGTGCGAGGCGAGCGTCGTGCGCACCTCCTTCTCCACCGCGAGGAGGTCGTAGGCGACGACGAGCCCCGGTCCGTGGCCGTCCTTCCACGGCGCCGTGGGGATGCCGAACGCCTTCGCCGCGGCGCGGCCGAGCGCCTCGCTGTCGCGGTCGGGGAGGAGGAAGACGCGCGGGACCGCGACGTCGAGCGCCTGGAGGAGCGCGAGAAGGCGCAGGATCCCCTCGTGGCAGAGCGCCGGCGTGTCGTTGATGAACCCGTACCGCCCGCGCATCCCCTCGGCGAAGCCGAACGGCGAGAGGTGGAGGACGAGACTCCCGTTCACGACGAAGTGCCATCCGCGGAGGTCGGTCTCGTCGAGAGGCGTCACCTCGCGCACGGCCTGCGCGCGCGCCAGGAACCCCTCGATCGTTTTCGCCATGAAGGGGAAGTCCTCGTGCTTCGCGGTCCGCGCGGTCTCGAGGAGCCCGGGGAGGTGCGCCGTCGCCTCGGCGAGGTCGCGCGTCATGACGGCGTTGAACGCGAGGAGGTAGCGCAGGAAGGCGCTCTTCTCGAGCGCGGCCTTCGCCTGCTTCAGGGCGCGGCAGACCTCGTCGTGGCGTCCGATCTCCTCGAACGCCCGAACCAGCCAGGAGAGGGTCCTCTCGCGGCCGGGGCCGAGGAGATTCGAGCGCGCGAGGACGGTCGCGGCGAAGTCGTGGAGGCGCCTCTCCACGAGCTGGTATCCGAGGTCCCAGAGGGCGTTCGGGTCGTTGTAGGTGCGCGCGGTGTCGCGGAGGAGGGCTCCGAGCTTCGTGTCGCCGATCCCGTCCGAGATCCCGGCGAACAGCTCGAGCGCCTCCTCCCACCGCGCGTCGGTCTCGAGGGCGCCGGGGAAGGAGAGCTGCGGGCGGAACAGCGCGAACGCCTCCTTCGCGTTCCCCTTCGCGAGGAGGTCGCGCGTCTGTGCGACGGCCTCTTCGTACGTCGTCGTCATGCGCTCATGGAGTGGCACCCGCCTGGAGTGGCACCCGTGAGGGTGCCGCCCCTAGTCGCCCATCTTGTTGATCTGATCGATCCGCCGTTCCGCGGCCACGGCGGCCTGGGTCCCCTCGTACTTCTTGACGAAGCCGAGGAGGTTCGGCAGCCACTTCTTCTTGTCCTTCCCCTTCTTGATCGCCTTCTCCTGCGTGAGGAGTCCGTCGAGGACCTTCTGCGCCTCGATCTCCTTCTTCGCCTTCGGGTCGCTCTCGACGGTCTTCTGCTTGTCCTTCGCGGCCTTCTCCCACTCGGTCCCCTTGAGCTGGGAGGCGAGGTCCTTCAGCTTCTGGATCGCCTTCGTGAACTGGCTGTTCGCGACCATCGGGTCGATGCTCGCGAGGGCCTCCTCGGCGTGCTTCTTGACCTCGTCCTGGATGTACTGGGCGTCGGTCTTGTCGGCCTCGGGGGCCTTCGCGTTTTTCAGGACCTTGTCGGCCTTGGCCCAGGCGTCGCCGTACTTCTTCTTTTCGAAGTCGGCCTTGGCGGGGGCGAGGGCGGCGACGACGTCACGGAGCTTCACCACCTCGATCTTCTTGAGCTCGTCCTCGATCATCGACGTCGCGAGGCTTGCCGGGTGCCCCTTGTAGATGACGTTCCCCTCGGCGTCGAGGAGCCACGACGCCGGAATTCCCGTCACGCCGTAGGTCTGGGAGGCCTCTCCCTTCTCGTCGAACCCGACGCGGTACTTGATCCCCTTCTCCTGGGCGAACTTCTCGATCTCGGACTTGGGGTTGCTGGTGATCGCGAGGATGACGAGTCCCTGGGGTCCGTACTTCTCGTGGAACTCCACGAGGTGAGGAATGAAGCTCACGCAGGGGCCTCAGCCTTTGGACCAGAATTCGACGAGGACGACCTTGCCGACGAACTGGGAGAGGGCCTTCTCGCCCGTGCCGTTCAGCCAGCTATCGATGGAGAAGTCCGGGGCGGCGGAGCCGACCTCCTGCGCGGGGACCGCGGCGGCCATCGCGAGCATCGCGAGGCCGACGGCGAGGGAGCGTCTCACGGTGTACCTCCTCAGGATGTAGAACTCGGGCATCATCGCCGAGCGGGCGTGCCGGAGGCAAGCGGATTTCCTCACATCCTCCGGATGAACTTCGCGAAGTCCGCCTCCAGCGCCTTCATGTCCGTCACGAACTCCGCGAGCTTCGCCGCCTTCCCCGCGTCCACCGCCTCGCGGTACTTCGCGAACGCCTCGCGGTACTCCGTCCGATCCGTCTGCGTCAGGAAGTACACGAGCGCCCAGCACTCCGCGTAGAAGACGAGCGCCTTGTCCGTGTCGCTGTTGATGAGCGTGAGCGCGTCCCCTGCGACGAGCTGGTCGAGCGGCATCTGCTTCCCCTGCTCCATCGCCTGGCGCACGAACGGCAGCCTCGACCTCGAGAAGCGGTCGTAGGTGTACCTCGACCCCGTCCAGTGGAACCCCTCGAACTGCGTTGCCATCCCCTCCGCGTACCACGACGGCGCCGCCACCCCGCTCGCGATCTTGAAGTAGTAGAGGTGCGCCGCCTCGTGCGTCATCGTCGCGAGGAAATCCGCCGGCTCCCCCGTCTTGTTCCATCCGACCACGATGTCCGAGTTCGACGTCGCAAACCCCGCCGCCTGGAGCTCCGCTTCCGCGTGGTGCTCAACGCAGTACCGGCGGTAGTCCTCGTACGAGGCGAACGCGTAGAGCGCCATCCGCTCGCTCGCTGCGAGCTTCGGCTCCCGCCCGCCGTAGAAGGCCTTGTAGTCGGCGTAGGCGACCTCGCACAGCGCCCCGAGCTCCGCCGCGAAGTCCTCGCCGAAGTTCGTGCGGATGTCGTAGTGGTCCGTCTTCGTCTCGAAGGCGTCCTCCCACCGGGAGCGGAGGGCGTCGTACTCCTCGCGCGTGTACCACTTCGACTTGTAGTTCCGGAACCCCATCGAGACGAGCGTCTTCTCGTCGCCGGGGACCCACTTCCCTCCGACCTGGATCTGCCCCTTCTCCAGGTGCTCGTGGTCGGCCTTCGTGACCCATCCGCCCTGGAACGGCACGAGCCCCTTCTCGAGGTTCGTCTTCTCCTCGGGCGTCGCGAACGCCCCCTTGTACGCGACGAACCCTCCGGCGGGGACCTCGATCCCGCGCCGCGCGGAGACGAAGGCCTCGAGGCGCCCCTTCAGCTTCGCGTTCTCCTTCACGGCGCGCTGGAGGTCCTCCATGGCCCGCGTGCGGAGCGCCAGGTCCCACGCGAGGAACCCCATCGCGAGCCGTTCCTCGGCCGTCGGAGAGACGCGGTCAAGGGCCGCGAGCAGCCCCTCGGGCCCGAGCGAGGCCCACACCCCCTTCCCGCCGCCTCCCTTCATGGTGAACTCGAACGTCTGGTCGTCGATCGCCTTCGTCAGCGTCACCTCCGTGCCGGCGACCTTCTGCTTCAGGTCCTTCAGCGCGCCGGCGTTCAGCTTCTCGCGAAGGCGGCGGAAGGCCGAGACGACCCCGGCGATCTGGTCCGCGCGCGCCTGGGCCTCCGCGACGCGCGCGGGCGAGGCGAGCGTGGCGATGGAGCGTTTGTATCCGTCGAGGGCGCGCTCGAACTGGAAGCGGCGGACGAGGGTCTCGAGCTCGGCGACGGAGAGGGCGGCCGTGTCGTGCTCCGCCTCCAGCTTCGCGCGGTCGCCGGTCGACTGCTCCTTCGCGACCTCGTCGTCGATCCGCTTGAGGAAGGCGGTCATGCCGGGGACGGTGTCGGTGTGGCGCGAAAGGTAGGGGTTCAGGCGTCGCGCGTCGGCGAGGATGCGGCGGGCCTCGGGGGGGCGTCCAAGGCGGAAGTACGAAGCGGCGAGCATGAAGAGGGTCTCGAAGTTGGTCTTCCTGCCGTGGGCCTCCAGCTCCTGGATTGCTCCGTCGTAGCGGCCCGATTCGTAGAAGACGCGGCCCGCGGTGTTGATGAGGATGCTGCCGGTCTGCGGGGGGTTGAGCTTGCGAACGGAGGCGAGGGCGAGGTCGAAGTCGTAGAGGTCCTTCGCGGCGGGGAAGGAGTGGAGGTAGGCGCGGCACATCTGGATGCTGGCGTCGCCTCGGCAGCGCTGGGTGCAGCGCTCGGTGGAGGAGTTGGCGTCGGCGTAGTCGGCAAGCTGCATGTCGGCGATGACCTCGTAGAGGTAGCCGACGGACCAATCGGGGCGGGTGCGTTCCATCTCGCGTCCCTCGGCGAGGATCGCCTTCCAGTCGGCCTTGGCGAGGTAGCCGGCGTAGTGGTCGCACTGGGCGGGGTCCTTGAGGGCGGCCTGGGCCTGGTCGATGTCGGCGAGCCCCTCGTCGACCTGGCCGAGGAGGATCCGGGCCTGGCCGCGTGAGCCGAGGAACGGGGGGTAGTTCGTGGTGCGGAGGGCAGTCTCGGCGTCCTCGAGGGCGAGTCGGGGCTGGTCGAGGACGATGTAGGCGTGGGCGCGGTGGTGGTAGACGCCGAGCTCGGAGGGGCTGACCTCGAGGGCGGTGCTGTAGTCCTGGATGGCGGCGAGAAGCTGTCCGTCCATGACGCGGCAGGCGCCGCGGATTCCGAAGGCCTTTCCGCAGCGGGGGTCGGCCTGGATCGCCTGATCGGCGAGGGAGCGCGCCCCGGCGTAGTTGCCCGAGTTGTAGGTGGTCTCCGCCTGTGCGGCGAGCTGCATGGCCTTGGCGGGGTCCTGGGCCAGGGCGGGGAGCGCGAAGAGGAGGGCGAGGCCGGGGGCGAGACGCATGGGGACCTCCGGGGGGTGGCGCGGAACCAGGGCGTGGAGGCACCTTAAGCAGCCGGGCGGCCCAGGTCAAGGATTGTGGCGTGGTTCAGATCGGGGTCACAGATTCTCCCCGTTCGTAATCGATGCTGGGGCAGTGTGAGTGTAGGGAAAGCCATCAGTTCGCCCTCCCTCGGCAGACACGCACTTCTCACTCATCCCCAGTGAATAGGTGACTTGCGGGAATTCCCGCTGACCTGGCGCGTCTCGTGCCCAACCTCTCCCTGCGCCTCGATCGTGGGGCGTGGATAAGGAAACGCCCATGCTGACGTGCGATCGACCGACCGAGCTGCGGACTCGAGGTCTCATTCACGCCCTTGCGGGGCTCGACGCCAGGCTCCCGCGGACCGAGCTGATCCACCGCGCGCTCGAGGGCGCCCGCGAGATCACCGGCGCCGAGAGGAGCACGCTGTTCCTGCTCGCTCCGGACGGCCTCTCGCTCCTGGCCCACGGGCCGGCGGGACCGGCGGTGGTCCCCTTCCGTTGCGACGTGGCGAAGGGGATCGCGGGGGCCTGCTTCCGCACGGGGATGCCTCTGGTGATTCCCGACGCGCGGCAGGACCCGCGCTTCAACCCGGAGATCGACCAGCGCACGGGTTTCGAGACGCGCAGTATCGTGACGGTGCCTCTGGTCGACCCGGAGCACGGGGTGCGGGGGGTGCTGCAGGCGCTCTCGTCGGCGCCGCGCCGCTTCGACGCGGCCGACGCGGAGGTCCTCTCCTGCTTCGGCGCGCCGATCCTGCTGACGCTCTTTGCGAGCGAGCTGCTGCGCCGCGCGGAGGCGGCGGAGCGGCGGGAGGTTGCCTCGTGCGAGCTGCCGCTCGGCGAGTCGCGCGGCTGCTGCGGGTGGTGACGCGGAGGGAGCTTGCGCGGCATCACGGATCTCCAATGGCGGCGATGAGGGCGCTGGACCTGTCGAAGTCGACGTTCCTGCGGGAGAGGCGGAAGCTCGGGATGGTCAGGGGCGACGAGGCGAAGGAGGCGTAGATCCCCGCGAGACGAGTTTGCCCGACTTCGGTTCGCGAACAGGAATCATTTACCTATTCGGTAAATCATTCTTGACGCGATGTCGATAGCAGGTATACTTCGGGGCGGTGAGTGGTCGACAGAACTCGCCTCCTCGGTGTTGCCTCGCGGGGCTACAGACCTCGGATACGAAAGGCTCGCTCCATGTTCGGGAAGTTCGAATTGTAAACGACTGCAGGTGACGTCTTGGACATCGTATTCAAGACTCCGACGCTGCAGTCCGAGTGCAACGAATCTCGGAAGGCCAAGCGACGGTACGGCGCCGAGGTGGCGGACCGGCTTCGCGTGCGGCTCGACGATCTCGCCGCTGCGGCGAACCTCGAGTCCATGCGCCTCGTGGTCGCCGCCCGCTGCGAGGAGTTGAAGGCCGATCGCAAAGGGCAGTTGTCGGTGCGTCTGCCCGGCGCGTTGCGATTGGTGTTCGAGCCCGCGCATGACCCGATCCCCCTTCGCGTTGGCGGGGGCCTCGATTGGAAGGCGGTCACGGCCGTCCGCATCCTGGAGATCGTGAACTACCATGGGTAAGCAGGTGAACAACCAATATGCCCCGGATCGAGTCTCTCCCCCGGGCGCGACGCTCCAGGAGATCCTCGATGCGCAGGGGCTGTCCCAGCTCGACTTCGCGAAGCGCATCGGGCGGACGACGAAGAACGTCAATCAGATCGTGAAGGGGAAGGCGCCCATCCTCCCGGAGGTGGCGATCCTTTTCGAGACGGTCCTCGGCGTACCCGCAGACTTCTGGCTCGCGAGGGAGCAGCGCTACCAGGAGTCGCTGGCTCGCGGAGAGGCGGACGCGGAGCTCGCGAGCGAGACGGACTGGCCCTCGCGTTTTCCCATCGCCGAGATGATCCGTCGCGGTTGGGTGAGGCGGGTGACAGGCGGCGTGGCGCAGCTTCGGGAGATGCTCCGCTATTTCGCCATCTCGAATCCGAGTCGCTTTGACCAGGTCTGCGATGCCGCGGGGGTGGCGTACCGGAAATCGCAGGCGTTCGAGGCCGACGAGTTCGCGCTCGTTGCGTGGATCCGTCACGGGGAAATCGAAGGACATCAGATCGAGTGCGCCCCCTACAGCGAGGCGAGATTCCGCGCCGCCCTCGAAGAAGTCCGTCACTTCTCGGCGAGTGTCGAGGGTGAGTTCAGCGAGAAACTGCGGGACATCTGTGCCCCCGCCGGCGTGGCTGTGGTCGTGACAGAGGAGCTTCCCAAGTGCCGGGTCAGCGGTGCGACGAAGTGGCTCTCCTCCACGAAGGCCCTGCTCCAAGTCAGCCTTCGCTACAAGAGGGACGACCGGTTCTGGTTCAGCTTCTTCCACGAGGCGGGCCACATCGTCTTGCATGCGAGGAAGGATGTCTTCATCGACAACGACTCTCGCGCCCGTGCTGACCTCGAACTCGAGGCCGATCGGTTCGCGAGCGACCTCCTCATCCCGCCTGCTGACTATCGCGGCTTCGTGAAGAAGGGCAAGTTCGACGACGACAGCATCCGACGCTTCGCCCGCTCCCTCGGACTTGCGCCCGGGATCGTCGTCGGGCGCCTGCAGTACGTCAAGGTCATCCCCTGGAGTTGGGGCAACAGTTTGAAGCGGGAGTTGGAGTGGACTGACTCGTAGGGGTCGGTCCCGGGACGCTGTGTCGCGGGGCACCGCCCAATTCCATCGTGATGGGGGTGACTCATGCCCGACTTCGCCGGAACTGTGGAGCAGATTGACGGCGGCGCGCTTCAGCGCGTCGCGGAGATCCTCCTGGACATGAAGAGCCCGCCTGGGGCGTGGACCTTCGGCGGTCGCTTGAGCGGATGGCCGAGCCGCAGGAAGGTCGCGAACAAGTGGTTCCTCTGCAGCCTGCTTGACTACCAGATCCCCGTGGAGCGGGCCTGGGGCAACGGGCTCTTCCTCGCCGAGAACCTCCTCGGCGACCCGCCGAACCTCTGGGAGCGGATCGACTCGATCCCGGAGGACGAATGGATGGATCTCTGCGTGGAGCACTTTCCCTGACGAGATGCCTGATGGAGGAACTGACGCTCAAGACGCCACGGGAGTTCATCAGGGAGCTGAATCGGCGGCCTATCGTCCTACTCTGCACAGAAGTCAAGGTGGGCACGATCATCGACGGCGACACGATCAGAGTGACGCTCGCCGGCGAGGTGAAGGAGCGCACGATCCGGATTCGCGGCGTCGACACGCCGGAGATGATGACGTCGGAGGTGAACGGGGAGGATGAGACGGAGGCCCCTCGCTCGATCAAGGAGACAAGGCCGCTGGGTATCGCGGCCCGGGAGCGGCTCGTGTCGCTCTTGCAGGGGCGTCGCGTATTCGCGCACCTGCAGCGCAGGCCGGGACGCGCGGATGACTACGTCTCCCATCACGGGTGCAGGGTTCTGGCGTACCTGTCTCTGGATTCGGCAGAAGGTCAGGATGTCGGTGAGCTGCTGATTCGCGAGGGGTACGCCCTGGTGTGGCCGAGGCACACGAGATCCCGGCGCTACCTCCATCCGAAGATGGAGGGATACGTGACGCTTTGCAATGCGGCGCTGGAGGGGAAGCCGGGCCTCTGGGGCAAGGGCTTGGGGGCCCCCTGCCCGTGCATTCTGAGTGGGAAGAAGGCGTGGTCCCTCGAGAACTGCAAGCGGTCATGCTTCCGTCGCGACTGAGGTGCGTCGAGTCGGCGCGATGTTGAGGTCGAGTCGCCCCCACCTCTGCGCCGTGGGCGGGGAAAAGCGGGTCGCAAGGTGAGACGATTCGTTGATGCCGCCGGGCAACGAGAGGGCCGCGGCAGCGCTGTGCGATGGCGCACTCGGTCATGCCTCAGGGCGACATTCGAGTCGCATGAGGGCTGTGTGCGGGCAGAGGCAGCCATACCCGCGAGCAATCCGTGGGCTGATTCACGGCGACAGAGAGCACAGGCGGCGATGCGGGACGGCAACCGCACGGCTCACTGCGAGCGATGGGCGGGCTGTGTCATGGCGGCGCTCGGCGTAGGGAGGGCGACGTCAGCTCGCGCGCTGGGCTATCGAAGGGCCACGGGCGGGCCACAGACGAGCCACGGGAACGCGCCCAACGGGCTGCCGCAGAACGGAGGCTCGTGGCCGGGAGTGATGCACGGGGGCAACGTCACGGCGCTGGGAGGGCTGCGGCAGGGCAACGTGACGGATGCATCGGGGCTGCATGACGGCTACTGAGGATCGCCCCCCGTGATGCACGCGGGCAACCTCATCTCGTCGGGCGGGCCGCGAGTGGACCACGTGCGGGCTGACGCGCGGCGACGCAGGGCAACATGCGAACTGCATCTGTCCGCTGCGAGAGCTGCCTGCGGGCAACTGCAGCGTTACGTGCCGGCGATACGAGGGCGACGTTCGGCTCATGTCTCTCTGCGAAAGAGCAACGTGACGGCTGCTGCAGGGCGGACGGACGACAACCGCAGCGCCGCTCGACAGCGATGCAGGACAATGCGCGGGGGCAACGTCACCTCGCACACCTGGCTGCGTGACGCCTCCCGCAGGGCCGCGCTTGCGCCGCCGCATCGCTGCGGGAGGGCCACTGCATCGCCACGATCGAGCCGCCCCAGGATCGTTTCACCTCCTCAACCAAATGGCGAAGATGGAGTTGCGCATTCGCGCGTCGCCGTTCGTGCGGTCCCCTGCCGGGGAGGCGATTCCGCTCATCTTCAGGCCGCGCCCGGCGCCTCTCCCTCCCTGAAGGCAATCGCGTCGAGCGGTTGACGATTCCCGTCCGTTCGCCTATCCTCCTCAACCACCCAGGCCGCGCACTCCCGCCATCGCCGTTGAGGGCCCCCAGTGAACGCCCAAGAGTTCATTCGGAAGTGGACGAAGGCCAACCTCAACGAGAGCCAGGGCTCGCACGAGCACTTCCTCGACCTCTGCGAGTTGTTCGAGCACGCGAAACCCGCGGCCGCCGACCCCGAAGGCGCGACCTACTGCTTCGAGAAAGGCGCCCGAAAGCTCGGCGGCGGCGACGGCTTTGCGGACGTCTGGAAGAAGGGGTTCTTCGGCTGGGAGTACAAGGGGAAGCACAAGGATCTCCAGAGGGCGTACGAGCAGCTCCTCAAGTACAAGGACTCGCTCGAGAACCCGCCGCTCCTCGTCGTGTGTGACCTCGACGAGTTCAGGATCCACACGAATTTCACGAACACCGCCCACGAGGAGCACCGGTTCACCACCGCAGAGCTTTCGAACCCCGACAAGCTGGCCCTCCTCCGCAAGGTCTTCCACGACTACGAAGCGCTGCGCCCGCAGCGAACGACACGCCGCGTGACCGAGGACGCAGCAGAGCAGTTCTGCCGTGTCGCCGACAAGCTCCGCGAACGGAAGGTTGAACCCCTCCGCGCGGCCCACTTCCTGATGAAGCTCGTGTTCTGCCTCTTCGCCGAGGACGTCGGCCTCTTGCCGAAGGGGATCTTCGCGAAGCTCCTGGAGATGACGGCGGACGATCCGGAGCGGTTCACGAAGGCCGCGGGGGACCTCTTCTCCGCGATGCGTGAAGGCGGGCTCTGGGGAATCGAGAAGATCCACCACTTCGACGGCGGTCTGTTCGCGGATGCGGAGGTCCTCGCCCTGACCGAGGAGGAGCTGCACCTCCTCGCCAAGATTGCGGACCTGGATTGGAGCAACATCGAGCCTGCGGTCTTCGGGACGCTGTTCGAGAAGAGCCTGGACCCCGACAAGCGAAGTCAGCTCGGCGCACACTACACGAGCCGGGAGGACATCGAGACGATCGTCGAGCCGGTGCTGATGGCGCCGCTCCGCCGGGAGTGGGAGGAAGTGAAGGGGCGCCTCACGAAGCTGCAGGAGGCGTCGAAGGCCGAGAAGATGGAGGCCCACAAACGGGCGGTGAAGAAGTTCGACCAGGAGATCGCAGGATTTCTGGAGCGGTTGCGCGGGATCCGGATCCTGGATCCGGCGTGCGGGTCGGGGAACTTCCTGTACGTCAGCTTGAAGCTCCTCAAGGACCTGGAGAAGGAGGCCATCACCTTCGCGGCGGTCGCAAGCGGAAGGCAGATTCTCCCGTACGTGCAACCGGACCAGCTCTACGGGATCGAGGTGAACCCCTACGCGCAGGAGCTGGCGTCGGTCGTCGTCTGGATCGGCTACATCCAGTGGTACAGGGACAACGGGTACGTGATGGGCACAGATCCGGTGCTAAAGCCGCTCAACAACATCGTCCGGAAAGACGCGATCGTCGACCTCACCGACCCGAAGTTCCCCAAGGAGCCGGACTGGCCCGATGCAGACGTGATCGTGAGCAATCCCCCCTTCCTCGGGGGGAAGCTCCTGCGCGGCGGTCTTGGCGACGACTACGTCAACACGCTCTTCAAGGTGTACGACGGGCGGGTGCCTCGCGAGGCCGACCTGGTGCTCTACTGGTTCGAGAAGGCGCGCGCGATGCTCGTGCAGAAGCGGGTCCAGCGCGTAGGCCTGCTCGGGACGCAGGGAATCCGCGGTGGTGCAAACCGCAAGGTGCTGGAGCGCATCAAGGAGACGGGGGACATCTTCTTCGCCGTGTCCGATCGCGAGTGGGCCCTGGACGGAGCCATGCTCAACATCTCGATGATCGGGTTCGATGCGGGCATCGACAAGGTTCGCGTGCTCGATGGCCAACCCGTCGCGAGAATCAATGCCGACCTCACGGCCGGCGCGAACATTGGGGATGCGGTGCCGCTGAAGGCGAACATGTGCGTCTCGTTCATGGGCGACACGAAGGGTGGAAAATTCGACATTCCGGAGAAACTCGCGAGGGAGTTCCTCACCGCCTCGAATCCGAACGGACGACCGAACAGCGATGTCATCAAGCCCTGGGTCAACGGCAAGGATGTGCTTGGAACTCCGCGCGGCATGTCGATCGTCGATTTCGGCGACTCGATGTCCGCGGAGGAGGCGGCGCAGTACGAGGGGCCCTTCGAATACCTCAAGAAGGCCGTCAGCACCCAACGTGGGAATTCGAGGTCAGCGCGATCGGAGTGGTGGATTCACGAAAGACCACGTCCGGACATGAAAGCTGCTTTGGCTCGCCTCCGCCGCTACATCGCCACAACCCGGCATGCGAAGCATCGGGTCTTCGTCTGGTTGCCTCCGCATGTTCTCCCCGACAGTGCGCTCATCGTCTTTGCCCGGGAGGACGACTACGCCTTCGGGGTGCTGCATTCGCGTGCGCACGAACTCTGGGCGCTCCGCCAGGGCACTCACTTGCAGACGCGGTCGCGATACACCCCCACAACCACCTTCGAGACGTTCCCTTTCCCCTGGCCGCTCTGCAAGGAACCCCGCAAGGGCGAGTTCGGCTTCGATAGGCTCCAGGCGATCTCGGAGGCGGCGCGCGAGCTCGTGGCGAAGCGCGACGCGTGGCTGAAGCCGGCCGAGGGCGCGGCGAAGGGCGACGTGCGCACCCTGACGGCGCTCTACAACAAGCGCCCGACGTGGCTCGCGGACGCGCACGCGAAGCTCGACCGCGCGGTCTTCGCCGCCTACGCATGGCCCGCCGACCTCCCCGACGCGGGCCTGCTCGATCGCCTCCTCCAGCTCAACCGTGCCTACGCCGCGAGCGAGTCCACGCTCCACTCGCGCCCGAGCCTTGCGGCCGACGCACCGCCGTAGCGGCGGTATCCTGTCGCGCCTACGAAGAGAGCGATTGTCCGAAACGGTCCATCAGCTCCCTTGAGCGCGCTAGGAAGAAGTCCCGAATGATCGTGAACTCTAGCGGGCGGCGCAGCCTTAGTCTTGAGAACTGGTACCCAAGATCCTCGACGTGTCGGAGTTGTGCTGCGAACTGAATGTTCTCGAATCCCCCTTGCTTATTGGGCACGAGGGTCAAGAGCGAGTCGAGAGTGAAGCGCTCTGGAACGAGGCAGTATACGTCAACGAAGTCTTTCACCTCATTGCGATCGTAGAGGCAAAGCACCTTGTTGACCGCGATATCGACAAGGGAGTCGACGCGGACATCCCCATAGGTCTTCGGAGGTTCGATCTCCGGGGGCCATTCGTGCACCAAATCGACCTTGAGCCGGGAAGAATGACCTGCTGTGCTTACGAATAGGCATCGAAAGTTCGTGTCCCCGTGATCCTCATCCAGGTCGTAGCCGGCTTCGTTGCAGAATGCGCGGAGGATCCCCACGCCCGCGTCGATCGCCTGAGGTGTTCTCGTGAACAGGTCCAGGTCATCCGAGTCCCGATGGTGAAGATAGAACTCGGCAAGTGCGCTCCCGCCACTGAGGAAAAAGCCGAGACCGCCCAATCCCTTCGCGAATACTCCCTGGAGGACGGCCTGTTGGAGTGGCGTGAGGATGCTATCCATGTGCGGGCATGACCTCCAGCGCCATTTCGAACGCGCGACGCATTCGATCTCTCAGTTGAACGTCTGGGAGGACCCGACGAATCTCCTCGGGCGAGACATCAAGGGAAATCAGCGTGCGGAGTGCGTCCCCGACCGAGCTCGCCTGCCCAAGAACTCGCTCAATCACCCACCGTCGCTCTGCAGGGGTGCCTGCCCTCGCGAGTTCTGAGAGGTCGCGAGAGTCGAGAGCGTACTCCCAGATGAGGCCGTCGACCGCCCGCTTCCGTAGCGACTCTGCCATGCTCCTCGCAAAAGACCGGGAGGCAGGCTTCGCGGTCGGGCCATTCGCGTAGGCCTCCGCCGCCTCTGCGCGCGTCTCGTAGAGCTGGCGCACGTGGGCGGTGCGCACCTCGAATCCAGAGAAGTGCAGAGCGTCGCGCAGCCTTCCGCCCAGGTCCCTGTCGTCCGGAAACCGGTCCAAGAGAACACCCGTGACTGCCCAGAACACTGCATCGCTACTGCCCGACAGAAGTTCAGCAACAACGTGCGCGTGCGCATTGCTTGCTGCTCCCATCTCCATGAGAAGACGCTGATCACGCTCTGGCAGCACCACGCGGCCGAGCATCCTGCGATATGAGAAGCGAAGCTCATCCTTGGAGGTGGAATGGTCGAAAAGCAGGCTAATGAACCGATTGCGCTCCGAGTCGGGGATCGCGCTCACGCCCTTGGCGACGTCGGGTGCCCAAGTGGAAAATCCTTGGTCGGCCTCGGTGACTTCCCGGAGAAGCGCGAGCAGGTCGTCCGGTCTTGATCCAAATAGGGATCTCGTGATTCCCCACCATTCGAATCCGTGGTCATATGCCTTGGGCAGCGCGGAAACGAGGAGGGTCCTTGCGACGGTCACAAATCGTTCAGACGCCTGGAAGGGGGTTGCGGCCGCGCTGCGACCATGGATGCGCCAATAGAGCAGGCGAACTGCTGCGATGGACGCCGCTGCAGTCTTGAGAACGCCGAGATGCAAAAGGAAGTCCGCAAGCTCATCCGGTACGAGCGGAGCGATCCACTCCGTAAACGTGAGGTTCTCCAAGACCTCCTCAGCACTGAGATGCCCGTTTTCGACGAGGCAGGCGATGCGCCGTAGCGACCTGGTGTCCACGCGATCCACCTGGCTCGCAGCTAGCACGGCGCGCGCATGTACGTCGGGGCCGGACGCTCCCTTCTCGAGGAATGCCAATCGCTCCGACGCTTGCCACGCGTGCAGGTAGCAGGTGAGGGCCATCGGTCCGCGCTCCCGGTTGCTGACTCGGCAGATGCGCGAGAGCAAGGTGTGGCTCAAGTCGGCGCGACCCAGCGCCAGGAAGAATGCGTATGCCCCGATCGCCTCCGCTGACACAAGCCACTGGATGTCGAGATCAGAAATGTCTTCGTGAAGAACGCGGGCGGCTAGCTCCTCGCCCCACGAACGCAGTCGTTCGCCCAGTTGCTCCGGGCTGTCCTGCGTCTCCTCTCGCAGAGAAGTGGATGGGCCGAATGAAATACGGAGACGTGCCGAAAGGGACTTCCCCGTCAGTCGCGCGCATAGAGATTGGATTTCGGACTTGAGACGCAGGCCCCACGCCGTCAGCTCCGGGGCCATGCTTTCCCCCAGCCATTTTGGCGGATGCACATCAAGTCGGCGCAGCGACTTGATGAGTGAAGCCCGCTCTGTCGCAGAAAGGACCCCGGCGCCCGCGACGACCTTCTCCAACGCCTTCAGTGCGGGCTCCTTCACCCCGTGCTCCAGGCCCTTCACCGCGAGTCGGCCTACAGCCGAACAGATCGCCGGCTGAAGTATCGGGGATGCTTCCCCCACGGAATCCCCGAGCAGGTCGAGCACGCCGGTGACATGGTGGATCATGTCCTCCCACGTTGGCTGGAAAGGCTGTTCAGGGGGGGCAGGTCCGGAGCTGCGCCGTAGGCGAACCATCCCAATTTCGAACATCTCCTGAACAGCCGCGACCAACAGCGATCGGCCTTCGTCTCCGCAGCCCTTCCATAGGTCGCGAAGCAGGGACAGACGGTCCTCGTACGATGCGGGGATTTGCGGATGCTGCAGGTGGAAGGACTCTCTAAGCAGGTCGGTGAAGTAGCCTTGATGCCGTCGGACAACCCCTGCCCCTTGCTGAGTGCCAGCCTGCTCGGCCTGCGCGAGTACGAACACCATGCGTACCGCGTCGGAGAAGGTGTTCGCATGCATGAGCAAGGGGTCAATCAACCAGAGGAGGCTCGATCGCACTCTGTCATCCAGCCAGCGGTTCGAGTCTGCCGGCGCTTCGGTGATGCGCTGCCTCAAAGCACCTGCCATGACACCGGGGAATGCCTCGCTTAGTTCGCCCAGGCCGGCGAGACCTTCCGCGAGTTCGTTGAGTGTCCTGTACGGAGTGTTTCCACCCAGAAGCCCCTCAACGAACCGCTGAACGATTGTCACATCCGCCAGCTCGCAAAGCTGCCGGAGGAGACGACCTCGGAGCCGGCCCTCGTTCGCGATGAAGAGTTCCTCCAGGAGGTCCGGTCTGTTCCCGATTGCCTCGCGCGCTAGCGCGGCGGCGAGAGAGGGCGGCACCACTTCGACGAGCACCGGATCTTGCGGCGGTCGCGCGGCGAGGATGCCATCAGCCACGAGCAACCCAACCGAGTCGCGAACGCGCTGAGGTGACAACTCCAGCGCCGAAGACAGTGCCTCGACATCATGAGCCTCTGGAGCGAGGCGCACCGTTGATAGGAGGGAGAATGCCCTCGCCGCATCGAGCGGTTCAGACCCAAGCCGATCGCTCACGCGAGCTTTCAGCAGTTCGCCAACCCCACGACGGAAGTCCCCGTTGTCCTTAGGAAGCTCCTTGGCTACAAACGCCGCATCGAGCAGGAGGCCAGGGATGCCCGCGCTCTCCTTCACGATCCAGGACTCCAAGGAGAAGCCCAGAGCCCCGGCGGCGACCCCAAGGAGCTTGGAGGCCGAAGGATCATCCAGACGCTCAACTTCAATTGAGGCAATACTCGGCCCACCAGGCTCGAGTGCGGAGGGGAGAGTCAAGACCAGACAGAGACCATCCATCCCAAGGACGCTCTCCACGAGACGGCGCGCGTGATTGCGTTCCAGAGGAATGTCGACTAGGAGGATCGTGGCCTTGCGGCCAGGCGTCTGCAGTTGTCGCAAGTCGGCGGCCTCCAGTCGGTCGATTGAGGCCGCGACGACCGAGAGTCCGCGAAAGGTCTCCTCGAAGAGTACATCCAGCGCGAGGCGGCTCTTCCCGACGCCGGCCGGTCCGCAGACTTGGATTACTCGGACCGTTGGATCGAGCAGCGCTTCTCGGAGTTGATTTGCTGCCTCCTCGCGAGCAACCGCGTGTTCAATCCACCGACGACCTCGGGCGGCTTCCCGGCGCACCATTTCGTCCCGGTCTACTTGAACGCTGGAGAACGAGAGTGTAGCGAAGAATGCGCTTCGGAGGTGTGGAACGTCATTGAGGATGGCTGCGAGTTTCGCGGCGCCGATGAGGTGAATGTGCGTGCGCGCTCCAGGGGGCGCTACGTGAGCGAGCGCGGTTTCCAGTTTCTTGGCCTGAGACGCGCTAAGGTTGAGATTCGTAATTGCCACGAAGCGGTCAGGGGAATTCTCACTTGTGACGATCTTCTTGAAATCACCGAGGAGGCGCCTCTGCAGCCTCTCCGCGAGCCTGGAGCGTTCCCCGTCGGATGCTTCAAGCCACTTGTACTGGTACACCGTGCAGCCGGGGCCAACGAGTTCGAAGGGATCGTTCCTATCGGCCTGAGGTAGTTCGATATTTGCGTCAATCCCACCATCAGGAGCCCAGATAGGGCCGCCGAAGCACGCGCGCACCGGAGGTCCAGGCAGTCGGGCCATGATTAGGCTGCTGATCAGGGCGGTGAAGTAGGCGGGACCCCTGTCGGACCATGATGAGCTAATCCGCTCAACGTCGGGGGGGGTTACCGGCTGCCCATGCGGGAGGTTTTGCACTAGACGTCTTGACCTCGTGCGCCTCGATCGGGTGATAGACCGGCAAGTAGAGACAGCCGAGGAGCTAGCCCAACTGCAAGCGGCGAACCAATTCCCTTCGGCTGCCATCTCCCCTGCGGGCGCCATACCCTTCTGTCGGGTCCACCCATCCAAGCCCAATTGTAGCCTCGCAGTAGGGCGACTGCAACCGCGACAAAGGACGCGTTGGCCGGCTTCTGTCAGAAGGACAACTCGAGGTTCTGGCGAACTTTCTTCCGCCTCGAACCGCCCTCGAGAGGTCCACCCGCATCCGCCTCTCCGCCAAGAGCGCCGGCTCGCGACGCGCCTCCACGACCAGGTCGCGCACGAACTCCTGGATCTCCCACCCGAACCGCTCCCGCGCCTTGTCGAGATCGGCGGCCCCAGAGGCCATCAGATACGTCACCTCGCTTAGCTCGCGCATCGCAGGATGCCTCTCCTGGAGATGCTTCAGGTAGCCCCGCAACACCGAGGCGGCCAGGCTCTTCACGTACCCCGAGAGCACCAGCGCCTCCCGCGGGTCCAGCTTCCGCGTCGACGGCCCCTCCAGCAGACAGTCGAGGAGGTCGACATAGGAGAGCGGGCGGAAGAGCGACGACTCGGGCATCTCCCCGCCCGGCGTGAGGAACAGGCCCCCGACGATCCGCTCCGGCCGGAACCCCTCGAACCACCTCGCGTACGTCTCCGTCTGGCTGTCGTGCTCGTGCGACCAGACCTTGTTCTCGATCGCGAGCAGCAGGCCGGGGCCCGACACCACCAGGTCGACCCGGTCGAGTGCCGAGGGGTCCTCGCCGTCCACCCCGATGACCACCTCGCGCCGGACCGCGAGGGCGCCGCGGTCGATCGCCTGCGAGATCCGACTCTTCCACTCCTCGGGATGGTCCAGCCGCTCCGCCAGCTTCATGAGCGCCGCGGGAGCCACGTTCCTCGCGGCCAGAGGGTCCAGAAGCCAGCGGATCACGTCGGAGTGGGCGTTCTCGTTGTCGAGCTTGTTCATCACCGTCAGGATCTCGACCCCCTGACGATCCTTCAGCCCCCAGAGTGCCCCACCCTTCGCTCCCTCGAACCTCGACTGCACGTGCCGCTTCCATCCGAGCTGGATGCCGGCCAGCGTCGCCTGCAGCCGCTCCACCTCGGCGAAGGCAGGCGGCGCAGACGTTGGCACCGCGCGGAGGAGGAGAGGATCGATCGCCTTGAGTCCCCCGAGGAGGTCTCGAAGGCGGGAGACGAGCGCGTGGGTCTCCTCCGGGTAGGTTGCGGAGCCGGCGCCCGCGCTGACGGAGGTCGTGGCGGACAGCGCACCACGGAGGCCGTCGAGGAGGGACCGCAGCGCGCAGGCGTCGGCGACCGGAGGTCCGAAGCGAATCGTCGGCCGGTCGCCTCGAACAGGCCGGCTAGACGGTCGGACGGCCTCCTGGCCCATGGCGCCCCTCCCTTCGCAGGCGAGCCGGCATGAGCCGCACCGGGCTGGCCTTCAGGCCTGTCGAATGAGCGGGAGGATACGCAGCATCGCAGGCCGGGTCAAGCGGTCGAGCACCCGCCGGAGGGGGGGGTCAGACGATTTGCCGATAGCTGGCGTAGGCCGCCACGACCTTCAAGAGCTCCCGTGTGGGGGAAGCGCACCCTCGGAAGGAGAGACGGACCAGACTTCCCGGGATCTTCATGACCTCGTCCAGGAGCGCATGAATGAACCCGGTCGTCGGCACACGTACGCCCTCGAAGTCCAGGATGACATTCTCTCCGCGCTCGATCCTCGGACGGATCTCCGCGTCCCGAATCCGGTGCGCCTCCTTTGTGTTCTCGTCGAAATCGAGAACGCGCACGGTGAACGTGTCCTCCACCTCGGCCTTCGAACCCAGGAAGTCGAGCCCGGCCGGACCCGACATCCGGCGAGCCTCCTCCGCCAGCGTCCGACACTCCTTCAGGATCTCGGTGAAGTCGTGAACCCCTTCGGTCGGAAAGTCCACGACGACGACGGTCCCAGGCCAGGGGTGGATCGAGCGGTACACGCGCTCGGGCGTCGCCGGTCTCGACTCCCTGACGGATTCGAGGTCCCCTCGGATGCCGAGCAGCGCCTTGCCGGACGCCAGCCAGAACGACCCGCCCGCGCGCCAGGCGATCTCGCGGGAAAAGAACAAGCCGAGTCCCGCATTCTCCTGCGCATCGCCGTAGGGTCCGCCCCCGCCCTGCGCCCCCGACGCATGCGGCAAGACGGCCATCCGCGCAGCTTCCAGGTCGGTCCGCAGCTCGGGATACCGGGTCTGCAGCGAATCGCGAATGCCGCGGCCCAGGTCGCACAGAACGACCTGCAGGGCCTTTCGCTCCGGGAAGTGCTGCGCGATGGCCACGCCGCCGATGCGGGAATTCGCGTGCTGGAGGACGTTTCGCGCCAGCTCCTTCATCACGTAGCTGAGCGCGTCGGCCGCCTCCGGGCAGTGCGCCAGCGTCAGCCGATTCGTGCTGCCGCTGAAGGCCTGCATGTCCGCGTGCGATGCGATCACGTGGAGTCCCGTGTTCTGCGGGGACTCGGACCACTGCTTGCTCACCCGGGTCGAGACGCCGCTGGCCAGGACCTCCTCCAGACCCATGTCCCGGAAGTACACGTTGGAAGGCGAAGACGCATCCAGGTCAGCGCGAATTGAGCATCCATCCAGTCTCATCCGAAGTCCGTATGCCGTGAACATGGCCAGGGCCCACGGCTCCATGAACTTCACCCCCGTGAAGTCGAGGCAGAGTTCCGTTCGTCCCTTGGGGAGCTTCCAGAACCACTCCCAAGTCACCAGACGACTGCGCATGTCCGCGCCGGAACCGTTCCAGTCAAGCTTGGGGATCGAGAGCAGATGAACGGAGTCGGACATCGTCAGAGACCTTCCGGACAGTCAAGCGCGTCTCCCACGCGCGCGGGATTGTAGCGCCGATCCGGGATGCCCGCAACGGCCGCGCCTCCCCATGACCCACGGGAGCTCAGCCCCCTGCGTGAGCGGAACCACCATGGACCCAGGTGGGTCCATGGTGGTCCCACCCGGCGGAGGCGCGCGAGACACAACTCGCCTGATCCCCTCCAGCGCACGGCTGGAATGGCACTTGCGACACATCCGCGAGATCCCCGATCCGCTGGCACGCGCCTCGCTGATAGGTGCCAGCGACAGGAGTGGATGTTCCACTCCACGGGGAACCAACGCTGCGAGGATGACCGCCCGATGGGTCGAATGTGCACGCTCGCGCGCACCGCACCCGAGGCTGAACGCCGACGAGGACGCGAATCCGAGAGGCCAAAGTGACCTGCTCCGATGGACTCCTACCGAGAAAGGAGATGTCCCATGGACACGAACGACAAGAGCCCGATCTTCGTGCGTCACACGGAGGTCGACCGGGACGACGCGGTCGCCTTCCTGAAGAAGGTCGGTTTCGTCGAGACCGAGACGGCTGGAACGTTCGCTCGCGACAGCTCGCGCAAGACCGCGCAGCGGGTCGCAGGCGCGCGCTACCTGACGTCGGTGAACGTCGAGGCGCTCATCGCCGCCCCGAAGGCATGGCGCCAGTTCGTCCTGCGCTGGTCGAAGAAGATGGCGGCGTAGGATGAGCATGGCCACATGAGCGGGGGAGGTCCTGCAGGACTTCCCCCGCGTCATTCCGCCCGCCTACCCCTTCTCGGCCTTGCTCTTCACGGCCTTCGGCGCGGGGGGCTCGTCCTCCGCAACGGAGGGAGGGACGATGCCGAGGTCGTTGATCTTGTCCATGAGCGTCGTGCGGTGGATGCCGAGCGCGACCGCCGCGCGCGAGCGGTTCCAGTTGTGCATGCCGAGGACGACGAGCAGGTGCCGCCTCTCCGCCGCGCGAAGCGAGAGGTCCATCTCGTCCAGCTCCTCGACCGACGTCAGCGGGATCATCCTGCAGGGGATGTCGTCGAAGCCGATCATGTCCTTGCGGGTCTGCGCGACGCCGCCGCGGATCACGCCCCTGAGCTCGCGCACGTTCCCCGGCCACGGGTAGATGAGGAAGAACTCGGTGAGGGCCTGCGTGAGCCCCTTCACCTCCTTCTTGTACTTGCGGTTCGCCTCCTCGATGAACGTCGCGAGCAGGTACGGCAGGTCCTCCCGCCTCTCGCGCAGCGAGGGGACCTGGATGGGCACCTCGTAGAGGCGGTAGAAAAGGTCCTCGCGGAAGCGGGTCGACCGCGAGGTGACCTGGTCGAGGCGGCGGTTCGTCGCGCAGATCAGGCGCCCGTCGGCGTGCTCCACCTTCTCGCTGCCGACCCGCTTGAACTGCTTGTACTCGACGATCTGGAGGATCTTCGCCTGCGCCGAGAGCGACAGCTCGCCGATCTCGTCGATGAAGACCGTCCCCTTGTGGCCGAGGGCGAACACCCCGACGCGGTCCGCGATCGCGCCGGTGAAGGCCCCCTTCTTGTGGCCGAACAGCTCGCTCTCGACGAGCGTGTCGGGGACGCCGTTGCAGTTGAGGATCGCGAACGGCCCCGCGTGGCGCGTGGAGGCGTTGTGGATCGCCTGCGCGAGGAAGTTCTTCCCCGTGCCGGTCTCCCCGAGGAGGAGGATCGTCACGTCGTCCCCCGCGACCTTCTGCGCCTTCTCGACGCACTTTCGCATCACCGGCGACTCGGTGTGGAAGTTGTCGAAGGAGACCTTCACGGAGCGGTACTGCTGCGAGAAGGTCTGGGGCGTAGGGGTGTCGGACGACATGGGGGCCTCCAGTGGGCGGTCCGGTAGCACGCGGCTCGCGAGGCGGTCAAGGGAATTGGGGCGCGGTCAGGGGCGATCGGTGTCGGGTTTCCCCCCGCGGAGGCGATCCAGCTCCACGCGCAGGCGGCGCACCTCCTCCTCCGCGCTGTCGGCGCGCTGTCGCTCCTGCTCGGCCCGCTGTCGCTCCTGCTCGGTTCGCTGTCGCTCCTGCTCGGCTCGCTGCTGCTCCAGGTCGGCGCGTTCTTCGCGGGTTGGCAGGGGCGAGGCCGAGCCTGGCGTGAAGAACCGGACGTGCCGCTCATCGACGCCCACTTCTAGCCCTAGTTCACGGCTCAGCAGCCGGCCAGAGCTCCCCGCGGGGGCTGGCTGGTAGAGCCCGTTTTCCAGGACGTAGCCACGAAGACGGCTCGCCACCCAGTCGGCGCGGGGGTCGAAGAGGAAGTACTCGCGGACGCCGAGGTCGTCCCGGTGCTTCGCCATCTTGTCGCCGAGGTCTTCCATCCGCGTGTTCTTGGATGTCACCTCGAGCGCGAAGCAGGGAAGATGGCCGCCCTCTTCCCATACCTTGTAGATATTGCGCTGGCGATTTGGCACCCCCTTCACGACGTACGTGTCGGGGCAGACGCAGACGGAGGGGTCGCCTTCCGCGTAGTAGAGGAAGTTGTTCCCGGACACGTAGACCATGGGGTCGGGCGCGAAGAAGTCCTTGAGGACGTTGATGACGTAGTCCTTCATCTCGTCCCGATGGTCGTCGCTCTCGCCCATGGGCCTCCCGTCCCGCTCGGGGTACTCGATGCTTTTCAAGGGCAGGACCTGTCGCGGGTCCATGCGGTGTCTCCCTGTTCGCTTCCCTCCGGGTCATCCTAGCCCCGCGGTTCCTTGCGGTCAACGCCCGCCACGCCAACGAGGCATGCGCGTGATTGCGCCCGTCCCGCGCCTGTGCTACGGTCTGGGCGCCCGAGGGGACCTCCATGCCCGTGGCCTGCCCCGTCTGCGGAACCCGCATCGATGACGCCTACCAGGGCGTCTGCAGGCGCTGCGGGTCGGGCTCGCGCCCCCACGCCGCCGCCCCGACGAACGACCCGACGATCGGCGCCGCGAACACCCCCACCTTCGCCGGCAATCTCCCGACCCTCGACGCGATCGCCTCGCACACCCTCCCCGGCGTCGCCCCCTCCCCCGACACCACGGCGACGATCGCCGAGCCCTCCTCGCCCCGCCCCGCAGGCTCCCCCGTGCGCCCCCTCCCCGTGCCGGGGCCCGACGGACTCCCCTTCGGCCGCTACGTCCTCATCGCCCAGATCGGCCGCGGCGGGATGGGCGTCGTCTACCGCGCCTGGGACCTCGAGCTGCAGCGCACCGTCGCCCTCAAGACGCTCCTCGGCGAGGAGTCCGGCGAGGGCCGCACGCCGATGCCCCCCGCCTTCTCGCCCGACGTCACGCCGCCCGCCGTCCAGCGGTTCCTGCGCGAGGCCCGCTCCGCCGCCCGCCTCCGCCACCCGAACGTCATCTCCGTCTACGACGTCGGTCAGCACGACGGCCGTTATTTTTTTACGATGGAGTTCGTCGACGGCGTCGGGATCGACCGCTGGGTCAAAGGGGAGGGGCGCCCCGACGCCGCGAAGCCGTCGTTCCGCGAGATGGCGAGCGTCCTCGAGGGGGCTTCGCGAGGCCTCGCCGCCGCCCACGCGGAGAAGATCGTCCACCGCGACGTGAAGCCCTCCAACATCCTCGTCGACGGAAAGGACCATGCCCACCTCGGCGACTTCGGCCTGGCGAAGGACGTCGAGATGGCATCGACCAGCGGCCTCACCCTCTCGGGGGCCCTGCTCGGCACGCCGACCTTCATGTCGCCCGAGCAGGCGAGCGGGGACCTGGAGGCGATCGGCCCGCGGAGCGACGTCTTCGCCGTCGGTTCGGTGATGTACTTCGCGCTCACGGGCGAGGTCCCCTTCGCCGGGCCGACGCTCCTCGGCCTCCTGCGGAGTATCCTCGAGGACGAGCCGGTCCCGCCGTCGAAGCGGAACGCCTCCGTCCCGCGCGACCTGGAGGTGATCTGCCTGAAGGCGCTCGAGAAGGAGGTCGAGCGGCGCTACGCGGGGGCGGAGGCGCTCGCGGACGACCTGGGCCGCTTCGCGCGCGGGGAGGCGATCCACGCGCGGCCGCGGAGCCTCGGCTACCGCGCCTCGCTCCTCCTGCGGCGCCACGTGAAGGCGATCGGCGCCGGGGTCCTCCTCGCCGCGGCGGTGATCGTCGCGCTCGTCTTCGCGGCGCAGGCGCGGCACGAGAGCGACCAGGCGGAGGCGCAGCGGCGGCGGAACTCCGCGCGGGACCTCCTGCAGCAGACGGAGGACGTCGAGCGCTTCAAAGACCGCGAGAACCTGAAGGCGCAGCTCCCGAACATCAAGAAGGCGATCGACGTCGATCCGACCTACGCCCTCGCCTACCTCCGCCGCGGCCGCGTGCAGGAGCGGCTCGGGGAGTTCGACGAGGCGCTGGCCGACTACAAGCGGGCGACCGACCTCGACGGGACGCTGGCGGAGGCGTTCTACCACGCGGGGTGCGTCCGGCTGTGGAAGGAGGAGCCGGACGCGGCGACGCTCGCGGAGGCGACCGGCGACTTCGAGCGCGCGGGGACGGCGGCGCCGGGGAGCGAATTCGCGACGCTGGGTCAGGCGTACATCCTGACGATCCGGAAGAAGCGCCACGAGGCGCTCGCGCTGCTGGAGACGCTTTCGCAGGCGAACATCCGCCACGCCGACCTCTTCTTCCTGCGCGCGGCGCTCCACTCGTTCGACCTGCAGGTCGGCGACGTGCGGGTCGACTTCCACGAGGTCGACGACGAGTACCTCGACTACGACGCGGCGCAGCACGACCTGACGACGGCGCTGGAGCTCGATCCCCTCTCGCCGTGGGGGCACGCGATCCGGGGGAGGATCCGGTTCGGGCTGGGGGACCTCGACGGCGCCTACGAGGACCTGCGGGAGTCGCTCAAGCTGGCGCCCGGCAACAACGCGGTGGCGTACATGGCTGCGCGGGTGGCGCTCACGCTCGGGCAGATCGACGAGAGCGTGAGGTGGATCTCGAGGGCGATCGACCTGCGACCGAAGGACCACTACTTCTCGTTCCGCGCGATCCTGTACGTGTACCAGGAGGACTACGCCGTGGCGCGGCGGGACGCCGACGCGGCGATGGCGGCCGCCCCGACCGAGCCGCAGGGGCGGGTGGGG
>Ga0082335_1001883_pt1 | contig 41769 bp, 43 predicted proteins | sample Subgrocontami58m_FD_72375 | JGI IMG/M metagenome (GOLD analysis project Ga0082335, IMG submission 72375) | Subsurface groundwater microbial communities from S. Glens Falls, New York, USA - GMW37 contaminated, 5.8 m (SPADES assembly) (version 2) ...
CGCGGACAAACGCGGAAAGAAATTTTTTCAATGGTTCTGCCGCCGCCGAATGTCACCGGGACTCTCCACATGGGGCACGCCTTGATGCTTACGATCGAGGACATTATGATCCGATTCGAACGCATGCGCGGTAAAAAAACGCTCTGGCTTCCGGGAACAGACCACGCCGCAATCGCGACTCAATCAAAAGTAGAATCCATCATCCACAAAGAAGAAGGACGTACGCGCCACGACCTTGGGCGCGAAGAGTTTTTGAAGCGCGTTGAAACGTTTGCAAAAGAATCGCATGACACGATCGTGGGACAGATGAAAAAAATGGGCGCATCGGTTGATTGGTCGCGCGAGGCCTATACGCTTGATGAAAAAAGAAATCTCGCGGTCAGAACCGCATTCAAGCGGATGTACGACGCGGGCCTCATCTATAAAGGAAAGCGAATTGTAAACTGGGACCCAAAGCTCCAAACCACGGTTTCGGACGACGAAGTCGAATGGATCGAAGAGAGTACTCCGCTCTATTATTTAAAATACGGGCCGTTTACCATTGCAACTGCGCGGCCCGAAACAAAATTCGGAGATAAATATGTGGTCCTCCATCCGGACGATCCGCGCTACAAAAAATACGAACACGGGCAAAAACTCGACGTCGAATGGATAAACGGACACGTAACCGCGACGGTCATCAAAGACCCGATAATTGATATGGAATTCGGCACGGGCGCGATGACGATTACGCCGTGGCACGACATGACGGATTTTGATATTGCGAAGCGCCACAAGCTCGATTTCGAGCAAATCATTGATTTTAACGGAAAACTTCTTGCGGTTGCGGGAGAATTTGCCGGGCTTCACATAAAAAAAGCGCGACCACTGATCGTTGAAAAATTAAAAGGAAAAGGCCTTGTTGAAAAAATTGACGAGGCGTATACGCACCGGATTGCGACAAACTCGCGGGGTGGGGGAATGATCGAGCCGCAAATCAAAGAACAATGGTTTGTTGCAGTCGAGAAAGAATTCCGGATGGAGGACTCAAAAATCGACGGCATACGAACCGGCGATACGGTTACGCTCAAAAAACTTATGCGCTACGCCGTGGAATCCGACCAGATAAAAATCATCCCCGAGCGATTTGAAAAAATCTACTACCACTGGGTTGATAATCTTCGCGACTGGTGCATCTCGCGCCAAATATGGTACGGACATCGGATTCCGGTGTGGTACTGTGTATCGTGCGGGACGCCGCACGTTAATCTCAAAGAAAAAGGGAATTGGTTTTTTGTCAGGCATGGAGAAACCGATTGGAACGCCGAGAAGCGAACTCAAGGGCATACCGATAAAACTTTAAACGAAGCAGGCAGGAAGCAAGCCGAGGCTAGCGCAGAAAAACTAATATCTCAAAAGATTGATCTTATTTTAAGCTCTGATCTCTTGCGAGCGCGGGAGACAGCAGAGATTATTTCACGCAAACTAAATACCGAAGCCCTTTTTGACAAAGGACTGCGGGAACGAAATCACGGTATATTCGAAGGGACAACCAAAGAAGAACGCCTTGAGAAAAACATCGAAGAAGAATTCAGAAACTTTGTAGACGGCACCGCGGACGACCCAACATACGGGGAGAGCCTCGCTGTGTTCGAAAAAAGAATAACGGAGGAAATCAAAAAGCACGGAGACATGCATCCACATAAAAACGTATTGATTGTAACCCATGGCGGTTTCATTCGTTCTCTTCTCGCGATTCTCAAACGGCTCGAAAAAACTGCCGGTGTATCAATAGAAAATGCGTCTGTTGTGCACTTCGTGAAAGGAGACCCGTGTGCTCGATGCGGGAATGATTTCTACGAACAAGATCCGGATACGCTCGACACATGGTTTTCGTCCGGGCTCTGGACGTTTTCCACGCTCGGATGGCCCGAAGAAACAAATGACCTCAAAACATATCACCCAACCGACGTTCTTGAAACCGGATACGATATTTTATTTTTCTGGGTCGCGCGGATGATTTTGATGTCAACGTACCTTTTGGGCGAGGTTCCGTTTCGCACGGTCTATCTCCACGGCCTTATCCGCGACGCGGAAAAGAAAAAAATGTCTAAATCAAAAGGGAACATCGTTGACCCGCTTGATCTCGGAGAAAAGTATGGGATAGACGCGCTTCGCTTCGGCCTAGTATTTGGCACGGCTCCGGGAACAGACATTCCGCTTTCCGAAGACAAAATCCGCGGAATGAAATACTTTTCGAACAAACTCTGGAATATCGCGCGTTTTGTCCTTACTAATATTGACTCAATTGATTTTGAAAAAACATACAAAGACCTTTTCGCAAAAACCGATGCTGATAAGGACATAATAAAAAAACTCAGCGCCGCAGTCCTCGAAACATCAGACAATCTCGAGCGCTATAACATCCATGAAGCGGCTCAGTCCATCTATTCCTACGCGTGGCGCGAATTTGCCGACAGCTATCTCGAGGCGTCAAAGCCCCAGCTCGCGAGCCCGGAACTCGCGGAAAACACAAAAGAGATCCTCGGCGTTACGCTCGCGACAATTATAAAACTCCTCCATCCTTTCGTGCCGTTTATCACAGAAAAAATTTGGTCACTTCTGCCCGAGCACCCAAAAAATCTCCTCATGATCGAACCGTGGCCCTCTTCGTCAGATGACCATACCTAATCCCTGCGGTATAATAGGATTGTGACTGCCGCAGTAATATCCGCCAATGCGGGATACATATTTCTCACATTCCTGCCCCCGATCCTGTGGCTTCTTTTTTATCTCCACGAAGACCGCAGGCCCGAGCCGAAAATGCTCCTTATCCTTACGTTCATCGGCGGGATGGCATCTGCGATTATTGCGATTTTCGTCGAATACTTTTTCCTCGCCGACAAAGGGGTTTTCCCCTGGCTCTTCGGGGTTAGCATGGCGGCAAATCCGCTCTTTTTCTTCTTTGTAATCGCCATTGTCGAGGAATACGTGAAATACCTGCCCTTCAAATTCCTAATCTCCGGACGGAATGAATTCGACGAGCCGGTGGACGCGATGATCTACATGATGACCGCGGCGATGGGCTTTGCCGCCCTTGAAAACGCACTTTTTGCGATCCCCCTTTTCCGCGAGTCGTTTTTTTCCGGCCTTGAAATCATGACAAGCCGCTTTTTAGGCGCAAATCTTCTGCACGCCCTATCGTCCGCGATCGTCGGATTCTTCATCGCAAAGTCCTTTCTCTCGCCCAGGCGCCACCACTTCATCGCCGCGGGCATTGTCATCGCAAGCATCTTGCACATGGTATTCAATTACCTTATTCTAGAGAGTAGGGCATTCCCCTTGGGGGTCATGTATCTCTTTTTCCTCCTTCTTCTCATGACGATCATGGTCCTCGTCGAGTTCGAACAGTTGAAAAAGCGAAATGTAAATCTTGACAAAGAATAAAGCGGCCATGGGAACATTTTTCGACAAAGTAACGTCGCCATACATGACCCCTGCAGAACTTTCCGCGCCGGAGGAAGACCTGTCGACTCCTGCGCCGAAACGGGGCAGAAAGCCAAAAGCGCGTATCGAACCCCAACAAAATCAGGCGTCATCGCTCGATCAAGAATTTAAAAAACCTATGCCCACACAAAAGGACTCAATGCATCTGAAAATAGAATCGGATGACGCTTCGGCGCGCGAGCCCCAAGACGCGCGCGAAGAAGACGGCGAGCTTACCGTTGATATTTACGACAGCGGGGACGCGATTATAATCCAGTCAACGGTTGCGGGCGTAAAACCCGAGGACTTGGATATTTCTATAACAACCGACAGCATCACGATCCGCGGCAAACGAAAACAAACAGAAGAAATCCGAGAAGAGGATTACTACTACAAGGAGCTTTTCTGGGGCGCGTTTTCAAGATCAATTATACTTCCGGAAGAAATAGATGAGGCGGAAGCGGAAGCAAACTTAAAGCACGGCCTCCTCTCAATCCGCCTGCCCAAAAAAAAGCGAAACATCGTCCAAAAACTCAAAGTGAAAGTGACGTAACAAAAATCCCCTCCGACGCGACGTCGGAGGGGATTTTTTTGATCGTTGACAAATCGGCCTTGGTGAACTAACATTTCGCTAAACCAATACGAAGGAGGAGGGTATGTGGCGACGAGTCCTGGTTATTCTCGTTCTTCTCTCAATTACGGTCCCTTCTGTGAGCGCAAATACGTGTGAGATCACTGAGCTTGACGGAAGCTATCTTATGAATGCATTTGGCGTAGACTGGTACGGAGTCCCGTTTAACGCCGGTGGGTTTGTTGAGTTCAAAATCGGGAAGAACTACAAAGCCGAGCTCTACATAAACAGACGCGCCGAACCACTCCGGGCGGTAACGACGGAAGGAACATATACAATAGACCAGCGCTGTATTCTCAAGCTCGATCTCCTTGGTGTACTATTCTCCGGCTCTGTGGAGACCGGATACATCGCGATCCTCCTTGCAACGGTAGACGACGAACGGTTTCAGGCGATAGGGACACTTTTGCGAAAGGATATACGCATTTCATCAGAGAATACTCGTTGCAATGGGGACATTGTCGCTGGTGCCACGTACCGCATGGCGACAATCGCTCTCACGGGAGAAAGTCTAAATTCGCAGGAGTGGACATCGGCGATCGGCACCTTCACATTCTTTCCAGACGGAACTGCTCGGGCAAAACAGATTATCAACGTTCGCGGCAGAGGAATTTTTTTCGCCCGTGAACCCCCGTACCTCTATACCGTACGCGAGGACTGTATGATCGTTATCACAAGTCCCGGGATCGAAACGTATACCGGCCACGTCTTCTACGACGCCTCATTTATCACCGTCGTCGATCTGTCAGATAGAAACCAGCAATTCATAGGATTCGCCGTACGGAAATCCGCACAATGAATAAAAAAACTCGACTGTCCTACAGCCGAGTATCTTTTTTCCCATATCTATCCTCATCCAGCGACACTACCTTGTCGAAACTTTTTTGAATCGCGCGATCAAGATCAATCTTTTTTGAACCCCGTTACAGCCCGAGCTAAAGACCGGGGCTTCCATCAAACTTTTTTAAACCTTCCGGGTTGTAACGGGGTGAATTCGCAAAACACATAAGGGTATAGAGAATATCGCCCATTTCTTCCTCGAGATTTTGCTCTTTTTCGTCATCCCGCTTCGGCTTATCACCATAGAGATGATTCACTAAGCGCGCAAATTCTCCGGTTTCCTCCATGAGCCGCGCCAAAATCGAAAGAGGGGACCAATATTCCCATCCCTTTTCTTTAAACCATTTGTCGAGTTTCTTTTGATGTTTATTCATATCACATCTTCAAATAGTTATCTGCTAATTCACGCGCCATTGAGAGTAAATTCTTCGCTTTCATCATCGCCATAAATTTCATCATCCCAATATTTCATGTAGGTTGGTTTGAGTACCCATACTTTGGAGCCCCATGCATTTGCCATTATCCACTTAACCGTGAGTATATCGCGAAGATCCGGAAATTTCTTATACAACAATTTAATTCCGTTTGCTACTTCGGTTGGGTTTTTTGCTTGGCGGCAAACTCCAAGTCCTTGTATCGCTTTCCTGTTTTTGTGATTACCGGGGTCAAACCAAGCAATTGAAAAAGCGACATTCGGATTTTTCAATATCATCTGGCTATGTTTTGTACCTTTTGGACTAATGAAATAAATTGTCGCTTTGTCGTCAACACCAAAATAAACATTCGCAACCCAAATATCCTTCTCGTCGCGAGAAGCAATCACCATCAACTTTTGATTTTTGATAAATTTTAGTGGCTTTTCCATAATTTTACCTAAAACCATAAGCCACAATTCGATATAACTTGGTATGTGAACCTAGGGAGAATCCCGCACCAAAATTTTGACTGTTGCTTTCTGGCGTTTCGTGTCTAATCCTTTTATTCTTGTTTTCCGGGAATATCTCGCCAGCTCATTCAGGGCAACAAAATCAGTGTCAAAATTTGGTGGCGGGACAGGTCGAACTCGCGTCTCAGCAATTTTACCCCGTTAGAAATTTACCAATGGACTCACCGGGAATCGAACCCGGGCCTCGGCAATGCGAATGCCGCGTAATACCACTTTACTATGAGCCCGCAAAATTTCTAACAGGGGCGAATGCCGCTTGTTTCGCCCCCTTCGGCGAAACCCACTTTATCCCGACGTACCACAAATAAATATATTTCGGAAGTCGGGGCTATAGGCCCTTATCTACTTTCTATACGGTCTCCAAAGAAACTTCTCAAGGTCAACAAAATAATTTCCGTCGATTTCTTTTACTTCGATGCCTTCTTCACGAAGAATTCTTACCTGCAAAGATTTAGGCGCGCGGAGATTTTCAATCGAAATCATGCCCTGCGAATTGATAACCCTCTGCCACGGAATATTATGGTAATTCGGAAGCGCGCGAAGCGCCCATCCGACTACTTGCGCCGAGCGCGGCGTTGAAACAATCGTCGCAACTTGCTGATACGTTGCGACTTTCCCTTTTGGAATCTTTTTTACCACTTCGTATACTTTTTTATAAAAGTTCAGTTCCTTTTTCATACTGGTCGGGCCGCTGGGAATTGAACCCAGACTACGGAGTCCCGAACCCCGCGTACTACCACTATACTACGGCCCGAGAAAATCCTTTCTGTTATACCGCGGAAAACGAAAAAAATCAATCACGGTATCGATATTAACAAGTCACACACGATCGTATCATTGATGTTAATATCGCTGTGGAACGAAAAAAATCTATTTCACCCAATACTTTGATTTGATATTTGAAATCCGTTCATCCTCCGCAAGCTCAACCTTTTCCTCGGCTTCCGAAGCTATTTTTTTGAGTTCCTCCGATGAAAGCCCCCCGAGCTCTTTTACCAGCGATTCAAGATGCTCTGGCGTATTTTTCCCCGGCTCGTCAATCACTTCCTGCATCAACACTTCGATGATCTGACCGATTTTCGGCCCGGGTTCAATTTCTAAAATTCGCATAATGTCATCCCCGCGGATTTTGAGCATTTTCGGCGTGGGCGCTTCTTCTTCCCGCAAAATCTTCTCAACGCGAAACTGGAAATGACGGAGCCGATAGGGGACTGCCTTCGGAACCCCCATGCCCATTCGGTCGCAAATCCGGAGCTTTACCAAATCCGCCATATTTTCCGGCCCAACGTTTCTGATAAGCCGCCGAACTGAAGAATCCGTAACGCCTTCGTCAGGATCGTACTTGAACAAATGCCAGCGAATCAAAATTGCCGCTTTTTTTACGAAATCAGACGGGAAATGAAGGCGCGTCAAAATCTCTGCTACCATTTTTGATCCGATCATATCGTGCCCGTAAAATGTCCATTCGTCATTTTTCATGGGACCCTTGGCGCGCGGTTTCCCGATATCGTGCATAAGCGCGATTAAACAAACTTCAGGAGAAAACCTCGTCTTTGCCCCGTATTCGAGTGCTTTCAGATTATGCTCCCAGATTGTAAAAATCTTCGGCCGGTTTGTAACGCCAATGCCCTCGCGAAGTTCGGGAATAATATGAGCGAGAAGCCCGGTTTCTTCCAAGAGCTCGATTCCTCCCCGCGCATGCGCCGCAGCGATTATTTTCATAAGCTCATCGCGAATTCTCTCTTTTGCGATAAAAGCTAAATTTCCCGAAAGTTTTTTTATCGCCGTAAAAGTATTTTTTTCGATCTCAAAACCAAGCTCGGTTGCAAGCCGCACCGCACGCATCTCGCGAAGAGCATCTTCTTCAAATCGCTCAACCGGATTCCCGACTGCGCGAATTATTTTTTTCTTCAGATCATTTTGCCCGCCGTATGGGTCTATGAGTTCTATCGCCTTGCTTGTTAAAGTCGTTTGATCGCCACGCTCGTTAAAGTCGTTCGAATCGGCTATAACGTTTTTAACGACTTTATCATTTTTAACGTGTAACGCCATCGCGTTCATGGTGAAATCGCGTCTGACTAAATCTTCTTCGAGTGTACGCGCATATCGAATTTCATCAGGATGCCTACGATCCGTATATTTCCCCTCGGCGCGAAACGTCGTTACTTCGATTTCTTTGAGAGCCGGATCTTCTGATGCGGTCCCTAGGCCTTCGGCCGGGATCCCGGCCGTCTCTGACGGCCTAGGGATCTTTACCGTAACCGTAAGAAATTTGTTTTCGTAAAACGCATCATATTCGGCCCCGACGCTATCGGCTACCGACGATTCTGTCGGAGAGCCGACCAGACGCGTCGGCTTCGGGGTCCCGACCTCCGACGCTACGTCGGAGCGTCGGGAGAAAAGTTTCATAATCTCTTCCGGTTTCGCGGAGGTTGTCACATCCCAATCCTTCGGTTCTTTCCCCAATATCAAATCCCGCACGCATCCGCCGACCGCGTATGCCTCGAAACCAGCGCCCTCAAGACGCTTCATTACTTCACCGACTTCCTTTGGAATTTTGAACTTTTTAGCTTCCATACCTAAAAGAATAATAGCGTAAATATCTACAGATTGACAAATGCAAAAAATAGAGTTAACATTTTCTTACGATCGTAGAAAAGTGTTAATGTTAGATAATTATAAACATAAACGATTTTTAATGAACCCCTCAACCACAAGAATCATTCTTGAAAAGATCCAAGAACTGGGAGAAGTTACCCTTAATTCATTTTTCCCGAAGAAATACAGTCGTACTCATCTTGCACGAAAACTTTTTGGATTAGATCGATCTCCGACGATATCCCGAGAGACCCTTTCCTCAATGCTTTCCCGGCTGAAGCGTGAAGGAATAATTGCGCGAAGTCACCAAAATGGAAAATCAATATGGCATATCACATCGAAAGGGAAAAAGTGGATGAATACATTCTATAAACCAGTAACGGAAGTATTACCGTCCGACGGCATAGAGCGGATTGTAATTTTTGATATTCCAGAAAAAGAGCGAAAAAAGCGTGACATGATACGAGAAGAACTTAACTCGTATGGCTTCAAGCAGCTACAAAAAAGCGTTTGGATGGGAGACCATCCACTACCGAAAGAGTTTATTTTATTATTAGATGAACTTCAACTTAAAAATAAGGTACACCTATTCGTCATCGAAAAAAGAGGAACACTGACAAATAATATATATTAACACTTTTCTACGATCGTAGAAAAGTGTTAATATTTGAACAAATATCGATATTTTGCTATCATATACTTCGATATTTGTATGTGTCCCCGTGGTGAAATGGATATCACGCTTGCCTTCGAAGCAAGCATTGGGGGTTCGAATCCTCCCGGGGGCGAACGGAGTAGGGATATGGAGCACGCCGATTGCTTGATGTGCGTGAAGATTTGAATCCTGCCGGGGGCGTCAGTCGTCCCACAACGGCATAAAGGTCGAGGGTATATTCGGCCAAACATAGTATGGAGGAAAAAGAAATAGGAAAAGTTATTCACTACTTTGACAAGGCGGGGGTTGCGGTTGTCCGGCTTTCCGGCGCGTTGAAAACAGGAGATACGATAAAATTCAAGCGGGCAGACGACGAATTTACAGAAACCGTTTCCTCAATGCAGGTGGATCATGCACCGGTCTCATCCGGAAAATCTGGAGATGAAGTTGCAATAAAAATCTCCCAGAAAACGAAAGAAGGCGTCCACGTTTATAAAGTCGAGGAGTGACAATAACAATTCACACTGATGTATTGGATGGAAAAAGAAGTTGCCATCCGTTTTATAAAATTGCCCCCCATAGCTTAGTGGTAAAGCAACTGACTCTTAATCAGTTGATGTAGGTCCGATTCCTACTGGGGGGATTAAAAAACAACTCATCATTTTAAAAACAAAAAACGGGGCAAGCCCGTTTCCGATGTTACCTTAAGAACAAATAGCTGAACGCGGCTGAAATTCCAACCGTCATACTCGAATAAAATGCGTTTTTACTCGAAGGACCAAACGGGTTCCCCGCGCTCATGCGCTCCCAGAGTACTCCGAAATAAAGAGTAGCTACCGCACTTATCCCAAATGCGTATGGGGCTTTTGCGCCCAAAAGAACTCCGAAAATAGCATTCGCCCCAACTCGGACGATTGCTTGGATATCACGATTCTTGATAACATAGCCGGTAAAAACTCCCACGAAAAGCCCGACCCCGGCACCTGCCGCAAGCTGTTGAAATATCGGCATACGCCCCCCTCACAAAAGCTAAGGTAACATTATCAACTCGCATAGACACAGTCAAGCATATTGCGGATTTTGAGACAAAGACGTATCATATAAAAATAAATAAAGAAGACAGAGTGAAGTCCGGTGTAATTCCGGCACTGTCGCGCAACGGTAATTCCGCCCAAGGCGGATAAGTCCGACCCTCTGCAATGCGAATGATCGAATTCGCATATATAGCCCGCGTCAGGCATTTTTAAACTTGCTTTTCACGGGCAAGAATTTTGTTTTTCCTGCAGGAAAAACATCCCGAGCTTGGGCTTCGGCTGAGATCAGTCGAAGCCTCGAGGGATTACCAACTAATAACATTTTTTATGAACGGATCTATCAAATTTATTATTGGCTGGGTTATGGTGTTCGCAATCCGCCTTATCCCGTTTCGGCCGCCTAATGTCGAGCCCGTGCTTGCGACATTGATGCCATTTTCAAAGCGATACGGTGCCACGGGCGCGTTTCTCTTCGGATTTTTAAGTATCACGCTTTTCGACGCCGTAACAAGCGGCATTGGCCAATGGACGTGGATTACCGCGTTCGCGTACGGCGCGGTCGGGCTAGGATCATGGCTCTATTTCCGAAACCGCGAAGGAAAAACGCATCAATTCGTCACGTATGGGATTATCGGAACGATTCTGTATGACGCCGCAACAGGCCTCACAATAGGCCCTCTTATGTTCGGCCAGACGTTTGCAGAAGCGTTTTACGGCCAAATCCCGTTCACCGCAATGCATCTATTGGGAAATATCGCATTGTCGCTTACTCTGAGCCCCGCGCTTTACCGATGGGTTGTCAAAAACGAGGTTTTTGACGTCTCGTTTATTCTCGGAAAACTCAAACCGCAGTCGGCGTAGAAAAAAACCCGAGTATTGCATAAACCGAAGAAATATGATACAATAGGAGAATGGCATTAACCACAAAAGAAAAGACCAAAGTCATTGAGAAATTCCGCGTCCACGAAAAGGATACCGGATCAAGCGATGTTCAAGTCGCGGTTTTGACAGAGGAAATTTCGCACCTCACCGATCACTTGAAAAAAAATCTGAAGGATAACCACTCTCGGCGAGGACTTCTCGGCATGGTCGCGCAAAGAAAAAAACTTCTCGACTATATCAAGGAGGAGGATCCGCGCCGCTACCTGCGGCTTATCAAAAAACTCGGCCTCAAACGATAAACCCATCCAATCTCTATACTCATGGCGATCATACGGCATAAAGCACAGCGCGTTGCGGTTCTCATAGACGTTCAAAATATGTACCACTCGGCCAAAAACATTTTTGGCGCGCGAGTGAATTTCAAAGAGGTCCTCAAAACGGCGGTCGCGGGCCGCGAGCTTGTGCGCGCAATCGGCTACGTCATAAAAACTGAGTCGGGGGAGGAAAAGGCGTTTCTCGAAGCGCTCGTGAAAATGGGCATCGAAACGCGAATCAAGGATCTCCAGATTTTCCCGGGCGGAACGAAAAAGGCCGACTGGGACGTTGGAATGGCGGTGGATGCGGTGCGCCTTGCCGAAATGAAAAACGATGCTATCGTCCTTGTGACGGGTGACGGTGACTTTATTCCGCTCGTCGAATATCTCAAGGCAAAAGGGGTGCAAGTCGAATTGCTCTCGTTTGCGCGTTCAACGTCGCAAAAACTCCAGGAGACGGTGGATGATTTCACCGACTTGGGGGCAGATCCGAAAAAATTTCTTATGAGAGTTAGATAAAATATTTAATCATAAGAAACCAACGCATATGACACAAAACTTTAAACTAGCTTTTAAAAATACCTTATGGTTTTTGCTGCCTTCCGGCATTACTTTTCTTGCTATCATTGCACTAAATGTTTATTTGGGATTTAACGGTTTTGCGGCACCGAGAGCAGTGAATAATGGCTCCCTTATTTTGGTCCCCAATATCCCATTTTTTATTGCATCGCTCGTACTATTTGCATTCCTACGGAAGGGCTTTAGCCGTATAGTTTCTATCCTTGTATCAAACGGTGTTGCAATAGTTGGGTCATTGCTTTTCATCCCTTCTTTCCCATTTATTTTTCTATCAGAGGATATTTATTTTAACATTGATTTTGACGTCATGTTTTTCGTATTGGTTAATACTATTTTAGCTCTAATCATCTTTTTCGTTCGATCTATTACAGCAAGATATGAATTTGCTGCTAACGCCGGGTACGCTGAGGTTACTAAACCACAAAGTGGGGCAAATAAATTTTATGAGTACGGACTAGTTATGTTCATATCAATTGTATTTATATATCTTCTCCTTGCCTTTTCCTTTGATTAGAAGTATTATTTTAGAATTTGCCACCAAAGAAAAACTAGAGCATATAATTAAAGTAATAATTTCGGGGGGACAGCGGAAAAAGAAGGCAAAGAAAGCGATACATCATTCATTCCCGGACGCGATGCGAGTCGTTTCTGGAAATGAATGATTACACGTATCGGCCCTCTTCCAGGCGACTCTCCGAGCGCACTATAGGTGAAAGAAAAAACATATACGCATACGCTTGGCGGAAAAGAATTTTCCGTCACGTTAAATAACTGGGCCGAGCAGGCACACGGTTCTGTTTTGGTGCGCGCGGGCGATACGATGGTTCTCGCAACCGCCGTCATGAGCCAGAATGCGCGCGAAGGCGGGGATTTTTTACCGCTCACCGTTGACTACGAAGAAAAATTTTACGCGACGGGGAAAATTCTCGGGTCGCGGTTCGTGAAGCGGGAAACTAGGCCTTCCGATGAAGCGATACTCGCGATGCGGCTTATTGACCGGACAATACGGCCCCGATTCGACTACCGGATACGAAATGAAATCCAAATCGTCATTACCACGTTATCGATCGATGAATCGCACGATCCCGACATTTTGGCGGTTCTGGGGGCGTCCTTGGCGCTTTCGCTCTCTGACATTCCGTGGGACGGACCCATCGCCGGAGTCCGCGTCGCCCGCGCGAACGGTGAATTTATCCTGAATCCGACCTACGCCGAACGGGAAATATCCGATCTTGAAGTCGCGCTTTCCGGCACGCGGGAACGAATCAACATGATGGAAGCGGGCGCCACCGAGGTCTCTGAAGAGGTCTTCGCGAACGCCGTTGAATGGGGATTTGAATTCATGAAGGACTTGATTGACTTTCAGAAAAAAGTGATTAAAGAAAATGGAAAGCCAAAACGCTCGATAAAACTTTTAGAGCCCGCCCCCGAACTCACCGATCTCGTCAAATCCAAATTTTCCAAGCGGATTGAAGACGCAAGCTACCAACCCGATAAAAAAGTCATGCAGGAAATGACTGGCGTCGTTAAAAAAGAATGGTTCGCGGCGGCAATGGAAGCGCTCCCGGAGCATTTTACTCCGCAAACCGCAGAGATGGCGTTCGACGAAGAAATAGACGACATAATCCACAAGCGGATCATTGAAAAAGGGGAGCGGCCAGACGGCCGGAAACCCAAAGAGATCCGGCAACTTTCTGCGAGTGTCGGCATGCTTCCGCGCGTCCACGGCTCCGGACTTTTTATGCGCGGGGAAACGCACGCTCTGACAACGCTCACGCTTGGAGCGCCGGGCGACGAACAAATAATCGAGGGAATGGAAATCCGGACAAAAAAGCGGTTTTTGCACCACTATAATTTTCCGCCGTATTCCGTCGGCGAAACAAAACAAATGCGCGGTCCGGGACGACGGGAAATCGGACACGGCGCTCTTGCGGGCAAAGCCCTTCTCCCCATGATTCCTCCGAAAGATAAATTCCCGTATACGATTCGCCTTGTTTCGGAAATTCTTTCGTCAAACGGCTCAACGTCAATGGCCGCGGTTTCTGCTTCAACGCTTGCGCTCATGGACGGCGGCGTGCCGATAAAAAAGCCGGTTGCGGGCGCGGCAATGGGGCTTATGCAAAATGAAAAAGGCGAGTATCGCGTGCTTACGGATCTCCAAGGGGCGGAGGATTTCCACGGGGATATGGATTTCAAGATTGCAGGGACCCGCGACGGCATAACCGCGGTCCAGCTCGACGTAAAAATCGAAGGTATTACCATGGAGATTATCCGCGATACGCTCACGGATGCGCATACGGCGCGGATGAAAATTCTTGACGTGCTTGAGGAGACCATTGCGCACCCGCGCGAAGAATTAAGCCAATGGGCTCCGCGTGTGGAAACCCTCATGATAGCCGTTGAAAAAATCGGGGCATTGATCGGCCCGGGCGGAAAAGTAATAAACGGAATCATTGCAGAAACCGGCGCCCAAATCGACATTGAAGACGACGGATCCGTATTCGTCACTTCCGTAACCGAAGAGGGAATGAAAAAAGCGCTTGCCCTTATAAAGCAGGTGACCCGCGAATTCAAGGCGGGCGAGCTTGCGGAAGGAAAGGTGACGCGGCTCCTTGATTTCGGAGCGTTCGTTGAAATAGCGCCGAAACAGGAAGGCCTCATTCATATATCGGAGCTCGCGCCGTGGCATGTGGAAAAAGTAACTGATATAGTAAACATAGGCGATATCGTGCCCGTTAAAATCAAAAACATAGACGAGCAGGGGCGAATCAATCTTTCTTTGAAAGACGTTCCTGACCGATATTCAGAGGAGGAACGCGCCCGCGGACTCGAAGAACGCAGATCAATGGGCCCGCGCACAAACGACCGACGAAGCGGCGGATACGGAGGCGATAGGCGCCACCACCGCCCATAATCAAACCCACATCATGGAGGGAGAAAATGCTGGCAGCGCTGAAAAAATCGCGCCAGAACCCAATATTGAGAAACCCGAAGAACCGCTCCACATTCGAACAATGGCGTCGGATCTTTTACTGCATCCGCAAAAGCCGTCTGATCCTCTACCCGTAGCGCCACAGCCGACTCCGGCGAGAGAGACGCCGCGCGTCAAAATGCCGGTATTCGCTCTTCTCGGAATTTTGGTTATCGTCCTCGGAGGTGGTGCGTACATGTATCGATCATACTACGCTCTTCTTTTCACGGGAGGCACGCCGACCGTAAAGCGACCAGGAACACCCGCACCGTTTTTCGGCATTGAGTCAACGAGAGAACTCACAATCAACGAGGGAAACAAAAATGAATTTTCGTCGGTCCTCAAAGACGCATTTGCCTCGGACGAACGGCGAGGAACATTCAAACGAGTCATCATTGTTATAAAAACAGAAACAGAAGACCGCTACGCGGAGCTTAAAGACCTCTTTTCTCTTTTCGGCATACCGCCGCCATCCCTCTTCTTTACGCCGATTGAAAAGCCACTCATGACGTTTGCGTATTACGGAAATGACGGGCCTCATTTCGGATTCGCGGTAACGACGAACGACCGCGAACGCGTCCTTGCCGCGATGTCGCGATGGGAAGAAACGCTCCCAACCGATTTTACGCCGCTTTTTCTTGATGCAAGCATTCTCCCGAAGCCCGGCGTTTTCGAAGAATACGTGTACCGGAATACGACATATAAATTCCTACAATCGCCCCAGGACCAAAATCGCGGTATTGCCTACCTGGTGTTCCCGGCCGGAAAATATCTAATCGTCACAACGAGCCGCGAATCTATGGAGCGCGCGATAGAGCGGCTTTTTAACGCTCTCTAGAACGTTTTACAGACAGCAGAAAAGCGTGATACACTTTCCCCACTATGGACAACGCATTTATCAATGAATGTAAGGCGCTTTTGGAAAAAGAGCGTAAGCTCCTTGTGGAAGAACTCACCACAATCGCGGATCCTAACCCGGCTGCAAAAGGCGACTGGAACGCCCGATTCCCGAAATTTGAGGTTGTTGAAACAAGTTCTTCATCCGGCCGCGAGATAGAGCAGGACGAAATCGAAGAATACGAAATGCGGCTCGCCGAGGAGCAAAGCTTGGAGTCGCGCCTCCTGGAAGTGTCAAAAGCGCTTGAACGAATCCAAAAGGGCACGTACGGAACGTGCAAAAAGTGCGCTAAGGCGATTCCCATCGACCGCCTCAAGGCAAACCCCGCCGCTGAATTCGACACGGAACACGCGGTATAGAACGACGTACGGAGGGATAAACAATGTATGGCTGTTACTCTTTACTCCGGTCAAATCACGGGAATTCATGCAACGCCGATTTCGGTTGAGGTAGATATCTCTCCGGGTCTTCACATATTCTCGATCGTCGGCCTCGCGGACAAGGAAATTCAGGAAGCGCGCGAACGCATTTCTGCCGCCATTAAAAATCTCGGAGCGCTTCCTCCTCACAAAAAAAGCCAGCGCGTCATCGTAAATCTCGCGCCCGCGGACGTCAAAAAAGAAGGGCCCGCATTCGACGTCCCGATCGCGCTCGGGTATCTTTTGGCGTCCGATCAAGTATCATTCAATCCCGAAGGTAAAATGTTTTTGGGGGAACTCGGCCTTGACGGCGCTGTACGGAAAATTGCGGGCGTCCTGCCGCTTGCCGCTGTTGCAGGGGCCGCGGGATTTGAAGAACTCATTGTCCCAAAAGGAAACGGCACTGAGGCATCACTCATCGAGGGTCTCCGCGTAATCGAAATCGGAACCCTAATGGAGCTCATCGACTACCTCGAGGGAAGGAGTAAACGCGAACCCGCGCGCCCCGGGCCGCGCGCTCCGAATCCAGCGCCAGCAATCGATTTTCGCGACGTAAAAGGGCAAGAAAAAGCAAAACGCGCGCTTATCATCGCGGCCGCGGGCGGACACAATATTTTAATGACCGGCCCTCCGGGCGGAGGGAAAACAATCTTAGCGCGCGCGCTTCCGGGTATCCTGCCGCCGCTTTCATTTGAGGAATCGATCGAGGTTACGAAAATCCACAGTATCGCGGGCCTCTTATCCGACGAAACCCCGTATATTGCCTATCCGCCATTTCGGAATCCCCACCACACGTCATCTCACGTTTCCATAATCGGAGGAGGAACAAATCCTCGGCCCGGCGAAGCGACCTTGGCTCACCGCGGGGTCTTATTTCTCGATGAATTCCCGGAATTTGACCGCCGCGTCATTGAGTCCTTGCGCGAACCGTTGGAGGAAAACAAAATTACGATCGCTCGGGCGAAAGGAACGGAAACATTTCCCGCACGCTTCATGCTCGTTGCCGCAATGAATCCCTGCCCGTGCGGACACTACGGAAACACGCAAAAAGCGTGTACGTGCTCGGCAACCGCGGTTTTAAAATACCGGAAAAAAATTTCCGGGCCTATGATCGACCGGATCGACATCCATATCGAGGCCGCACCCGTTGAATTCGAAAAACTTTCCGGCGGGGACGCAGAGCCGTCGGAGCGCGCGCGCGAAGAAGTCGTCCGCGCGCGAAAGATCCAAGAATCACGCTTCGCGAAGGAGAAATTCACGACAAACGCCGAAATGGGACTCAAAGAGATCAAAACATATATCGAGCTCCCGGATTCCCTGCGGGTGTTTCTTGCTCATGCGCACGAACGCTACCAGCTCTCCGCGCGCGCGTACCATCGGGTTCTCAAACTTGCGCGAACAATCGCGGACCTTGCGGGGTCAGACGAAATCATTGAAAAACACCTTGCCGAAGCGCTTCAGTATCGGCCGAAACAAGAATAAATACAAATAAACCACGATAGTGGTTTATTTGTATTTATCACGAGATAATTTTTGATTTGCGTGTATTTAAAACGGATTTTTTGCGCCGCGGACTTCGAAATGCACGTGGCATCCGGTTGACCTTCCGGTTGAGCCGATGAGCCCGATAATGGCGCCTTGAGAAACGTTCTGCCCAGGAGAGACAAAAATCTTTGAAAGATGCGCGTAGAGGGTCTGCGTTGAATTCGGGTGAGAGACCACGATATATTGGCCGTACCCGCTGTTCCACCCCGTTGGCCGCGCGAGAATGATAGAGCCGGCGGCTGACGCGAACACGGGCTCGCCACATGGAGTTGCGATATCAACACCGTTGTAGCCGTGAATTCCCTGGGTCTTTCTGCCGCCCACGATCGGACGCAAGTAATATCCAAGGTAGGCCGGAAGGTTCGCGAATCGGGTCTGCGGACGCACAGCCCCCGGAGACGGCAGAAGCGGGGTCTCGCCTTCGCCGTCCGGAATAATAAGTACGGTACCGACTCCGAGCGTCTCGTTCACCGCAAGGCCGTTGAAGCTCATAATTTCCGCAGAATCGCCCTTAAATTTCTTTGCGATGGATTCAAGGGTGTCACCTTTTTTGACCGTATATTGGACGCCGGAAATCGGAAGGATAACAAGCTCGTCGCCGATCCCGATTGAGGAACTGTTCTTTATATCATTTGCCCAAAGAAGGGTATTTAGCGTAACCCCGAATCTCTTTGCAATCCCTGACGGCGTATCTCCCTTCTCAACCGTATAGATCACGATGTTTCCCGCCTGGTTTCCCGAAGGAAGCGTTCCGGCCGGATTCTGAAGCGCGATAAGGGCGCTATCCTGGGTGACCGCAAGAGGTATGTCGAGCCCGGCGGGCTCGCCGCCCCCGACCCCTCCCTGAGGCATAATGCTTCCCATGAGAAGGGAGGATTGAATGTCATCAATAAGATATCCGCTTGCCGCTACTTCCCGTACGTCGCTCTCTCCGGAAAAAATCCTGAACAAACTAGAAAAAAAACCCGCCTCTGCAGGAGAGGCGATGATCACAAGAACAAACGCTAATAGACAAATTATAGAAAAAACATCCCCACCCTTCTCAAAAGAGGGCTTAGGTATCACTATTTTCTTATGTGTTGCCCCGCGGCTTAATCCGGGAAAATCTCTTGTTCTGCCAGACGGGTTTTTTGCAAATTCAGTACTAATAGATGTGATGCTAAAAATGGCTTATTTCTGATCAAAATCACTAAAAATGTAGATATATAAGCCATTTTAATAGTATTTTCTCTGGTTTTTCTTGTTACACCAGTTACCTTACCCGCCCCCCTCTGACTGGTCAAGTACCCCAATCCACACCACGGAAGGGCTCCATTTCTCGATACTCTTTCTCCGTGGTACAATCTCCGCGTACTTCCGTATGCCCGGTAGTAACACTTCGGCATGGATCAGTGCAAGCACTTCGGCTTTCGTGGGTGTTTGTGGTACCACAAGGCATAAAAAGAGTGTTGTAATGTATTTGAAATAACACCAAGAGAAACGTCGGGACGGCCGAAGTCTACTACCGGGTATGGAAAACCATATTTTCGCAAACCTAAATGAGAAACAAAAACAGGCGGTCGAAGCAACCGACGGCCCTGTTTTGATACTTGCGGGCCCGGGCTCGGGAAAAACGCGAACCCTTACCGCGCGCATTGCGCATCTTATTGCCACGGGTGTTCCGGGAAGCCGGATCCTCGCTCTTACTTTTACGAATAAAGCGGCGCAGGAGATGAGGGAACGAATCGTTCAAATCGTTAAAACCGTTCAAAACGATAAAGCCGTTCGAAACGGTTTTGACGTTTTTAACAGTTCCAACGGCTTTAACCAACTATTCATCGGCACGTTCCATGCCTTGTGCGTCCGGATTCTTCGGGCACACGCCGAAAAAATCGGATACACGCCTTGGTTTTCAATTTTTGATGACGACGATTCCCTTGGAGTAATAAAAGAAGCGATGAAAGAAACCGAAGTAAATCCCAAACAATTCCCGGCGGGCATGCTCAAAAACGTCATCTCAAACCTTAAAAACGAACTTGTCTCACCCGATGAGTATGCGGACGAAACCGGCCTTTCGGACATGTTCCCGAAAACGCTCCACCGCGTATACGAGGCGTATACGCAGCGCCTCAAAGAATCAAATGGAATGGATTTTGACGATCTTTTAATGAACGTAACTCTCCTTTTTAAAAAACACCCCGATGTTCTCGCATCATACCAAGACCGGTTCCTCCATATCCACGTCGACGAATACCAAGACACGAACCACGCCCAGTACGTGATCGTCCGGGATCTCGCCGAAAAGCACCGGAATATCGCGGTCGTCGGGGATGATGCACAGGCGATCTATGGATTTCGGGGCGCGGACTTCCGAAACATCCTAAATTTCGAGCGTGACTGGCCCGATACAAAGGTGATAGTGCTCGATGAAAATTATCGCTCAACGCAAACGATTCTTGACGCCGCGCGCAGCGTGATTTCAAAAAACGCGCTCCAAAAAGACAAGCGCCTTTGGACAAAAAAAGAAAAAGGGGAGCGCCTAATTCTCTCCGCCGCCAAAGACGAGCGGGGAGAAGCGGAATTCGTCGCCGAAACAATTGAAACGCTTCTTTCGGATGGACGAAACATCAAAGACATCGCGGTTCTTTACCGGACAAATGCGCAGTCCCGCGCAATCGAGGAATCGCTTCTCGAGCGAAACATCCAGTATACAATCGTCGGAGGAGTGCGGTTTTTCGAGCGAAAAGAGATAAAAGACATTTTGGCCTATTTGCGTGTTCTTATAAACCCAGACGACATGGTGTCTTTGAAGCGCATCGCGAATACCCCTCCGCGCGGAATCGGGAAAGCGGCATTTCTCGTCTATCTCGCGCGCCGCCGAAACACACACGAAAAGGGCGCTGCCGGAAAACACGGAGACGTCATTTCCGCATTTGACGAACTTCTCGACGATTTTGGCGCGCGAATCCGGGAACAAAAACCAACGGACGCCATTAAATATATTCTAAAAAAAATACACTACCGCGACTACCTTACGGATGGAACAGAAAACGCGGACGAGCGCTGGGAAAACATCGAAGAATTTGTTTCGCTTGCCGCGCGCTACAGCGACTTCTCGCCGCCCGAAGGAATCCAAAAACTCCTCGAAGACGCCGCGCTCATCACGGAACATGAAGAGAACGCCGACGACCGAAAGCAAAAAATCCAGTTGATGACGGTGCACGCCGCAAAAGGGCTTGAGTTCCCGATTGTTTTTATCGCTGGGCTCGAGGAGGGGATATTTCCTCACTCAAAATCCCTTTTTTCTCCGAAAGACCTCGAAGAGGAGCGGCGACTCTGCTACGTCGCGATTACACGCGCAAAAGAAAAAGTGTATCTTTCGTTCGCGCTCCGGCGGACTCGATTCGGCGGCGTTGAAGTAAATCCACCGTCGAGATTTTTATCCGAAATACCCGAAAATCTTTTGCATGTGTCAGAATCAGATATTGAAGATATAACGATTGACTGAAGAAAAAACGCATCAAGACATGTTAACAAAGTGCATACGATCGTATGAGAAATGTTAACATATAAAAATGAAACCAGATCAATAACCAAAATCAACCAAAATCTATGTACGCGAAAAAATCTCTCGGACAAAATTTTATGCGCTGCCGATGGGTCGCGGATACCATGATTCACGCGGCGGAAATCACAAAAACCGATACCGTGATTGAAATCGGGCCGGGTACTGGCGCGCTCACGCGCCCGCTTGCGCGAGCCGCTGGGCGCGTTATTGCGATAGAAAAAGATGAGGCGCTTTCGCGCGAGCTCCAAGAATCCCTCAAAAAAGACGGCGTTTCAAATGTAGAAATAATCGAAGGGGATATACTCAAATTTCCGAAAGAAAAATTAAAATCGTTCAAGACGTTTACAGTTGTTTCAAATATCCCGTACTATCTTACGTCGCGCCTGTTTCGCTACTTTCTCGAGTCCTCACCCCGACCAAAAACAATTGTTTTTACTGTTCAAAAAGAGGTTGCAGAGCGCATCACGGCGCGTCCTCCTGATATGAATCTTCTTGCGCTTTCGGTTGCTGCGTTCGGAAAAGCGGAAAAAATAAAAAACGTGCCGAGGGAGTGCTTTTCGCCAAAGCCGAATGTCACATCCGCAATAATTCGAATATCCGGCATCTCGGACGAATTTTTCCGGAAAAATAAAATTCCGCCGGAGCGCTTTTTCGAAATCGCACGCCTCGCCTTCGGGAAAAAACGGAAAATGCTTTCCTCATCCCTCAAAGCCATCGTGCCTCCCGATGTACTCGAGCGCGCGGGAGTGAACAAAAAAGCCCGGCCTCAAGAGCTCGGGGTAGAAGAGTGGGCCCGTCTCTGTCGCATAACCCCTTGATCCGCTTACAATTACGATAAGAATTGCAATAAGAATTGCTCGAGATCAATGTATCTATCCTCCGCTATAGCGGAGGATAGATACATCTATTATTTTCCGTAGAGCCGGAAAAAACGCCGGGCGCGATGCTCCTGGTTGCCGAGCGAGCGCGTTTCAAAATGAATAACGTGGCGCCCAACCTCGAAAAATTCCGCAACAAAATCAATTTCATCGTCGCACGAAACAGGGTGGACAAAAACACTCTTGTGATATTGATAGCATCCGAGGTCTTTCAGCTTTCTCCTCAATGCGTCGCGGGCTGTTTTCTGATACTCCGGTATATCAAAAAGAATGACTGTCCAGACCCCGTTCCACGATCGAGACATTTCAATCTTCATTGACTCAAACTCAATCTGTTTGAGTTTTTTTCTCCCGTTTTCCGTAATCTGGAGGTAGGTTTTTCCGTTTCTCACCGAAAATTCGACAATCCGCTTTTTTGCCATCCTTCGGAGCGACCGCTCCAGAGAGTCATCCGCTATCGCTCGCTTATGCCTTTTTCGAATAAAGGGCTTTAAAAGAAGCGCAGCGTTTGGTACTGTCGCAACAGCAACAACAATCCCCGCAACTCCGAGCACCGCAAGAATCGCGCGAACTATTTCTTCCTTTCCCAGCCGATGAGATAAAACCATATATATTAGTACTTACATCTACACTTCAAAACCGAGAATTTGCCGCCGCGTTTTTGACCATAGCTTGCGTCTGAATTGTAGCGCCGGATTCAACCGCATTTCCCACAATGTACTTATACTGCGCTATAGCGTGTTATAAGTACATAGGGTACGAAAAAAGGAGAGAAGAAGAGAGGGGGGACTATGCCCGGCGAATGACTACGCCGCGGGTTTGAGCTCTTGAGCGGCTTTTACGAGCGCGGCTTTTACGCGGCCGGTTTCTTCGCCGACGATTTCTTCGAAATTCGGAATGTTTGCTTTAATAAACGCCTGCATGTCCTCGTCTTGTGCGCCCGTGCGGAAAATTCGGTAAAACTCTTCTTTTTTTGACTCGTCAAGCTCAGAGTCAATGTGATCAATAATCGCTTCCAACACTGTTTGAGACGCACTTTGAAGAAACGATTGCTTTACGTCTTCCGGTGCATCAGAAAGACCCACAAGATCAATAACGTTTGCCTTAAAAAATTCTTCAAATTCCATGATTGTTTCGCGCCTGCGAAAAAAGAAAAAATTAAGAAATGAAAAATAATTCATTGCGCCTATCCCTTTTCTTTTTTTCCTCCCCCGCCTTTCCCTCCGCCGGGATACGCGAGTTTAACACCCGTCTCAAATGATTTACTCCACGCGTTGAGTTTCTGCACGCCGAGAACCATGCCCGCAAACGCAAGAGCAATAAGACCGCCGAGCGTTGCGGTCCCAAACCCCATGGTGGACATTGCTTGTGACGCTTCTTTTTTCTTTTCTTGGCCTTCCGGGGCCCCGCCGTCGCTTCCCAAAATCTCTTGGGCACGAGAAGCTGTGGCTTCAACGTGCTCCATAAACCACGATCTTTTGTCGTCAGGATTCCTATCCTCTGTTTTTTCTCCTATTTCTGGGGATTTTTTATCCTCAGCTTTTTTTTCCTCGCTTTCTTTTTTTGTTCTTATCTCTTCAGTCATTGCCTCTTATTATAACGTAAAATAATGAGCGGTCAACCGTTGCCGGTTGACCGCCTGTCTCACCTCCTTACGAAAGACCTGTTAGTTATCGAATCATCCGCCGGGCGCCTTCAGCAACGCCCGACGAATATCTCCGCTCCCACTCAGCGAGCTTGATCTCTGCTCGCTTGATTCCCTCCGCCGTCCGCGACGCGCCGCGGATTTCCGCGAGGATTGCACGAAGCTCGCTCGCCGCGACATCGGACCGCGCTGACTTCACCTCTGCGTAGACCGCGTCGAGTTCACGCTCGTTCACCTCGACACTCCAGGCAAGTGAGAAGACGGGACGGAGGTTGTAGCCAACCGTGCCCCGCCAAAAGCTCGATGGAACCGAGGCGAGAAGCGCAAACGTGATGAATAGGACCTGGATTGCGCTCGCGAACTCCCACCCGAAAGTAAACTTCCACTTCCGGATAAACGACAGGAGCAGGATCCCCATGGCGCCGAGGGGGCCGATGGCGAGCGCCGCCATCGGCGCGTACACACCAATGACGAGCATCACTTCGGTGAGCACTAAGAGCCACAACGGAAGCCCTAGGAAGCCGCGGAAGATCTCCTTGGCCACCTCCTTGGACTCGGGCTTCTTCCGAAGACCGTTGATCAGGAGGTCGGCGGCAAAGCCAGTGCCACCGATGAGAACGATCAGCAACGGAAGGCATACCCAGGCCACGACGAGAAGCATGATTCGCGCCGCCCCGACGTATCCGTAGTAGCCGAGAGCACCGGCAACCACATTCCAGAACACGAGATTCGCTGTCACGAGGGTGATGACGACCATCAGTGCCTGGACATATTCCCAGGCCTGGATCGCGATCTGTCGGCCACGGGGGCCGAAGACGAACCGGGTGAGCCGTGCGACACCAGCAACGATCGCCTGAAGCAGAAGTGTTGCGAAGAGCTCGAACGGGTTCATGCGTGTCTCCCTTGCGCTTAGTTGCGCGGTAAATCCCTGTTGGCCCATGCGATGAATTGCCGAAGTGTCTGATTCGCAGGTTCAAGAACTTCCGTGACTCGGGCGTTGAACTGCGCCGTCTGCGCTAGGCGCGCGGCTTCCTCCTCGAGCGTCTGAACGGCCGGTGCAGGCGACGTAAGAAGCTTGATCATCTCGACCCTCTCGTACACCGTGAGGGTCATGAACGCGACGATGTCCGCCGTCGCCCGAGATAGGATATGCGCTTCCAAGACAGCCCTCTGTCCAGCGTCTGTCAGGCCTTTATAGAAGCCGATGAACGCGGGAAGGTGAGGCCGAAGATCCGGCTCGAGGAACTTGGCGAGCGCAACGAATGACGCCGGTGGCTGACCCGAAGGGCCAACCGGAGCCATGCCCGGCTGAAGGTCAAGACGGTTGTCGAGAATCCGCGCGATCTCTCGCGGGATAATCTCGGCAATGTCCTTCCCCTCGTGGAGAAGCTTCCCGAAGAAGGTCTTCTCGTTCCCTGGGTCGGGCATCCCCTTAAGAGTCATGGACAGAAGGTCCACGGTAATGGGCCCATGCCTCTCGTAGTACATTCGGACCCAGGGATTTGCCCGGATGAACTTGAGCAAGCGATCCTCCATGCTTGTCTCAATCCTTCTCTGCAGGAAACCAACCGACCCGGAGGCGATGTTATCGCCCCATCTCTCGAAGAAGCCCTTTTTCTGCTTCCCTTCCGCGTCGTCTCTGTCTCTATCTCTGCGTGCCATCTTTCTACCTTTCCTTTCTCTCCGCTTATAGCGGAGAAGTGCGCCCCGCCAAGGGGCGGGGTTTAAACCAAGTTGTGGGGAACGAAACTGCATATATTCTATCATAAAAACCACAAAAAGTCAAACTTTTCGTGGATACGCATTTTGCGGTTATGTATGTGCTATTTTCAACGTTTCGAACGACTTTAACGAGCAGCGCCCGGATTAGCCGGGCGCTGCGATCGAACAATTCTAACATCTCTAACAATTCGAACATCTCGACTAACTCGTTCCCATCAGGATAATCGGCTTTCCGTTGCCGACATTCACGCAACTAGTTCCGGCGTACACCATGCAAGGTATTGACGCAGGAACCGCAAGCCCTAAAACCCAATGACCAGGCATAAAATTGAAATTCGCATAGAGTTTTGTTCCCGGAGTAACGAGAAAATCGCCGCCAACAGGCGAACCGACTGTTATCAAAATGCTCGAACTGCACGTGCACACAATAACTTTTGTTACCATACCGCCAAACGGGCTAAGGCCTCCGGTTGAGCCGCCGAAAAACGCCTGCGTATCAAATACGGGAATAAAAAATGTGCTTGCAATGACTAAAATTGCAAAAATCGAAAGATACATGAGGGATTTTTGATTCATGATTCTAGTATATACCCGAGAACAGAAAGATGAAAAGATCACCCCGCACCAATTCCGTATCGAATATCACGATAGTGGAAAAGAAATGCGCGGCAGCGCCTCCGGTTCGATGCGGTAGTTGAACCTGCGGCTTACCCTAGTCCGCCGTCGGCCTAGCCCGCTGTCGCAGACGGCTAGGGCAGACGGGTTAGGACGCATACGGTATCTTCAGATGCCGCGCCTTCGGCGCGGAGCGAAACCCGTCCGCAGAAAAAGTGTACCCTAAACCCCTAAAGGGCGAGCCTCGGGCTTATAGCCCTAAAGGGTCGGGTACCCTATCCGCATTCATCCACTCCGACGTGACGTCGGAGTGGCTTTTTGCGGAATAGGGTAAAATTGTGCATAAGTGAGCGGCTTTCTTGGGTATAAGCTGTGATATACTGAATGCGTGGCACACAAGGCCCGTGAATTTCGATTGAAGAAAAGGGAATGGTTTGGTCCCGCTCTTTTCATTGTGGCCGCAACTTCGCTCGCTTTTTATCTTTTATTTGCCGCGCGTACTCCGGGAAAAGCAATTCTCGGAGAGCGGGGGACGAATAGCTCAAGCGAACAAGCGCGAGAAAATCCGCTTTTTGGTGATCCGGACGAAGACGGCCTGAAAAATTGGGAAGAAGCAATGTACGGCACAAATCCGGATAATGCCGACACTGACGAAAACGGAATTTCAGACAGAGACGAAGCGCTTGCTGGGGTTTTTTCAGATAAAAACGCCGAAGGGTCTGTGCTTGGCGCACAAAACAATGCCGAATCAACAAACCTTACAGAAACGCTTTTGGAAAAATTCCTAACAGCTGGCGGGGCTGTCGCGCTCTCCAAAGGAAAAGAGGGCGGACTCATCACATCAGATCTTCTTTCCCAAGAAGTTGAACGCCTTTCAAAGGAAGGCGCGCTTCCGCGCCCAATTCCCATAGCTCCCATTGAAAAAATTTCCGTTCTCACGTCTGACGACACAAGTCCTAATGCGGTGCGCCGATATTTAAACACCGCCGCAGAAATAATTTCGCGAAATTCGAAGGATCTAAAAAAAGACAATCTTAATCTTCTCGCAGAAATTCTCCAGTCGGGCGACCTCGGACGCCTCGCAGAGTTCGCGCGCTACCGCGAGTCGGCTGACGCAATCGTTCGGGAACTCTCACTCGTCCGGGTTCCGAAAAATCTTTCGTGGTACCACGAGCGGCAAATTTTTCTTATGCGCGAGATGGCGGGGCACGTTGCTATTTTTGAAAAAACCGAACAAGACCCCTTAAAAACACTCGCACTTGTGGAGCCGAATATAAACGTGAAGGAAGAACTTCTTACTCTCAACCGGAATGATCTCTGGGAATGGCTCAACAATCAAAAAATTGTTTTGAAGCCGGAGGACAAAGCATATTCGATTATCTATTGATTGTATGGTGGCGCCAAAAACCGTTTGGAAAACAATTCTTGAAAGCATTCTCGTCGCAGAGCTCGTTTTGATGCCGCTTTTTATTCCGCTCGCGGCCCGCGCACAGGACTTTCCCATGGACTCTCCCAGTGATCCGGGAGGGCTCGATGAATTTCCCTCCACCGGATCTGACGGCGGGACCGGAAGCGGAAGCGGGTTTAGCTTGGGAAACCTTGGCGGGATTCTTTCTTCCTCCGGGGTTTCCTGCGGCGGATCAGGGGGAGCGGGCGGATTTCTCGGCTCAATTTTTGGAGGCGCCCTTGGAAAAGTTGGCGATATTTTCGGCGGATTTCTTGGCGGATCGAGTGGGGGAGGCGGAGGTGGCGGGGGGACATCGTATCCCAGTGATCCGGGAGGACTGGATGAATTTTCGTCTCCGTCCGATCCCGGAGGGCTTGATGAATTTGGCAGTGGGCCCAGTGATCCCGGGGGGCTGGATGAGTTTGGTAGCGGTGGCGGACTTGGAAGCGTCGGAGGCGAGGGGCTCGGATCAATCGGAAGCGTCATGGGCGGCATAGGAAGCATTGCGGGCATTGCGGGTGGTCTTCTCGGAGGCGGAGGCGAAGTCCCGGTAAACGACAAAATAACAAGAAACGAAACCGGGCGAATCCGCACAAACACCGGGGAAATAGTAAAAAAAGAATGCGTCCTTGACCCGATTACGAAAGCAATCACCGCTGTTCTTTTAAAAACCCTTGGTTCACGAATTATTTCCTGGATTCAGGAATCGGATATTGGATTTATAAAAAATTACGAGATGGAATTCAGGAAAGCCGAACAGGAGCGCGCTGAAGAATTCAGACGGAATCTCGCAATAACACAAATGGGGTATGGCATAAACCGGTATGTTGGTAATGTTTTAGCCCAGCCAAGACCCGGAAGCAATAGACTCGCGGAAACATTTACATGCCCCGTGCCAGAATTGCGGGATGGAAGTTTTAATGCCGACTTTAATAACGGCGGATGGGAAGCGTTTTTCAAAAAGATGATATACGCACAATGCAATGCCGAGGGAGCAACACTTCTTGCCTTTGAAGAGGAAAACGCACAGATAAACAATAAGTTGCGCGCACAAACCGCAGAGATCAATGCAAACAGCGGATTCAAGGGATACGGGGTTAAAACAAAAGAAAAATGCGGGCCAGTTATTGGGAAGGACGGGCTAGAAAACATTGTCTGCGTCACAGAACAGGAAACCAGGACTCCGGGTGAAAGCATCAAAGACCTCATGAACCGCATATTCGGATCGGGAATTGACTGGGTCATAAATGCGGACGAAGTAAACGAGGCGATTACCGCGTCAATTATGTTTCTCGCTGATACCCTCGTAAAAACATCGAGCGGCCCCGACGGAAAGGGCGTGTTTGCGCCGGAGCTTTCCGCTGCTGCGGTGTCGTCCCCTGGCATATTTTCAGAATCAACGCTCATGGTCCAGTTAAACACCCAGATCGCGCGGGCGGATAAAGGAATAGAAATGATTGACGGGTTCCTGGCAAGCGCGCTTTCTGCGATTTTCCGGGAGGGAGAAATGCTTTTGTCGCTTCGGAGAACCCTTGCCACGCTCTCCGCGGGTCTTGCGCTAGCGACCGAGCCCGGAGAAATCGCCGCGATAAGCGCGGAAATCACGAGCACAAATATGCTTATCAATACCTCGCTCACGCGCCTCTCAAGCGCAAAGGCCGAACTTGTGGCCGCGGCATCAAACAAAGAAAATATTGCGAAAGCGCGCGCTGATCTTCTCGCGCTCCGAAACCGCCTTTTATCAACGACGAAAATAGAAGACGTCGAAGTTATCGCAACCAGCGCCATAAACCTCACGAACGCCCTCGACATTTTCTTTGAAATCGCATCGCTCTCCATTGTATCGGGCATTACGGGAACCGCGGATGTTAAAATATCAACGATAGAGCAGATTGACCAGACAACCGCAATCGCGAGCCGCGCGGCGTCCCTCGCAACCGCATTCGGGACCGGGGGAACGCGAATCGGCGCCGCTATCCTCACTTCAAAAATTCCGGTTCTCGACTTGAAAAAAGCCGAACTCGCCTCGCTTGCGTCATCCCTCGTGGCACTCCGCACGACCATAAACGCCACAACCGCAAAAGAAGTAATCAGAACAACATCGATTACGACGACGAATGTAAATATTTCCGCGACAGCGAAAGTTTTTGAAATTAATAGAGTAATCGCATCTGCGATTATGGACTTTAACCCGTAAATGAAAACGCGCCTCTTACACAACATAACGCCGATTCTTCTCATCCTCATCGTACTCGGGGTTGCCTTCGCGTTTTCTGCACACGCTGCGCCAACAAGCGAACCCGAAGGGAGCGCGACGGGAAGCATTGCAAAGGGGCTTGCTACGCCTGCGTTGTTTGTGTTAAACGGCATTCTCTATATTATCCGTACGTTTGTTTGGTATATACTCAGTATTTCGGCGATGCTCCTTACAAAACTCTTTTGGTTCAACGTCATTGCTGTGCCAACTGCGGTGCCGGCGGTTCTTATTATGTGGGCGGCGCTTCGGGATCTTACAAACGGCATTTTCCTTCTTGCGATTCTCTGGGTTTCGCTCACCATTATTTTCAACATCGAAAATCTCGGCGGAAAACGGCTTTTGATGCGCATTGTCATGGTTGCGCTTTTGATAAATTTCAGTTTGCTTATGGTGACGATGGTTTTCGGTGTTGCAAACAGGATCGGATTGATATTTGCAAAAAATATGCCTGTCGATCCGGGGCTATTCATTGTAACTGCACTGGACATAGAAAATGTTGGAACTATTCTTTCCCCGGAAAAGATTGAAGAAATTAAAAAAGAGGAGGAAAACAAGACCAAGCAACTACAGAATCAACTTTCGTCGGCATCGCCGAATTCAGAAAATCCTATTAAAGAAACGCTTCTTGCCTCAATCGGCGTTCCTACGGCAGAGGCTGCAAGCGAAAATTTTTGGCTTGGGTGCGGAGCTGGTCTTATCGGGGCGGCGGTTGGAATTGGAATAGCGAAGTTTACTGTTGGGGTGTCTGCTGTTGCGGGAGTTAAATTTGCAGCAGCCATGTGCGGATTCGCCGCGCTTTACAACCATGCCTTTGGAAATATAACGGGATTATTAAACAACGTCGCAGCCACATCGTTAAAACTTCTAAGCCAGATTCTTTTTATGTCTTTCGCCGCTATTACCATGCTCTACGGCGCGCTTGTTTTGCTTATTCGCTATGCGGTTATGGTTGCTCTTTCCGCGATTGCTCCGCTTGCGTTCGGTGCGGCAATGGTCCCGCAGACAAAACGGTATTTTGATCTTTGGGTTTCCACTCTCCTTCAATGGGCGTTTTTCCTTCCGATGTTTTACGTAATGATGTACCTTGGTTTTTTCATTATTTCCGGCATTGATTCTGCCGCAACAACAGGGATGGGTCCCACATCGCTCGATCGAATAATGATTTTATTTGTGGGCATACTTTTCATGTGGATGGGGCTTCGTCTTGCGAAAAAAACCGGAGGCGCGATTGCCGAAGCGGGAGTAGGCGCGCTTGCGAAAATTGGGCTATTTGCCGCGGGAGGCGCCGCAGGGCTTGCGATGAAAGGGGCGGGGGCGGCAATTGCCGCGCAACCGGAGCGCGCGCAGGAGTGGGCTGCACGAGCGCGAAGAATCCCGCTTGTGGGGCGCCAAATTCAGCAAGCGATGGGCCTCCCGATGGAGCGAAACCGAAAAGACGTAGAGGCGCGCGCAAAGGAACTGGAAAATTATTCTAATGATCAACTAGTAACACACTTCCGCCAAGCAAAAACCTCAAAGGAAAAAGCCGCGGCGGCGATCCTTTTGGCCAGAAGGAAGAAAACTTCGAAACTGAGGGATAAAGCCGAGCGGCAACAAGCCGTTGCATATACAAAACAATTTGGTCTCCATAAAGATGTCGTTAAAGAAAATCCCCATCTTGTAACACCGGATATGGTGCCGGAGGCAAAAGGAAACCGCCTGAGAGCGATAATGAACGTAATGAAGGACGTTACAGATAAGATGGCGCTTCCCAGCGAGGCGTATGAGGACAAAGAAACAATGCTTGCGCTCATCGCAAATATCCGCGGGAAAAACGAAATAAAAAAAATATATAATCAATCACCCGAACTCTACAAAGAAATCGCGCGTATTATAAATGAAGACCGAGAGGGCATGAACGAAATCGTCACAATATTAAATGAAGAAAGTGTTGGAAACCAAAAACGCGGTGATATATTGCGCGAGACGCTCAATCGCTACGTTAGTGCAACCCCAGGGAACCGAATAAAAAATCCGAGAATCGTAACCCCCGCGGGCGCACGAACTGAAACCGAAGACGCCCCTGAAGAGCGGCAACGATTTAGAGACACGCTTGGGAATCAAAATAATCCGTAATTATGGCGAAGACCTATACCCCAGACGAACTTCAGGCCCGATACGATACACTTCCTCGAACCCTCCAGGACGCGCTTTTTGATCCTGATATTTCAGAAAAAATATATGACCTCTGCCAAAAGTATGAAATTCTTGGCGAGAGGATCCCAACCGCTGCCGCAGAAATCGGAAATCTCATACTGGGGCTAATCAACCCCCAAGAACTCCCTTCTCGCATAAGTGAGTTTGCGGGCATAAAATCTGATGCCGCAACCGCATTTACCAAAGAATTATATTCAACCGTATTGCGACCGCTTGGAGGTGAATTGAACGAACTCGCGTCTACTGGGCTACGTCAGGCAGAACCCGTTGCGCCGCCGAAAGCAATGCCAACGCCCCCATTAGAACCTTCTAGCAAAGGTCTAACGGGGCAAGCAGCGCCAAGACCCCAACCAGAACCCGCGCCCGCGCCTCCAACAATCTCCACTATTTCATTAAGAGATATGCAATTGCAAAGGCCCCAGGCGCCTCGGTCTGTTCAACCTACTCCGCCAGAGCGAGCTCCGGAGCCGACAATCCCGTCCACACCGCCTTCTCCAGCGCCACAAAAACCCGTAGACATTCCACGACAATCGCCACCTCCGCTCGAAGATCCTGAGCTTGTCGAAGGACTAGCTCCACCGCCACCGCCTCCTCTACAAATGAAACCCCGCCCTCCAGCCATAGCAAGCGCTCCTGCGGCAACTCCTCCACCTAGGCCTCTACCGCCTCGTCAAGCCCCAATTGCGCCGCCGCCAGCGCCAAAACCCCCGTATCCACCGCAACAAAGACCACAAATGCCAAAAAATACTGTTTCTCCCGAAGCGCGTTCGCCATCACCAAATCAGCCGGAGCCCCGAGTGCCGAGAAATATTTTTTCGCCGCAAATGCCTGGACCCCTACAGCCGCCGCGCGAACCCGCGCGCCCAGCACAAGAAAAACCAGTACAATCGCTTCAGCCGCAAGTGTTCGCGCCAAAACGTCCTCCTTCGCCTCGCGACATTGCCGACCCCTACCGAGAAACAGTCATGCCGCAAGAAAAAGAATTACAGCAAAAACGCGACGCGGTCTCCGATCCCCGCGGCCCGCAGCCGCCTTTCCAAGTAAGGAAAGGCGAGCCGCCATACGTAAACCCGAAAATTCCGCCGATTGATCTCCGGGACGACGCCGCGCGCCCCCCGGCGCCGCCAGACCCGCACTGGGAAAAATTGGCGTAGCGTTAAAATGTTCAAGCGTTAAAATCGTTGAAATCGTTTATACGAAATGCGATATAATTTTGAAAATCTGGAGATATGGGCTCTTGCGCTGAAAGGAATCGACGTGACAGATCACATGACAGAAAAATTTCCAAAGCGAGAAAAATATATTCTTGAAGACCAGATAAAACGTGCCGCTCTTTCCATAGCGTTGAATATTGCGGAAGGAAGCGGCCGGGGAACAAAACCGGACTTCCGGAGATTTATCAGAAACGCGATCGGGTCGCTCCTTGAAGTGGTTGCCGGTATGCGAGTCGCGACGCACAAAAAATATATTGATGAAGAGAGTACGAAACCGGCCGATGAAACCTTTGAGAAACTCTACTTCAAGCTGGTCGTCATGGAAAAATATTTGAAGCGATAACGGATATAATGAACGCATCAGCTTTAACGTCTATAACGATTTTAACGTATTCCACCGCCATGCAGCGCTTCCAGGTTCCACAATTCATCACCGTTGAGGACAAAATCATCGGCGGGTTCCTCACCGCAAAGCAATTCGTCTACGTCGCGACGGGAATCATTTTAATCGTTATTATTTTTTTCTCCTTCGCCGGATTTCTCGCGCTCTTCCTGTCGTTTCTCGTTGGCGCCTCGGCGGCCGCGCTTGCGTGGGGAAAGATAGACGGCCGGCCCGTCCCCACGTTCGTCGTAAACGCGCTATTTTATTTTATCCGGCCGCGGGTATTCGTCTGGAAGCGCGCGGCTAAAACAGCGGCCGATGAGGCAGAACTTGTTGTTCCGCCTGGTGACGAAACGATTATTAAAAAATCTCCCAAACTTTCCCACTCGCGCTTGTCCGAACTTTCGTGGACTTTGGACACGAAACTGCGCGATGATATTTTAAAAGCAAATCCGTAACTTACCCCCATGGCAATAGAGGCGGCTTCCGCGCAACAATTCCTCACCATAGACGCGATTAAAGACGACATCGTCATAATGAAAGACGGGGGATTTCGCCTTATCCTCATGTGTTCGTCTCTCAACTTCGCGCTCAAATCCGCGGATGAGCAAGACGCGATAACATACCAGTATCAGAATTTTTTAAACTCACTTGATTTCCCGCTTCAGATCGTGACGCTTTCGCGGCTCTTGAACATCACGCCCTACATTGAAACGCTGAAAAGCCACCAAAAGGAAGAAGACAACGAATATGTCAAAATTCAAATCGGAGAGTATATCGAGTTTATCCAGACGCTTGTCGGATCCGCAAATATCATGTCAAAGACATTTTATGCGGTGATCTCACACAGCGTGTCGGTGTTTGAACAAAAAGGGTTTATCGGAAGCGCGCTCGCGGCCATCGGACTCGGGGGAGACAGAAAAAAAGGAGGACGGGCGGATGCATCTTTCGAAGAGCACAAACTCCAGCTCTGGCAACGCGTTGACACGGTGATTGAAGGGCTCAAATCCTTCGGCGTCAGATCCGCCCCTTTAAACACGGAGGAGCTCGTCGAGCTTTTCTACGGCCTGTACAACCCGACGGAATTTGAAAAAACCGCCTCAATCGTTGAATAATTCTATGGCACTGTTTTTCAGGAAAAAAGCAAAAAAAGACGACGATGTTCTTTCGCTTCTTCCGACGAATCTCGCGCGCGGCGAGGGACTCGGACTCCAAGATATCCTCGCGCCGTCCGCCCTTGAAGTGAATCCGTCGTTCATCCGAATCGGCGAAAAATGCGCGCGGACCATTTTCGTCTTCTCCTACCCCCGCTACCTCCACACCGGGTGGTTTAGCCCCATCATCAATATGGACAAGCTTTTTGACATTTCAATGCATATCCACCCCGTTGATACGGCGACCATCATGCGAACGCTGAGAAGAAAAACCGCGGAGGTTCAATCCCAAATTTCCGACCGCGAGTCGCGCGGCTTGGTGCGCGATCCGATGCTCGACGCCGCGTACCGAAACCTTGAAGAACTTCGCGACAAACTCCAACAAGCGCAGGAACGGCTCTTTTCCTTCGGCCTCTACATTACGATGTACGGAAAATCCGAAGACGATCTCAACAAAACCGAGGCAGAAATAAAATCTGTTCTTGAGTCGCGGCTCGTATACACGAAAACCGCTCTTTTCCAGCAGCTTGAGGGATTCCAGTCCGTTATGCCTCTTGCCGCAGACCGCCTGGAAATCCACAACTATCTTAACTCGTCACCGGTTTCATCCACATTCCCGTTCGTATCGTTTGATCTCACGTCAAATAAGGGGATCCTCTACGGCGTTAACAGCCATAACAACAGTTTGATTCTTTTTGACCGCTTCTCGTTGCCAAATGCGAACTCGGTCGTCTTCGGCGTATCGGGCGGCGGAAAAAGCTATTTCGCGAAACTCGAAATTTTGCGCTCGCTCATGTGGGGAATCGACGTAATCGCGATCGACCCCGAACGGGAGTATGAATATCTCTCGGAGGTTGTCGGGGGCTCCTACATCAACATATCGCTCTCATCAAAAAACCATATAAACCCGTTTGATCTTCCTATCCCGCGAGAGGATGAATCGCCCGCGGATGTTTTACGCTCAAACATCGTGAACTTGATCGGCCTTTTCCGAATCATGCTTGGAGGAATCTCTCCTGAAGAAGACGCGATCCTCGACCAAGCGATTACCGAGACATACGCGTCCAAAGACATCACGCCCGACTCTGATTTTTCGCAAATCACGACGCCGACACTCTCCGACCTTGAACTCATTCTCGCAAACACGGCCGGCGGGGAAGAGCTCGCGGTCCGGCTCAAAAAATACACGACCGGAACATGGTCGGGATTTTTGAACCAGCCGACGAATATTCAAATAAATAACCGTCTGGTTGTTTTTTCTGTCCGCGACATGGAGGATGAGCTTCGGGCAGTCGGAATGTACATCATTCTCCACTATATATGGAACGTGGTGAGAACGACGCTCAAAAAAAGAATACTGCTGGTTGACGAGGCGTGGTGGCTTTTGAAAAACGAAGACGGCGGATCGTTTCTTTTCGGCATCGCGAAGCGCGCGCGAAAATACTACCTCGGGCTTGCAACAATCACCCAAGACGTCGGGGACTTTCTTAACTCCACGTACGGCAAGCCCATTATCACGAACTCGTCTTTGCAAATCCTTTTCAAGCAGTCCCCGGCGACAATTGATCTTGTGAAAGATACGTTCAATCTGACGGACGAGGAAAAACTCATACTTTTGGAGGCGGACCGCGGCGAAGGAATATTTTTTGCCGGGTTGAAGCACGTCGCAATGAAAGTCCTTGCCTCGTATTCCGAAGACCAGGTGATAACCTCTGATCCCGCCCAGATTCTTTTGATAAAAAAAGCGCGCGAAGAATATCACTCGCAATCAATCGCATGATGTATAGAACCCATCTCAAAAATACCCTTTCTGCTGTAATCGCACAATTTCGGCTGCAACCGATTCGCCCCTCCTCGCCGTATATTCACATATACGCCTTTGTCGGGTCTCATCGGTTTCGCACGAAATTGAGCGATTTCGCTACGAAAAGCATTTTTGAGATGGGTTCTACACACGGACGAAAAAGAGATATACTGATGAATATGCGCTTCTTGGGATTCTTTTTTGGAATAGTGATTTCCGCATCTGCCCCGCTTTCGGCGTTCGCTCAAGTATCGTTTCCTTCACTTGAACCGCCCGCATCAATCACCGCGGTCCCGTCCTCTCCGGCTCCGGGAGAGGCCGTCTCGCTTCAAGCGGTAACGCCTGTTTTCGATAAAGATACGACGTTTTATGAGTGGACAATAAACGGCAAGTTCCGCGCCGACCTCTCGGGAAGAGGAAAATACAGCGCAGAGGCGACGGCGGGTGCCGTGGGAAGCTCCATTACGGTATCCGTGCGCGCGACCGCGTCCGACAAGAGCGTTGCAACAATGTCGTCCACAATACGGGTCTCGGCTCTTGCTCTAGTATGGTCCGCGGATACATCGCTTCCCCCGTGGTATACCGGGAAAGCCCTTGCCTCGCCGGGATCCACGGTAACCGTCGTCGCGATCCCGGAAATCGTGATAGCCGGAAAAACCGTTGATCCGAAAAATCTCGTCTACCAGTGGGGTCTCGGGGATGAAAAAAAATATGCGACGGGCGTCGGGAAACAATCGATCCAAATAAAGACATCCCAAACGCCGCAGGCCTCGCACTGGGTCCGCGTCACTGTTGAAGACATCGGACGAACGGTAAAAAAGGAGGGGGCGATTTTTATTACAAACCGTGACCCGTCGGTCTCGGTATACCGCTTTTCTTCCGTGGGCGGAACAGAATACCGATCCGCAGAAACACTTACCCAAATCACAAAAGGAGAGGCGCTCACCTTCGTTGCGGAGACATACTATTTCCCCGACAAAAAATCAGATATTCTCTACCGGTGGGATATCGGTGGGCTCAAGGTTAGTGGGAGTCCGGAAAATCCTCACATCCTCACGATTCAAACAGAAGCCCTTCCCGCGGCGTCAACCCTTATTTCCCTTTTTGTTTCGTCGGTGAAAAATGCGAGCATAGCCCCGATTACAAAAACAATTAGCTTATTCATACGCTAATGATGATGTTTTTTCGATCACTGTTTCTCATAGTACTTTTCTTGGTTTTTTTCATCCCGGGTTTTTCTGATGCAGAAATTCTTTGCCGAAGTTCCGTCGGAGGGCACTGCGTAAATCTTGCGGCCGCGGGTACTGTTCCCGGGCTTGAATTTTTGGGCGAGATCGAAACCCCGAGCGCGCTTTTTTCGAAAATATACACATTTGGTGTGAGTTTTGTCGGCCTTGCCGCGTTTTTTATGTTTACCTACGGCGCAGTCCGCTACATGATGGCAGGGGAAGGAAGCCCGTCTGAAGCAAGAAAAATAATGTATAACGCGGTGTTTGGCTTGGTTCTTGCGCTTGTGTCCTACCTGATTCTCAACATTATTAATCCGGAACTGGTAAAAGGATTTAACATTGGGCTTCCGCCGATACCGGGACTGAAGACGTCTGAGCCGGGTCCCACATACGCTCCGACATCGACAAGCGAATACTGGCGGTGTAGCGCGAGAAGCGCAGAACGCTTTGCGTCTGAGACCTCTTGTCGGGCTGTCTGCACGACCGCTGACTGCACAAAAGTTATTCCCTGACGTTTATCGCCATGAATGACCTTTCGCAAAAAAAACTTATTATCTATATCGGGCTTGGCATCGTCCTTTTCGGCGCGGGAACGCTTGTAACGTATTTTTTCCTATTTCGCGGCATTGGCGCGCCCGCGGAACCGAAAGAGCCGGAGCCGGTGAGCGAAAACATACCCGGGTTCCCCGAAGCGGGCCCGGGCATAGGAAAAGATCCGCGATTTGGCACAGGTAACATTCAACCCGGCTCTAACCAAGAAATTCCCGTCGCGCCCGGCATTCGGACGCGCCTCTTTCCCGTGGCAGATCTCGCGTCTCTCGGCGCCGGACTATCACGAGCTGAAGACAAAATATATTATTTCAAGAAAGACGGCGGGGAGCTCACTTCGTTTTCTTTCCCCGCCGGAACAGGGGAGTCACTTTCAACCATAACAATCGTCGGCATCATGGACGCGCTGTGGTCGCCCGCGCGCGACCGAGCGATAGTGTCCTACATGGACGGAACAATTGCTAAATCATTTCTCTTCAAGGCGATCGGAACCTCAAGTGTTGCAACGCTTCCGACTGGTGTACGAAGCTCTGCGTGGTCGCCCACGGGTTCGTCTCTCGGGTATCTCACAGAAAAGGACGGGGAAACACTCCTCTCAACCGCGGACTCATCCGGAAAAAATCAGAAAACGATTTTCCGAACTCCAATTCGCGAAATAACGCTTTCCTGGCCGCTTCCGGAAAAATTCGCACTTCAGACAAACCCGTCGGGCGTTGTTCCTGGATACATATTTATATTTACCCGCGCGTCCGGGGAGCTTACACGCTTTCTCGGGCCCTTAAACGGCCTTACGTCGTTGTGGTCGCCAAAGGGGGGGAAATTCCTTGTCGGATCAACGAACGCGGCGGGAAAATCTCTCTCGCTTGCGATCCGCGACTCATCGGGAAAAGAAATCTTCAGATCCGACCTCCAGACGCTCCCGGAAAAATGCGCGTGGGCGAGCGAGGAAAAAGTGTACTGCGCCGTGCCTCGGGGAATTCCTCAAGACGCCATTCTCCCGGACGACTACAACCGCGGGGAATTGAATACGAATGACCGGCTTATCGCGATTGACCTAAAAACAAAAATTGTTTCCGGAATTTTCAATGACGGCGGATACGATATGGCGGACATCGCCGTAACAAAAGACGAGAAATACCTATTTTTCACTGACCGCATCACGGGGAAAGTATGGGGCGTGGAAGTAACGAAGTAAAAAGGGCTCGCTGATATGCTTTCCCGACACGTGAATTTTTTCCAGCGAAAAAATTCACTAAGGGGTCGCAAAATTTTCTCCCCCGACGTATCGTCGGGGGAGAACCATGCAAATTTTGCCGACCATTGTCGAGCAAAGCATATCAGCTCGCTAGAGCATAGAAACGAAGCGGTCTTTTGGTGTTGGGATTACGGAAACGGCTTTATAATGACCCGCCTCCCCGGTTCGTCGCCGACTGATTCGGTTGTAATGTCCGGATACTCGGCAAGGAGAAGATGAACGATTCGCCGCTCGAATGACGACATCGGGCGCAAAGGAACTTCTTTATTATAGAGCCGAACGTCTTTTGCCGCGGTTTTTACGTCCTGCTTCAAGTCCTCCATCTTTTTCATACGGTACTCGTTTATATCGAGCGTAAATTTCAAATCATCTTCGCCTCCGCGGCGAATGCATTTTTTTAAGAGATGCTCTAGAGCAAAAAGATTGTTCCCGTATTCTCCTATTAAAAGGTTTGAATCCTTTTTCATCCGAACGCTTATGCGTACGGTCATGCCGTGAAATCCCTCTACGGCATCGATATCCTCGCCAAAACCCATTTGCTCTATGAACTCCCGCACTTTTTGCGTGAGGATGTCTGTATCCATGGTTCTCGCTACGGCGTTTTTTTGGTTAGTCGCACAATCGCAGTGTCTTGGAGAATACCAAAAACATTCAGGATTGTCCAGTAAAGCGTCACCGCCGCCGGGAGTGAATAGGAAAAAAACAAAAGCATAAGGGGAATCATGTAGAGCGATTGTTTCTGGAGGATTTGAGAAAAATCCGGCTTATCAGACGGGGGCGGCGGCGGCGGAAGAGAAATTTTCGTTTGAATATACTGGGTGAGTGCGGCGAAAAATCCGAGGGCGACGTTCCCCTTCGAAAGATCGAGGAATCCGAACGCTATCGGGTTGACCGTTCCGGGGTTGGGAACAAATGAGTAGAGGTATGACAAAAGAGCCGGATCAAATCCAGACCGAAATATTTGGAAAAGGGCGAAGAGAATAGGAAGCTGGATGAGGATCGGGAAGCATCCGGAAAACGGATTTACCTTTTTTTCCGAATAGAGCGCCATAAGGGCTTTGCCCTGCCCCTCGCGGTCATTTTTAAATTTCTCTTGAATTTTTTTCACCTCCGGCTGCAGAGTCGCGAGGTTTTGCTGAGCTTTCTTCGCTTTCCAGTGAAGCGGAAGGAGGAGAACGCGCAAAACAAACGTGAGTGCGATTATCGCAACGCCAAAATCGCTCCCGGGGATGACCGCATAGAGCCAAATGAGCCCATTGAACAGGGGATTCCAAACAATTGTCGTATACAAGGAAGAAAAACTACTCATATTTCGGCGTTTTTTGCGTTGCGGCGCTTTTCTCGACTGCGGCGCGGGACAGGATCGTACCCTCCACGGGAAAACGGGTTACAGGACGCAATGCGCGCGAGCGACATCACGCTCCCGCGAAAAAGTCCATATTGACTAACCGACGTACGGGCGTACTCTGAACAAGAAGGAAAAAACCGGCAGCCGGCGTTCGGAAACAGAGCGCTCGCGCTCTGAATTAACATCCGAAAAAGGCCGGTGTCGGGAGACCCCACCAGCTGGTAGAGCCGTACGGCCGCGCGCGCCGCACGACTACCGAACGCTTTTTTCTGTTCCTTTCTTAAGTTCTTCATAAAACAGGGTTCGCGGAGCTCCTACCGCTTGTTTTTGTACAATAATCGCGATGTCAACGGGGTTGGGGGTGGCGAGTTTGTGGACTCGAAACCATTCTTTGATTCTCCTCCGAAGACGATTGCGCACGACCGCCGATTTTACCGTGCTTTTCGCCACAATGCACGCGACCCGCGTATTCTTCTTGCCCGACGGCACCACGACAAAAGAAAAAAAGGGCGTATGAACCCTTCGACCAGTGCGAAAAAGGTGGGTAAAATCTTTTCGTTCGCGCAGCCGATGCACTTTCTCCATATAAGACCTCTTGCAGAATAAGCTTTTGTAATAATTTCTTCAAATTTTGAGCGAAAAAGGTGAAGAGGAATGAAGACGTAATGGCTATTACGACGAATTCCGATGAACCTTTTGCAGCCAAAATTTGGGGAAATTAGCCAGAATGTTATTCTGCAAGAGGTCTAT